>JAEIGA010014942.1_pt1 | contig 11818 bp, 5 predicted proteins | sample 9270691 | NCBI WGS metagenome assembly JAEIGA01 (sample SAMN17057246, study PRJNA624740) | gut metagenome | biome: biome; isolation source: fecal sample | host: Bos grunniens | place: China: Xizang | collected 2019
CAACAATTTTGCACCCTTGTCTCTTTGCGGATTTGAATCCGGCAGTTATCCCTCTTTCACTCATGACTCCTTTCCTGTCTCCATGTTCCTCACAGATTGTATATTCCGGATTTTTATGTCCGAATGCGTAAGAGTGGGGATTGATACGTATGCATACCTCATTGTATGAATGAAGAATCGCCCTGGCAGCACGTATATTGCTACCCAATTCACTTTTATCGGCCTTAATACTGATTAAGAGACGCTCTCCGAACTCCTCATCCAACAAATACTCTGTCTCCATATATAAAAGGACATATCGTCGGGAGCAAAGTTATAAAAGCGGCTGATCAAAAGCAAATACCGTTTTGTTTCCAGTATCTCAAAGAACATTAATCGTCATGTATGGTTGCCCGGGCATTACTCTTTCTTCAGCGCTTCGGCCGGGTTGGTGCGGGCAGAGGTGAGGCTTTGCCACAAAACAGCCAGGATGGAGATGGCAAAAGAGAGGAGTGTAGCAAGCACGGCGTACCAGCCCCAACCCGGGATATTTGCCAGGTCAAACCATTTCTGCTTCAGAACCAACCATATTGTAATAGGTACAGCCACAACATTTGCTATCAGCACAATCTTGAGGAAATTCCAGAGGTTGCGTTTTGTCTCTGAGGTAATTGTGCCGCCAAATACCTTCCTGACAGCAGTCTGATGAGTGTTTTCATCTGCATAATAAGTGCTTATTCCAACAAGTCCGAGAACTGCAATAAGAACAATTATTATGGAGATACCTGTCACCGCATTCTTTATGAATTCTATCTTCTGCAAATCATGTTTGAGCATTTCGGTCAGATACATTGATTCGCGGCCTATATGTCTGGCATCTGCCACTATGCAACCGCTTATCTTTTCATATGCTTCAGCAATGACCTGACGGGCCTTTTCATGGTCGCCTTTGGTGCGGATGATATAGGCAAGGTAATAATCGTTTATCTCATTTTTAGTATCTGTTACAATGAAACCCGACGGCTTGTTGTCGGTACCGGCGAAGGATGGATTGCCGTGCATAGGGAAATCTCCGATGATTCCTAAAATATCATATCCGAATGATTGTTGCAGGTAGGGACTCCTGTCAATAACAGATTTAAAAGATTCAGTAACCCAAATGCCATATTTCTCATCGCTGTACCTCTCTTTTATATTGAACCCATACGTCTCAAATGCTTCAGGAGTGCAGAATATGTTAAAGACATCAGTCGTCTGGTTTGCATTTTCATCCAATGGGGCAGGGTAGACCTCACAGCGGAATATTGTCTTGTTGGTATACTCAACGGCTTCAATTTCAGAATGGGAGAGCAGTTCGTTCCGTAGGGCATCATAATGGGTGAAGCAGTTTTTTTCAGGCTCCAGCCTGTCGCTTGGAAGCAGGTAGAAGAGGTCTTCGTGGTTGCACCCGCTTTCAATATTGATCATGTTGTTGTATGCAATCTGAATGATGATGCTGAATGTGATGAAGGCAGTTGCCAAAAGAGTCTGTCCGCAGATAAAGGCCTTATTAAGTATGGTCTTTCTCTTTAGTCTGAAAGATCCTTTGGTAATGTCCAATGCACTGAATTGGGAGACGTAATGTGCCGGTATGATTCCTGCCAGTGCGGAGGTCATCAAAAGAATAACCAGAATGGTTGCAATTGTCAACGGCTCAAATGAGATGCAGAACTTGCTGCCGAGGCCATCGTAGCCTTGAAGCAGAGTGTTGATGCCGGGAAGTGCAGATATTGCTATACATGTTCCCATTACTGTGCAGACAAGGGTTACCATAAAAGCCTCCCTTATGAATTGGAAGTATATTGCGCTCCTCCTGAATCCAAGCAGGTTCTTTGTCGCAGCCTCTTTTGCCCTTTTTCCGGCCAGGGCCACGTTGAGGTTGACATAATTCAGCAGTGACATCATCAGCAGAAGCACAACAAGTATGATGATTATCCGAATGGTGAACTTTGTGTTGACTGTGAAATACTCATTGGTTTCATCATATGTTATCCGGTCATATCTTACAAGCCTGCAACTTTCATCTTTAAGTATGTTGCCTATGGCTCTTCTGATATATTGGGTGTATTCATTTTCTCCAGATGTCTTGGCGGTGTTATTGATGAAATCTTCTCCTGTCTCCTTATAGTGCCTGAGAGTGAACTCTTTTATCTTTTTTTCAGCCTCACCAACATCTACGCCTTCTTTAAGTTTGACCATTGTGACTATACCGGAGAGCATCTCCTGTCTCGGCAATGAGGGATTCTTTTCACCACGTGAGGACATTGACATAATCATGTCATTGTATTTGATGAGACCTTCCCCAAAATCTTTATATATAGCGGTAATGGTATACTCTTTATCAAGGAGGGTGACAGTTTTGCCTATGGCATCCCCGTCGGGAAATATAATATTGGCGAAACTCTCCGAGATTCCCACTTCTGAAGGTACTTTAAGGAACCCGGCATCTCCTTCTATGAACTCCTGCGGAAAGAAATCAAAGAAGTTCTCTTCGCACCAGTTGATCTTTACGCAGTCAATATTGTTGAGTGTGAAGTGTCCCGGATAAAGCAGTGGAGTACAGGTTGATTCAATCTCTGGAATATTGTCGCACAAATACTCGCCCAATGCCCAAGTGGTGTGAAGGGAATTCTGATATGCAACGGCATATATCCTGTCATAGTTGGAGTGTTCTTTTCCCATTTTGAGGATATTGACCAGCCAACTTGCCAGTACTATGACAAATGCGAGCGACAGGCTCAATCCAACGACTTGGATTGCAGTATAAAGTTTGTTTCTTGACAAAAATCTTAGGTAACTTTTCATTTTATTGTTTTATAGGTAGGATTCAAGTATTTGGTGTAAGATGTTGTAGGGTAAGAAGTTGTGTGTTGCTCTATCATGCGCTATTCAGTTTTCAACGCTTCGGCAGGATCAGCAGTTGCTGCTTTCCATGAACGCAATGTTATAATACCTACTGTTACTGCCATAACGGCAAATAATGCTAATGCATAGATCCAATATGGTGTGGAAATACGATTTGCAAACTGCTGTAACCAGTTTGAACTGAACCACCAGGCCAATGGGGCAGCAATAAAGAAGCAGTAGAGGATTATCCATACATATCGGCTATTCAACATTGAAATCAACTGCCTGCTAGTTGCCCCGTATACTTTACGAACAGCAATCTCCGAATATTTGTGCTGGGTCTCAAACATAACCACGCCAAATACACCCATCAAGGTGATAACAATCGCAAGTACAGCAAATAGCCCAATCAAAACCATGTCCTTCTTAGTCTGGGAATAAAGGTCCTCTACAATCTGCTCCATATATCTCACCTCAGGTCTACTTGCAGCAGGTGCGAGCTCCTTAGAAACGTCTTTAACATAATCCGCAAATGCCTTATTATTGGCTCCCTTATGCAATTTTACATAGAAATGGCTCATTCTGTCGGCCCCAGAAGCACAGTAGAAAGCATTATACTCTTCAGACTGACCAATTGACTGCAGACGAACATCTTTAATGATTCCTACATAAGTAAAACCACCCTCATCATTTCCAATAGGAATACCTATATCCCTATGCAGACGTTGTGTCATAATCATATCCTTACTCTTGTTGGAAGACTGAGTAAAGCCATTGCCATCAACAACCTCAAACCCAAAGAACTGAAGGAAATTCCAGCGGACGCCATTTGCTCTTATATGATATTGCTTATCACCATATGTACGTCCCCATCTCTGAATACAACGGAGCAAGTTCATCTGAGATGTTGTCACATCCATAACGTCTGGGTGTTGCTTCAATCTTTCAACCACCGTTTCAGAACGAGTGCCAAGGTCCCATGAAGCAAATGTCACTATGTTCTCCTTATCAAATCCAAGATCATAATTGACCATATAGCGATACTGAAGGAAAAAGACAGATGTCACGATAATAAGAAATATAGCCACGGTAAACTGGATACCTACTATAATGGATCTCATTCTTCTTCCTGCAGCCGAGTGTGCAAAACCACGCTTCACACCCATTGATGCATTAAACTTAGTGATGTAGAAAGCAGGATATAAAGCTGCTACTACAGCAATTAACACTATCAGACAGATAATCATCATTATAACCGGGATGTTGTTTCCTATAGCCAAGGAACAAATAGAATAGTCAGTAATAAAACTGTTTTCAATCGCAATTACCAGCAATAATGTAAACACCATTGATATAAGTACCAGACCTATAGCCTCAAAAAGAAAACTCCATCTCAGTGCTCTTTGACTGGCACCAAACACCTTGCAAATATTCACAGAACGCATCCTGACAGGTATGAGTGCCAAGAAGAAGTTTATGAAATTTATAAAGGCTATAAGAACTATGATCAGAGCTATGCTTGAAAGAATGATTGGAGTAGACTTCTTCCCTGTCTGAAAGTTACCGGAGTCGTGGAACTCAGTATAGTACATCTTGTCAACCCGCACAAGTCTAGTGGCCAGAAGATGTACTCCATTCTCAATCTCCTCCTTTAGGTACTCCTCTTCCTCCGGATCTTCAGCAACCCATTTCTGAACCATGCCAAGATACCATTCAGCATAACGCTGCTTGAATATCTCAATATATCCATTCAAGTCTGCAGCTTCTCTGAAACGGACATAGTTGCTATAGTTCCAGTTATTGTTGCCTGAAGAAAATACGCCTTCATCATTTTGTATTATGCCCCAATGTCCAAAAATGCAGTTTTTTTGCATATCCTCATATATTGCAACAACCGTCTGCGGATAAGTGGCCTTGCCGTCATCAAATTTTTGCCCACCTTCAAACCATATAGTTTCACCTACTCCAACGTCTAACTTATCAGCCATAGAGCGGGAAACAATGACGGTATTAGGATTCTTTAATTCAGAAAAATCTCCGTCCAAACACTTGAACCCAAAAAAAGCAGGTGTATTTGAGGTTGCTTGATATACATAATCGTTGAATGATTCAAAGTGATAATCATTTTCTTTTACCCAAATCCTACTGATTTTAGGATAAGGGACAACAGAGGCTACTTCTTCAGCATCAGGAAAGAAATCCATTGTCTCATATGCCAATGCCCCAGGAGAATTAGTACTCCAACTTATATTGCTGGGATCTCCAAAATTGGGAGAAATAAGATACGTATTCTCTGCATCTTTGAGAGAATCATTATATGTAAGAGTATACCACACCTGAGATGCAATCACGTAGAAAGCAACAAAGGAAAATGTAAGTCCTACTACATTGAGCACTGACGCTGCTTTATAACGACGAAGTGTCATCCAGAAATTTGACAAATGTGTATTCATGGCTATTTGACTACTCAGTTTTAAGTGCTTCGGCAGGATCAGCAGTTGCTGCTTTCCAGCTTTTTATTACAACCACACCGATGGTGATGGCAAGCACAGCCACAAGTGCAAGAGCGAATACCCACCAGTATATAGGGCATCTGTGTGCAAATGTTGCGAGATAGTTCTTTACGATTACCCAACTCAGCGGAGCGGCAACAGCGAAGCATGCGAGGACAATCTTTACAAATCTGCGGCAGAACATTGCCAGTATCTCGTTGACTGTTGCTCCGTTTACCCTGCGAAGAGCAATTTCCCTGCGGCGGTACTGTGTCTCAAACATCACTAAACCGAATACTCCCATAAGCGAAATGATGATTGCAATCAGAGTGAAGAGACTGATCAGTTCTGAAAGGGCCTTTTCTTTTTTATAAGTGGCATTTATGTTGTCGTCAAAGAATTTGATATTCCACTCTTCTGGCGAAATATTGTATTCCCATTCGCTCAAAACTCCTGCAATATGCTTCATTACAGCTTGATAGTCAGCACCTGCAGAGACTCTGATGAATGCCGTTGACGGATACCACCAAGGCTCTGATCCAAAAACGTATAGTGCGAGCGGACTAACCTGATATTTGAGAGACTGGAAACTGAAATCTTCACAGAATCCAACAATATCCGTTTGGTACGCATGGCCTACAATCTTATCTTCAAGAGTGAATCCGAACTCCTTGCGTGCAGCATCGTTGAAAATGAACACACCGTTCTTGCTCTGGTGGTCTTGTGGCAGGAAGGTCCTGCCCTCTATAATCTCTATTCCCATGAATTCAGGGAAGTCGTATGCAACCGGGTAGCACTCAAAACTGATGTTTTGTGCATTCCATTCCCGGCCCCAGCCCATTCTCTCTTCTGCTATCAACTCTCCGGCAGCCCAGGTTACATCAGCAATCTGAGGGTTGGTTTTCAACTTCTCTTCAACCGCCTCGGCATTGTATCCGATATAATTTGTGGTGCGGACATAAAGAAGTTGCTCCTTGTCAAATCCCATATCAAAATTGACCATATAATCGCGCTGCAGGTTGATGAAGCCTGAGCACACAATGAGAATAATGGAAATCACAAACTGAAGTCCTACAAGGAAATAGCGTAGTCTCTTGCCCGCCTTGGTGCCGCTGAAAGAGCCCTTAAGCACCAATGCCGGCTCAAACGAAGTGATATAGAATGCCGGATAGAGGCTTGATACAACCGAAATGATTGTAGCAATGGCCACAGTAAGGATAGCCACCGGGATGTTTGCGCCCAAACTGCTCTCCGCACTTATAAGATGAGTTAGTTGGCTCATATTGAAGAGCATTACAAAGGCAAATGCAAGAGCAAGGGCAAAGAGGATTAGAGCAACACTCTCTGCAACTGTGCTGATGATAAGTTCACGGCGTGTGCAGCCCAGCACCTTCTTTGTGTTCACACTTCTGATACGTTCAGGAATCTGTGCAAAGAAGAAGTTGATGTAGTTGATGAAGGCAATGGCTATGATAAGGATACCTACAATCAGAAGTATCATTGTGGTAGTTCTGTTTCCTCTTTCAAGTTGTGCATTGTTGTAATAGAGACTTTCCAGAGGAATGAAGTCGGCTACAGCCATGTTCAACATTTCATTTACCCTCTTGTCAAACTCTTCTTGGGTCATTCCCATCTCTTCAGGTGAAGGCATATTCCCAAAGAACTTCTCCATATAATATTTGCGGCTGACCTCTGCCAGTTCTCTCTCCATCTCCTCTACCTGAGACTGATCGTGCAATTTTACAAAATGGGTAAATCCCCACTCTGTGAAATTTTCAAGACTCCTTTCACCCATATTGCTCAACAGATCCAGATCCTTGAAATGGGAGTTGTCAGGCATATCCTTGAAGATTGCAACTATTGTGCGCATATTGGTTCCCTGACCGAGACTCATTCCAACTTTAAGGTCAAATCTGTTTGCGGCACTTTGGCTGATTGCCAAGGTATTACTGTTTACGACATCATCAAGCGATCCTTCCAGTGCTTCAAATCCTACTGCCTTAAGGGCTGTTCCGCTGATGTCGGTATGATTCATGGTCAGTACCTCTTTTACGCCATTCCTCTCGATCCAGAAACTCTCATCTGCGGTGTTGGTCAGATTGATTATACCTCCAAATTCAATGTTGGGCGAGGAGCTCATAAGCATTTCAGCAAGTGGGCGGCAGTAGTAAAGCGAGTTGTACTTTGCTTCTCCTTGCGCATTTACAGAAAGGATAAAGACCTTCTCCGAATCCTTGATGCCCTTGTTGAAGTTCAGATCATAGTTTACCTGAACCAGAATGATATAGAAGGCAGCAAAAGCAACCGCCATTCCCAGTACATTGAGTATGCCGGAGATTGCCGAGTTGCCGCGTCTGAATATGTTTAATGATGCCATTGTAAAGTCCAATATTTATGTTGAACAATCTGCTAAAGTTCGTTCTTTACGTCACTTACGATTTGTCCGTCAAAGAGGTTCACGACCCTATGGGCCACAGAAGCATCCTTCTGTGAGTGGGTTACCATTACTATTGTGGTGCCCTCCTTGTTGAGCTCTGTAAGCAGATCCATAACCTCCTTGCCATTCTTTGAGTCGAGGTTACCTGTAGGCTCATCGGCGAGGATCAGTTTGGGATTTGATACAACTGCACGGGCAATGGCAACGCGCTGCTGCTGACCGCCGGAAAGTTGCTGTGGAAAGTGCTGTGCGCGGTGGCTGATGTTCATTCTCTTGAGTATTTCTGTTACGCGGGCCTTGCGCTCAGATGAACTGATGTTGAGATAGCGTAGAGGAAGTTCAACATTCTCATACACATTGAGTTCATCAATAAGGTTAAAGCTTTGGAACACAAAGCCGATGTTGCCCTTGCGGAACTTGGTGCGCTCCTTCTCCTTGAGTTTGGCCACTTCCTGGCCGAGAAGCATATAACTGCCGTCTGTTGGGTTGTCAAGAAGTCCGAGGATGTTGAGTAGGGTAGACTTGCCACATCCTGAAGGGCCCATGATTGCCACGAATTCGCCCTCCTTGATCTCGAATGAAACCTGATTTAGTGCTGTTGTCTCGATTTCCTCTGTACGGAAAACCTGGCTGAGGTTAGTTACTGTAATCATTTTGTTATTGTTTTTATTGTTAATATTCCGTTGTTGTGCCAATACTCTATCAGTATTGTGCCAAGATGTGTAATTTTCTGTTTTACAGGGTATTTGATTGCTTGTGTATATTTTGGACCTGTAAGATTTCTTTACACTTTTGTAAAACTCTATTCATTTTTAAGCGATTCCACCGGATTGCTCCTTGATATTTTCAGGCTGTTGAGTATCACGCAACCTGAAACCAGCAGGATTATCACCACATCCGCAAGGATGAAGAACCAAGGTGAAAGTGCAATCTTCTCCGAGAAGTTCCTGAGCCATGCCGATGCCGCAAAGTATGCCCCTACGTTACCCATAATTATTGCAGGAATGGCGAGTTTCATGATTTCCACCACATATATTTCCATTATCTCCTTGACGGTGGCTCCGTTGATCTTGCGTACAGCCATCTCCTTGCTTCTGCGCTGCGACTCGTCGCGTACATATCCGATAAGTCCGAAAAGGGCGATGATAATTGAGACCAGACATCCAATAATGACCGTATTCCTCATCCTCCTTTCGCTTGAATAGGCCTCCCTCATAGAGTCTTTGTATGATTTCACGACCACATCCTTGTTCTCTATCCTTGCCTGGATCACCTCTTCAACCTTTGCCATCATCTCTGCCGTAACCTCTGTCACTTTGATGGCCATGAACGGCATATGGTCTTTGCCAACCTCTCCATAAAACTTTATGCTTGCACGCATATCCTGATTTGTCAATGTATTTATGCGGTAATCCCTATACACTCCGCTGATAGTTACTGCGCCAATCCGGTCGTCATGTTCAGTGATATATACCTGCTTTCCTACTGCACCGTCGCTCCAGTCCCTGAACTCCATCATCTTCTTCACGAAACTCTCGCTCACAGCGATCTCTGTGGGAGACTGGGGGTATCGGCCTTCGATGAAAGGAATCTCAAGCATTTCAAACAATCCTTCTGATCCACAATATTGGTCGGCTATATTGAAGAGGTTTTCCTGGCCGTTGTCAAGCATATACACATTGTTTCCAGATGACGATTCAAGAGGAAGTGTATATGACACCTGCACATCGAGTACTCCTGGAATCAGTTTAAGGTCATTCATGATTCCCTGATGTACGCTCTTGTCTGTTCCTGTAAGCACGGTCCAGAGAAGATTGTCATATTCATATCCAGGTTTGTCATTCACAGCCTTGTTGTACTGAGCGGAGATCACACCCATCAATGTGAGCAGTAGCGCGCAGATTCCTGTCTGGATGAACAGAAGTCCCAGTTTCCAGATCTTCTTGTTTTCCTTGTAGTTTCTGATGGCTGCTCCGGCAGGAATCTTCGAATAGAGATAACCCGGCACAAGCGCTGCAATCAAGAGTACTGCCAGTATAACCCCTATAACAGTCATATATGTTCCTTTTACAAGAAGGGCATCGGCAGGAACTCCTACAATATCCCCAATTATTTTTTTAAGTGAAAGTACTATAGCTGCAACCACAGCCAATGCTGCCGCTACATCAATTGCCGCCTCCTTGAACATAATTCCGTAGATATTTGTACCGGCTGCTCCATAGCACTTTCGCACTCCCATCTCCTTTGATCTCTTTACCAATGCCGATACCGACATAAGGATATAGTTCAGCAGAGAAATCATAATGAGAAGTATGGCAACTATAGTCAGTATGACCATCATATTCTTCATTCTCGCAGAAGAGATGTGTTCACCCTTCAGAGGGGCAAGGAAGAAATGAATGTCAAATCCTGAAGTCTCTGCCATCTGCTTTACCTCCGGAGGATAGTTTTTCTCCTGCATCAGTCTGATTGCCGGTGCAAGCAGATCAGGGTCAGTGCCTTCTGCCAGTCTTACATATCCTCTGTAACGGTCGTTTCCAAACCAGTTCTCGGTTGACTCCTTGATAAGACTTGCCATAGAGATCACTACATCATTCCTGATTGAACTGTGATGTGGGTAATCCTTGAATACTCCGCCTATCTCAACTTTGAAGTTAGGCATCTCCTCATTATATATTATCTGACCGACCGCCTCTGACACTCCCCCGAGTTTCTTGGCAAAGGACTCGGATACCATGGCCACGGCAATTTTAGAGAACGCCTCCTTTGGATCGCCCGAAAGGATCTCTGTATCAAAAATATCAAAGAAGCAGGAGTCTGCTACTATGCACTCTCCGGTAACCACATTCTTCTGCTGGTCAATGAACTTGTTGCTGTTGAAGATGAATGTCCATCTTGTAGCCACTTCCACGCCAGGTACATGCTCCCTGAATCCCGGAGCGATGGCTCCTGAAATCTGTGGGTAGTCCTTATCCTCGCCGTGCTGGGTGTATATAGTGCGAATCTGGTAGATCTGACCATAATCGGCATAACAGGTGTCATAACTCATCTCGAAGCATACCTTTGCTATGAGAATCAGACCTATGGCCACTCCCGTACCGAGAGACAACGCCTTTATTATTGTTTCTTTAATTTTCATGTCAGGTTTTCTTTTGCGGTTATAGTTTTGTTTGGTTGCAAGTTGTGAGAGAGTAAAGCATCTCCCTCAGTTCCTGCGGCGCGGGATCTATTTAAAAGTGTCAGAATACCAATACTTCATTGTCGCCAAAGTTATCATAGCCCGAAGTTATCACTTTTTCTCCGGCTTCCAATCCTTCCAGAACCTCATAGAACTGCGGATTCTGACGGCCTATGCGTATTTCGCGCTTTACTGCCTTCCCTCCTTCAGGAACCACTACATATATCCACTTGCCGCCGGTCTTCTGGTAGAATGTGCCACGTGGAATCAGGATTGCCTTCTCCGGCTGGCCGAGTTGAAGATTAAGATAGTAGGTCTGTCCTGTGCGGATATTTACCGGCTCTTCTCCGCTGAACTTGAAATCTGCCTTGAACTTGCCGTCGCGTACTTCCGGATAGACTTTTCTTATTACAGCATCGTATGAGTCGTTCTGCCTTTCAAATGTTGCGGTCAGCCCCGATGTTACCCTATCGATGTAGTGCTCGTCAATCTGAGCCTCAATCTTGTAGCTGCCGAGTTCGTTGATCTGACCGATCTTTGTTCCGCTGGCGATGGACTGACCGAGTGTCACATCCAGAAGTCCGAGCTCACCACTGATAGGTGACTTGATTGTCAGATTTTCCTTCCTTCTGCGTATCATCTGCATGTTAAGACGCATATTCTCAAGGCTTTCCTGCATCTGACGGATCTCCACGCTTCTGTAGAGGCTATCCTGAGTAGCGCGCTCCTTCACCAGCTCAAGTCTGCCGGCAGCAAGCTCATAATCCTCCTGGGCCATGAGATACTCCTCACGAGCGATGAGCTTCTCCTCATAGAGTGCCTTGTTCTGCTCGTACTTTCTCTTGA
>JAEIGA010014943.1_pt1 | contig 11818 bp, 9 predicted proteins | sample 9270691 | NCBI WGS metagenome assembly JAEIGA01 (sample SAMN17057246, study PRJNA624740) | gut metagenome | biome: biome; isolation source: fecal sample | host: Bos grunniens | place: China: Xizang | collected 2019
GAATTCTATCACTTCCAATAATTTCCTTTGCAAGTGTTGCAGATTGGAAAGTTGTTGATAAAGATGATCCAATACCAGTATAAATAATATGTGCTTCTTCATCTTCTTTCAATAGTTTTTTAAAAAACTCTACAAACTCACCTGGTGCAACAGCTGAAGTTTTTGGAAGTTTTCCTGAAGTTTCTACTTTTGCAAACATATTAGTTAAATCAATATCCACTCCATCTTTATATTCTTTATCCTCAAAATTAACATGTAATGGAATAACTCTAATATCATGTTCTTTAATTAATTCAGGGGATAAATCACATGAACTATCAGTTGCTATAATAATTTTATTACTCATTTTTCCTCCTAACCAAGCCATAATTCATTATTTTGGCCTATTAATTCTAATTCATTAATTAATACATCTCTAAATAATATACCTGTTGAAACAATATTTTCACCTTTTAAGAAAGGATTTGTAGTTTTATCAAAAATATAATCTATTGCAACAACAGAATAAACTTTTTCATCATTAATGAATTCACCATTTACATAATAATTACCATCTACATTTGTAAAATTACCAAACGCTACAACATCAGAAATAAGGAATGCTTGTTTTAATAATTTACCTGTTAAATCAACTGTTTTAACCGTATTATCAAAAGGCATAATTTGATAAACTCTACTAACTGTAATTAAAGTATTATTTTCAATTGGGAACGCACTTGCCCTTATACCACCAGAATTAATAAATGCAACATCAAATGATCCAAGATTTCTATTTGAATAATTAAATAAAGCTTTTACAGCCCATGATGTTCCACTTACTCTTGAAATATAAGTACCTGAAGTACATAAACCTCTTCCGAAAACAGGCGCATATTTTTCTTGAAGATTATTAACATAAGCTTCAATTTCTGCATCTTTAGCTCTACCAGAAGTCATTCTATAATTAACAACCGCAGATTCTACAACATCATCTGTTTCTTTATCATAAATTAATGTTGTTTGACCAACATATTCACCGCTCGAACTAGATTGAACAACAGGAACATATCTTTTTTCTTCACTGCGATAAATTCTTCTGTTTTCTAGATCATGTGTATGAGCATTTATAATAGCATCAACTTCATATTCACCAGTACCTTGTGCAAGTAAATTATTGATTGCAGTATTATCATCATGACAACATATAATTACTACATCCGCATTATCGATAGTTCTTGCTTTCTTAATATTCTCTTTAACAATTTCAAGCGGTTCTAAAAAAGTGTAATCAGCAATCATACTTGTCGCAATATCACTTGTTTGATCATAGCCAATGTAACCAATTACAGCTACTTTTAACCCAGATTTCTCTAGAATAGTATATTCATCTACGTAATTAGGTAAACCTTCTTTTGAATATTGGTAAATATTTGAACTAAGGAAAGGAAATTCAGCCTCACCATTTTCTAAATTACCATCACGATATTCAAGTACTTTATCTAAAGACCAGTCAAATTCATGATTGCCAATTGTCATTGCATCAAAGTCAAGCATATTCATAAAATTTACAACATCTAAGCCATAACCAATATTTGAAATAGCAGTACCTTGGAACATATCACCAGCAGCAAGCAAAATTGTTCCTTCTGGATTTTCTTTTTAACATCATTTACAAACTTCGCAATTCTAGCAGCTCCGCTTGCACCTTCGACTTCTTCTAATTGTCCATGAAAATCATTTATTGAAACAATTGAAAGTTTTACTTGTTTATTCTCAGGTTCATTTTGAGTATTATTTGTACAACCATATAAAAAAGTTATAAAAAATACTAAAAGGAACAATGATATACGTCTAATTAATTTATATTTCATTTAATCACCTATTTTATTTTACCATTTATTCGTAATTTTTTCAAGTCATTGAAACTAATTAAGCACGTTAGTTTCAATGAGAATTAATTATTTTTGCATTTTTATTGCAAATTTTCATGTTTTAATATATAATAATTAAGAATTATATGCACCCTTAGCTCAGTTGGTAGAGCAACAGACTCTTAATCTGTGGGTCCAGGGTTCGAGCCCCTGAGGGTGTACCATTTTTTAAAAAATTGGTTTGATACAAGTTGTCAAACTTTTTTTATTATATAATGAGGATACTATGAATTTACCAGAAGAAATAAAGACTATTGTAGATGGCTTAGAATTTATTACAGATAATATTGGGAGAAGTTCGGATAAAGTAATTATTTATGAAAATAAATATATACTAAAAATCTCAAAAGATATAACTAGTTTACAAGAAGAATACTTTAAAATTAATTGGTTAAACAAAAAACTACCTGTTTCAAAACCTATAAGTTTTATAGTTGAAAATAATTATGCATATTTTCTAAGATCTTATATCGAAGGTAAAACTTTAATTGATGAAGAATATTTAAATAATCCAATTAAATTGATTAACCTTATCAAAAAAGCAAATGATTTATTGAATAAAGTAAATAATTATAATTGCCCATTTAATTCAAAAGATAATTCAGGGTCAACTTTTATTCACGGAGATTTATGTTTACCTAATATTATTATCAAAAATGATGAAATTTCAGGTTTTATTGACTTAAATAATGCTGGTAACGGCGATAAATGGTACGATTTATCATGGCTTATATGGAGTTTTGAATATAATTTAAAAACAAGTAAATATACAAATCTTCTTCTAGATGAATTAAAAATTACTTTTGATGAAAGTAAATTTAATCAGTTTATACCAATAGAATATCGTACAAATCTAAAAAATAATTAAAAATTTAAAAAAATAAGAGAGTAAAACTACTCTCTTATTTTGCTTTTTGAATTTCATCGTATATTGTATCAACAAAATTATCTGATGTATCTTCTGTATAAGCCCAGCACATAATACCCATGCCATCAGTTTCTAAAGCATATTGATATTTAGCGGCAATAATTTCCTCAGATTCGTACGTAACAAATATTTTAGCGTATTCATTAAATAAATATGAACCTACAATTTGTCCTTTTGTATTATATTCAATATATTTTTTATATTGTGTACCTTTTAAAAGACGATCAATTGCATTATAGAATAAAGTACCACTAGCATGTGCTCCAGGAATGCCTTGAAGATAAGTAAGACTTGCATTTGCACCAAGTGCAGGATTATTTCCACTAAAAATAGTTCCAGAAACACTATATGATTTACCATAACCGGCTGAACCAATAATAATTTTATTTTTATCAAGCCCACGTGAAGTAAATACTTCAACACCATATTCTACACTAAAACCATAACCACCGTCATATGATGATTTATGAAGTGGTGATAAGTGTGTTGCTTTTGATGTATTATTTAGGTCATATGACATCATGTTTATGTAGTCAACATATTTATTTAAAGTTGCAAAGTCAAATCTATCAGATGCAGTTCCCCAAGATGTTGATGGAATAGCCGCGCTTAATAAATATGGTGAACCATTAGGATCTTGACGTACTTTCATTTCATTACGTAAGTCTCTCATTAATTTATTCATACTTACAGCAACAACTGGATAACTACTTGTAGATTCCCAGTCAATATCAACTCCATCAAAATTATATGTTTCTACAGCATCCATGATATTTTTAACAAATCTTGCTCTTTTAGCATCATCTTTTGTAACTTCAGTAAAATACATACTAGCTGTTGAACTTACCCCTGCAATACATAAGATAACTCGAACATCATTTGCTTTTAAAGCCATAAGATCATCAACAACATCATAATTTGCAAGTTTAATATTACCAGCTTCATCAAGGTTTGCGAAAGCATAATAAATAATATCTAGTGTTTCTTTTGCTTTTTCTGAGAATAAAGTTCCTTCACTTAAATAACGTTCACTGTATTTTGTATAGTTACTTAAAGCTGATGATTGGAAATATGTTGCAACTGGAGTTGAAGGCAAATCTTTAAATAAAACAGGATTTACTGTAATTTGTTTTGTAAGATTAATTACTTCACCATTTGCAAGTGTAATATTAGCAGTAACTGTTACATTTTGTTTACGGTGAGTTTGATGTACTTTTGATACTTTCGCATATCCTTCTTCGAAATAGAATAATTTTTCGTTAGAGCTTTCCCATTCAACTGTAAAATTCTCACCTTCTGTAATTATTAAATCTTTTGTATCTGATGTTGCAACATCACTAATACAATTTAATACATCACGAGGGTCAAAATTTTGGAATTCTTTAAGAGTATTTAAGACATACTCTATTTCTGATAATTTAATATAATTGCTAACTAATGATTTAGCACCATCAAGTAATTTATCATATTCAGCTCTTACTGCATTTACTTTATCAAAGTCATCTAAAGTTACGTCTTCTACAGCTGGAAGCATATCAATTAAATCAATCACAACTTTTGATGTAGAATTAATTAATTCTTCATATTCTAAATCTGCGATAAAAGATTTCGCAAGTTCAAATGTCATAATATTAGATATTTTGTTAACTGAAGTTTCTCTTAATTTAGATATTAATTCTTCAATATTTTCAATTAAATATTTATCTGATATCTTCAAAGATACAATACTAGGCAAATTATCAATTAAAGCTTCTATTTCTTCAATAATGTCTTCTTCATATTTTTCTTTTAAACGATTAATTTTTGTTTCTAAAGAAGTTAATTTACTAATATTTGTAATAAGTTTAACTTCATCATTATTTAATTTTTTTACTTCGTTTCTAGCATTTATAATTGCTTCTTCATCTTCTATAGTAACTTCTGTTAAAGATGGTAAATTTTCAATTAGTGTTTTAACAGCATTTACTTTTTCTTGATCAACTTTTGGTGTTTCAACAGGAGGATTTACATTTTCACCTGGTGTTTCGTCCGGAGTATTAGTACAACTAATTAAAAGAAAAGAAAAAATAAATATTACAATTAATGTTATAATTTTTTTCATATTTTCACCTCGGCATAATTATATCATATTTTTGATTAAATTTCTAGATATTTTATTTATATTTTATATTTTGCCTTATATTTGCTTTTTTCGAGTTTTTTTAGTATAATAATGTATAGTATTTTTTTAGGAGGGCATATGCGATTTAAACCAGATGTTTCGAGATATAAATATCCTGAGAAAACAGACCAACATATGATTGATGTTAAACATCAAGTAGATACAAATTTTGATGAAAACCATCGTTATTATAATAATACTTTTTGGTATCATGTACTTCGTTTCTTTGCAAATATAATTATAATTTTTATTTTACATCCTTTTATGTATTTTAGATATGGTGTAAAAGTTGAAGGCAAAGAAAATGTAAAAAAAGCTAAAAAGATTAAAGGATCTGTAATGACAATTTGTAATCATGTTTTTATGATGGACTATTTAGTCGTAAATAGAGCATTACGTCCAAAACTTGGTTATATAATGGCATGGCCAATTAATTTTGAAGGTCCAAATCGTCATTTTATAAAAGTTGTTGGTGGTGTTCCAATTCCAACTAAATTCAAAGCTTTACGTAAATTCGATGAAGCAATAGATAATATCATCAACGATGGTCATTGGTTACACGTTTATCCTGAAGGTTCAATGTGGTTTTATTATCCAAAAATAAGACCTTTAAAAAAAGGATGTTTTAAAATAGCATATAAACATAATATTCCTATTTTACCTATGGCTATTTCATATCGTCCTAGAAAAGGATTCTTTGCTTTATATAATAAAAAGGAACCTCTAGTAACAATTAGAGTTGGTGAACCAATATATATTGATCATAATTTAGAAAAGCATGATGCAATTTTTGATTTACAAAAAAGAGCAACTCATGAAATGCAAATATTAGCAGGAATTACTCCAGATGATCCAGATTACTTTACATTAGAAAGTTAAAAAAGCACTAAAGCATAAAAATGCTTTAGTGTATTTTTTTATTCAATTATATAAGCTATATTTCTCCATGTATTATTCATAACAGTTAATGAATAACGACATTCTACACTACTTACATTTGGATCATTACATACAATAGTAATGTTACCGTTATTATCAATTTCATAACCAATAGCAACAATTAAATGACCATTTGTATAATAGTTCTTCTTATCAGAGTTCATTTGTCCTTTTACACTTAATGCGCAAGGTCCAACTGTCGCAAGATGTTCAACAAGTTCGTTAATTGAATAGAAACGTGCAACATATGAATTATAACCATAAGCGCTCATTGCAACAGTATTATAAACCCAGTTACCATAAATTTTATTGCCGTAGTCACGAACAATTCCTGCAATATAACGATGTTCATATTCAGAATCAAATGAACTAAAGTTTTCACCTTTATATTTTAATAGCATTGTTGAAGATGTTGCACTACAAATTGAATTACCAATTGTTGGCACAACTTGTTGATATAATCTAGGTACTTCATGAATAACACTAGTTGGATATTTTGAAATATCAACTGGATATGAATAACCAGGAACTTCTAGTGCAAAGCTTACTAATGATAGTTTTGGTGTTGTATTAGCTGTTGTTCTTAAAACAACTTTAAACTTAATTGCATCAGCTTTTTTACTATTTAATACCATAACTTCATCAGTTGAAAGTTTAATTAATGAGTTAGTTTGATCATAACATGCATTTTGTAAACCAAGTCCCCATTCTTTATATGAAATATAATCACTCCATACGCCATTTACTCTTGCACAAACAAATAATTCAACAGTTGAAGTTGTTGAAGACACTGCAGCCCACGAAGCAACCAAACTTGTAAAACTTAATGTTTCAATAGCTTCAGATTCATATGAACCAACATTTGCACCAGCGCATAAAACAAGATAACCATCTTTTAATTCAACATTATTAAATTTTGAAGAATCATACGTATCAGCTTTTTTAATAACTAAATGATCTTTTTTAGCTTCTTCTTTTGGCATTAATTTAAGTTCAAATTCTTTTGACATACTTTCACTTCCTAAACTTACTATAACTTTTAAAGTAATTGATTCAATATTTTCATTATATGTATATTTACCATCATTTGTTAAGACACTTGTATTGCTTGATAACCACTGTGCATTTGTACCATAACCAAGTACTTCATTTAAAACTAAATCTGATGATAAGTTTTCATTAAAGTTTATATTGTCAATTACTATTTCTACTTTTTCTTTATCTGTCCATCCTTTAACAATGATATCAAAGTACTTTTGTATTTTAACACCATTATATGTAAACGTACCAGTTAATAAAACACTAACATCATCAGATAAACGATTAACTTTACCATCATTTGAAAGTGATGAACTTCTTGATGATGTCCAAGAAATTTGAATATTTTCAATTTCATTTGGTAAATTAATATCTTCAAATGTTTCAGTTGGAATATTAAGCTTTTCTGCAAGTTCATCAATTAGAATATAAATTGGATCAGCTTTAACATTTACATTAAATTCTTTTGTTCTTGTAATACCATCATATGAAATTGTCGCTTTTAAAGTAACAAGAACATCAACACTGTCCCTTTTAACAACACCTTTATTAGTTAAATGGTTTTTGTCAGTTGTTGACCATGAAATAACTAATCCTTTTGCATGTGTTGGAAGAGTGATGTTTTCTTCAGTTTCACTTGGAAGAACTATGCTATCAAATGCTTGTTTGATCGCATCTTCTGAATTAAGTTTTGCAACAATTGTTTTAAATTCTTTATTTAATGTAACACCATTATATGTAATACTTGCTATAAGTGTGACTTCATATTCATCTATCTTTTTATTTAAAGATCCATCTTTGTTAATTAAATCTTCACTACTAAATTGCCATGAAATATCATATCCATTAACACTTGAAGGAATATTATTTTCACTTTCTAATAATGAAGGAATTTCAATTTCATTCAATAAATTAAGTATTTTTTCTTCAACACTCAATTTTAGTACAACAACATTAAATTCTTTTGTTAAAGAAACTTCTTCTTTTGAAATTCGTGCCGTTAAAGTTACATTTTCATCACTAATACCTCTAATAATTTTTCCATCATTAGAAATAATTAATTCGTTATTTGAAGTCCAAACAATATCAAAGCCATCAATTGTATTTAGAAGGTTTAGATCTGTTGTAGTTTCCTTAGGTAAAGAGATTTTGTTTAGTGCATTATTAATATTTTTTTCTAATTCATTATTTGTATTATTACATGCAACTAATGTAAATACAAATAATAAAGAAACAATAATCAATGTTATTTTGTTTTTCATATTTCCATCCTTAATTTATATTTAATTTATTTTATCATATATCAAATAAAATTGCAAATATTAAAATTTAAAATAATATGTGTTAAATAAATTAGTTTAATGCTTGCATAATTATCAAAATTTTGATATAATATTAATGCTATCAAATGGCTCTGTAGCCAAGCGGTAAGGCGTGGGTCTGCAACACCCTGATCGCCGGTTCAAATCCGGCCGGAGCCTCCATTTGAACTTAACTGGTACTTTAAGTATCAGTTTTTTTATTATAAAAAAAGCCAACTTATAAAAGTTGACTTAATGATTTCATATCCTCAGGTAGTGGCGAATATACAGTCACTACTTTTTTCTTTATTGGATGTACAAATGTTAATGATTGACAATGTAACATTACTCTATCATTTTTTATTTTACTGCCATAAAGTGTATCTCCTACAAGTGGAGTACCTATTGATGAAAAATGTACTCTTATTTGATGAGTTCTACCAGTTATTAAAGTTGCTTCAACAAGCGATATTTTATTATTTGTTTTTAGCAATTTAAATTTTGTAATAGCAGGTTTTCCATTTTTACAAGCTACCATTTTTCCATTAATATGTCGATCTTTCCCAATGTTTTTATCAATTATACCCTCTTGTTCAATTATACCATTTACACACGCAACATATTTTTTTGTTATTTCATTATTTTCAAACATTTTTGAAAAACAAGCTGCAGTAATAACATCTTTTGCAAAAAGTAAGCATCCTGTAGTATCCGTATCTAATCTATGTACAGGAATTACATTGCATTTCTTTTTATATGACTTAAAATAATATGTTAAATAATTAATAACTGAGTCTTTTTCGTCATCAATATCATAAATTATATGCTTAGATGGCTTTTCAACAACAATAAAGTATTCATCTTCATAAAGAACAGTTAAATTAAACTCGACACTTCGATATTTTTTTACATCAAAAATAGATAAATCAAGTTCAAATAAATCATTTAATAATAAAGTATCTGTTCTTTCAGATGATTGTTTATTTATATAACAAAGATTATTAAGGAGTAGTTGCTTTCTTCTAGGAAGTGATATCCCAAGTTTTTCTAACATATTTTCTACGGTTAAATTTGCATAATTTTCATCGATTATTACTTTAAACATACTTCCTCCAAATAAATTATTCTGTTTGGAAATTAACAACTACGTTTGTTGCATTTTCAAAATGTAAATAAGTTAAATTGATTATTTCAATAGCACTTGTTGCGCTTTCTTCTTCAGTGTGAACATAAACCTCGACACCATCACTTGTAGAATGTACAAAAGCATCAAGATAACCCATATTAATAACTTCTATTTCTAATAGTACTTCTTTTTCTGTTAAATCGGAAATAGCATTTTTTTGAGCTAAGGCAAGTTGTTTACTTGCAATTGTTGCATTATCATCTGCTAATATTAAATCCCAACCAGCAACTTCTGTTGCACGTTGCTCTGAAACTGCATCACGAAGCTCGGAAAATATACTAGTTTCAAGAACAACCTCATTTGTAGGTTCATTATTGTCTTTACTACTTAATGGCGACTTGACAAACCATACTGCAAGCATAATAACAAATGTAAATGCGATTAGCCAAACTTGTTTTTTTTGTAAAAATTTAAATTTCATAATTTAATCCTCCTGATATATTCATAAAAATATATGAGGAGGATTTTAATTTTATTACCCGATTACAGAATAATCTTCATCAATTTTTTTGAATTCAACTTTTTTAGCTTCAACAGGTTCATCTTGTTTTGGTTCGTCAGGTGTATTTGTACTATCTTCATCTTTCTTATCTTTTTCAATACGAACTGTAATTTGATAAATAACAAAGATATAATACCATAACATCATTAATAAGCCTGCAAATAATAAAATTGGTGAATATAAAATATTTACAAACCAACCAGCTATAAAGAAAATTATTGCAAGATAGAATTCAATAATAGACATAATATTTAAATATGATTTAAACTTGGTCATACCACGTTTACGTGTAAATAACCATGCAAACAATGTAAATAGTAGTGGAATTAAAATAAATACAACTAAATTAATTAGCATTAATATTGCTTTATTACCATCAACTGTCGCAAGTACATGTGTTTCATGAACTGAAATAATAAATGATTTTAAAGAACTATTAATTAATTCAAATTTAAAGCCTGTTCCTTTACTATAACTTAATAAATACTCATAGATTAATCCATTATATAAACAACTTTCAACGTCATTTTTAATTTCTTCATTTTCACCAATCATTCCAAGACGTGGCATTGGTTTAATTTTATATTCTTTACCATCAACAACTACTTTTATTTCTTCTTTGCTTGTTGTAGTCTCACTCCAGTTGCTAGAGTTATAACTATATTTATAAGGATCATCTTCACTTGCATATGTACTTAAAACTAATTCATCTGATGTTAAATCCTCATTAATTTTAGGTAAATAATATACATTTTCAACCTTTGTATCAGAACCAAGTAATGAATCAAAGATGTTTGCATCTTCTTTTTTAACTCTATGAGTTATTGAGAATATTTCAACTGTTTCCTTATATTCTTCACCAGATAATTCCTCACCTAAATCATATACGCGATAAAGAATGTCTTTTGTAAAAACATAAAGCATATAAACAGTGTTTTCTTTTCGATTAGCACGATTATAATAGATATAATCACTAACATTAAAATCAATAACACGTTCTACTTTAGGTTCACTTTCATTTGGATCTGAAGTTTCAACTGTTTTTTCAAAAACCATTGTAACTTCATATGTTAGATCATTTGCTTTTAGCTTTTCTGTAAATACGCCATTAGAGCCCTCAGGAAGTTTAAAAGTAGCTTCATAGTTATTTGTTTCTTTATTTCTCTCACAAGTAACTTTAACGTCCTTAATGCCTATTTCATTATCTGTTATTGCCTCGTAATCTCCAAATTTAATTTCATCTTCTGCATAGCTTTTCATACGAGCATTGTTTGAAAATACTGATGCAATAAAGCTAAATAAGATTAAAAGCAATGTTATAAAAATACTCATATCTTTAAACCTTACCATGCGATGAGGAATGATTAAAGATAATAAAAAGTCTTTAAATTTTTTCATAAACCATCCTATTTTATATAATAGATTAATGAATTAAAATAAGCATCGTTTGCTTTCTTAATGTCACAATCAATTAATATTTCTTTATAATTTTTTATTATATATTGGTAAATTGCAGTATTAATACCTTGTGGGTATTTAACAAGCATTAAATATTCATCATTATGAATATAGATACTATTTGCAAGGTCAAGCAAATATAATGTAAAGTTGTTAAAATAAATTGAACTATCAACAATTACATACATTCCCTTAGTACGTAATTTTGATATTCCTTTTTCTAACAAATCAATATTTGTTTTATCAATTGAAGGAATAAAAACAAATACTTTAAGTTCTTTATCAATGTTTTGTAAACTCTCTAAAGCTTGAAATATCTTTTTGCTACTAAACATTGATGGAATTACAGGGATAATATATCCAGATTTACTTTCTTTTATAAGTCCTTTAATAAA
>JAEIGA010014944.1_pt1 | contig 11817 bp, 21 predicted proteins | sample 9270691 | NCBI WGS metagenome assembly JAEIGA01 (sample SAMN17057246, study PRJNA624740) | gut metagenome | biome: biome; isolation source: fecal sample | host: Bos grunniens | place: China: Xizang | collected 2019
CATTTCAGCGTTATCACCATGACGGATACCAGTTTTAAGTATACGAGTATAACCGCCTGGACGATCAGCTACTTTTTGAGATATTTCTCTAAAAAGCTCTGTAACGGCCTCTTTATTTTGCAAATAACTAAATACTACACGACGAGAATGAGTCGAGTCCTCTTTAGAACGGTTTATTAGAGGCTCAACATAAACTCTAAGTGCTTTGGCTTTGGCCAAAGTTGTTTCAACTCTTTTATGCAATATCAACGAAGTTGCCATATTCGACAGCATAGCAACTCTGTGTGCATGAGTTCTTGATAATTTATTTACTTTACAACCGTGTCTCATGTGTTTATTCTTTATCTAATTTATACTTTGCTATATTCATTCCGAAATCTAAATTCTTAGATGCAACTAGATTTTCTAGTTCGGCCAACGATTTTTTACCGAAGTTTCTAAACTTCAACAAATCAGCTTTATTAAACGCAACCAATTCACCCAAAGTTTCAACTTCTGCTGCTTTCAAACAATTCAATGCTCTCACAGACAAATCCATATCTGTCAACTTAGTTTTCAACAACTGACGAATGTGCAATGTACCTTCGTCAAATTCTTCATTCATCTGAGTTGCAGGAGTTTCCAAAGAAATCTTTTCATCAGAAAATAGCATAAAATGCTGTATCAATATAGTTGCAGCTTCCTTCAATGCTTCTTTTGGATGAATAGAACCATCTGTTTGAATATCGAAAATCAATTTTTCATAGTCCGTTTTTTGTTCTACACGATAATTCTCTATTTCGTATTGAACATTCTTTATTGGAGTATGAATCGAATCAATAGCAATTACGCCTATTTTATCCGAACTCTTCTTGTTTTCTTCAGCAGGTATATAACCACGACCTTTTTCGATAGTGAATTCAGCATTAATGGTTACTGAAGGATTCATGTGACAAATCTCTACTTCAGGATTCAATACTTGGAATCCGCTTAGAAAATTATTCAAATCGCCAGCAGTAACAACATCTTTACCAGTTATAGTGCAAGATACTTTTTCGAAGTCATTGCCTTCTATCTGTTGACGAAAACGTATTTGTTTCAAATTCAATATAATATCGGTCATATCTTCTACAACACCTTCCATAGTATCAAACTCATGTTCGATACCTTCTATACATGCAGATGTTATAGCAAAACCTTCTAACGAATTCAAAAGAATACGTCTCAAAGCATTACCTATCGTTACACCATATCCTGATTCTAATGGGCGAAATTCGAATTTTCCACGAAAGTCATCCGATTCTAACATGATAACCTTTTCAGGTTTTTGAAAAGCTAATATTGCCATTTTTTATCCTTTCTCGTTGTTTCTTATTTAATTTGATTCCACTCGCTGATTCTAAAAACTATTATTTAGAATACAATTCAACGATGTATTGTTCCTTGATATTTTCAGGAATATCAGCACGTTGAGGATAATTCAAAAATTTTCCTGACATGTTAGCTTCATCCCATTCCAACCAAGAATAACGAGTAGCATGACTAGCTAATGAATCTACAATAATTTCCAACGATTTTGAGCGTTCTCTTACCGAAACAATATCACCCTCTTTCAAAGAGTAAGAAGGAATATTAACCACATTACCATTAACTGCAATATGACGATGAGACACTAATTGACGTGCTTGAGCACGTGTTCTTGCTATACCCAAACGATAAACAACATTATCTAAACGTGCTTCTATCAATTGCAACAACACTTCACCAGTAATACCACCTCTACGAGACGCTTCATGGAATAAGTTTCTAAATTGCTTTTCTAGAATACCGTATGTATATTTTGCTTTTTGTTTCTCTTGCAATTGAACACCATACTCCGAAATCTTTGCTCTACGTCTATTTTGACCATGCATTCCCGGAGGATAATTCTTTTTTTCATAAGATTTATCAGGTCCAAATATGGGTTCTCTAAATTTTCTTGCTATTTTACTTTTAGGTCCAGTATATCTTGCCATTTTAAATTAAGATATAAAATTAAAAACTCAATTAATTCTTACTAAACTCTACGACGTTTAGGAGGTCTACAACCATTGTGCGGAAGTGGAGTAATATCCACAATTTCCATAACTTCTATGCCACAAGTATTGATTGCACGGATTGCAGATTCACGTCCTGAACCTGGTCCTTTTACAAAGACTTTCACTTTGCGAAGACCTAAATCATAAGCAACTTTACCGCAATCTTCCGCAGCCATTTGAGCAGCATACGGAGTGTTTTTCTTCGATCCACGGAAACCCATCTTTCCCGATGATGACCAAGAAATCACTTGACCGGCATTATTTGTCAACGACACTATTACGTTGTTGAAAGATGCAAAAATACATGCTCTTCCCATTGGTTCAACTTTTACAACTCTCTTTTTAGTTGGTTTTGAAGTTTTTGCCATTTCTTTTTTAAACTTTATTTGTTTAATTAAACCATTCATTCACCAATTGCTCCTAAATCACAACATAATCCGCAATTGGTCGCACCTATTTCATCTTATTTTTTACTTAGGTGCCTTTTTCTTGTTAGCAATTGTTTTCTTTTTACCCTTACGAGTTCTCGCATTATTCTTAGTACTTTGACCACGCAAAGGTAATCCTAAACGATGACGAATACCTCTATAGCATCCGATGTCCATCAAGCGCTTAATATTCATTTGAACTTCCGAACGCAATGCTCCTTCTACTTTATACTCTTCGTTGATAATATTACGAATAGCATTTTGTTCATCATCTGTCCAGTCTTGCACTTTTTTGTTTACATCAATACCTGCTTTAGTCAAAATCTTTTGAGCAGTACTTTTTCCAATGCCAAAAATATAGGTTAAACCTATTTCTCCTCTTTTGTTTTTGGGTAAATCAATACCTGCAATTCTTGCCATAAACTGATTTCTATTCTTTAATTAGTTATTTTATCCTTGTCTTTGTTTAAACTTAGGATTTTTTTTGTTGATTACATAAACAACCCCTTTTCTACGAACGACTTTACATTCAGGGGATCTTTTCTTTACAGATGCTCTTACTTTCATTTTAATTTTATTTTATCTGTTTTTATTCTTATTTGTGTCGATAAGTAATTCTTCCTTTTGTCAAGTCATAGGGCGACATTTCTATCTGCACTTTATCTCCTGGTAATATTTTTATATAATGCATTCTCATCTTACCTGAAATATGAGCGATAATAACATGTCCATTTTCTAATTCAACACGAAACATTGCATTACCCAACGACTCTACGACTGTTCCATCTAATTGTATAGAAGATTGTTTTGCCATAAATATTTACTATGTTCTTTATTGTTATTTTATTTATTCATCTTTTCTATTGCTTCAAAACTAGATAGCAAATCCGCTTTCTCTTTTCCAACAGCAACATCGTGCTCAAAATGGGCAGATGGTTTTCCATCTTTAGTTATCGGAGTCCAACCATCATTAATAAACTTAATATTTTTTGAACCCATATTTACCATTGGTTCTATGGCAAAAACCATTCCTTCTTTCAAAAGTGGACCTGTACCCGGACGACCATAATTACATATATTCGGATCTTCATGCAACTTTATTCCAACCCCATGACCACACATTTCTCGAACAACCGAAAAACCATTTTTCTCAACATGAGTTTGTATTGCATAACCAATATCTCCAACCCTATTTCCCTCAACACATTTCTCTATTCCTAGATACAAAGCTTCTTTGGTTACTTTCAATAATTTTGCTACTTCCGGCTTTACCTCTCCTACAACAAACGTATATGCAGAATCACTTATAAAGCCATTTAAATTTGCGCCTCCATCTATCGAAACTATGTCACCATCTTCCAAGAATCGCTCATCAGAAGGAAATCCATGTACTATTTCGTCATTAATAGAAATACAGAACGAAGAAGGAAATCCATCATAACCTTTAAACACCGGTGTTGCTCCATTATCTCGAATAAATTGCTCTCCAATTTTATCCAAGAAAGCAGTAGTAACACCGGGCTTTATGAATTTTCCTATCTCTGCTAACGTTCTGCCAATCAACAAAGAACTATTTCTTATTAATTCTATCTCTTCCCTACTTTTTAGAAGTATCATTACTATCTATTTTATGCTGGTAATGAAGAACGACCTTTTATACGACCAGTCTTTGTCAATCCATCATAATGACGCATCAATAAGTGGCTTTCAATTTGTTGCAATGTATCCAAAATAACTCCTACCATAATCAACAAAGAAGTACCACCATAAAATTGTGCGAATTGAGAATTAACTCCTAGTAAACTTACAAATGCAGGTAAAATAGCTACAATTGCTAAGAAAATAGAACCTGGTAAAGTAATCTTCGACAAAATACCTTCCAAATACTCTGCAGTCTTCTTTCCCGGTTTAACCCCTGGTATAAATCCACCATTTTTCTTCATATCATCTGCCATTTGATTAGGATTAATAGCAATAGCAGTATAAAAGAAAGTAAACGCAATAATCAATATTGCAAAAACAAAGTTATACCAAAAACCATTAAAATCAGAAAATGCAGCTAAGAAACCTGATTCAGAATCAGAAAATCCCAACAATGTAATTGGAACAAACATAATAGCTTGTGCAAATATTATCGGCATTACACCAGCAGCATTAACCTTCAATGGTATATACTGACGCACCCCACCATATTGTTTATTACCTACTACACGTTTTGCATATTGTACAGGAATTTTTCTTGTACCTTGAACTAACAAGATACAAAGTAAGATTACAACTAACCAAATTACAATTTCTACTAAGAACATTATCAATCCGCCACCTTCTTCCATTCGAGAACCGAATTCCCCAACGAGAGCAAAAGGTAAACGTGCAATAATACCCACCATTATCAATAATGATATACCATTTCCGATTCCCTTGTCAGTAATACGCTCACCCAACCACATGACAAACAATGTACCACTAGTTAAAATCAGGATACTAGAAATCCAAAAAAAGGTAGTTGGTTCACTTCCATCAAAAGGATATATTGCTGTTGAAGACGCACCTAATTGATACATCATATTGGTAATATATGCAGGAGCTTGCATAATCGTAACAAGTATCGTCAAATAACGAGTTATTTGTGTCATTTTACGACGACCACTCTCACCTTCTCTCTGCATCTTTTGAAAATAGGGCACTACCATTACAAACAACTGTACAACAATAGATGCTGTAATATAGGGCATAATTCCTAATGCAAAAATGGAAGCATTGGCAAAAGCTCCACCCGAAAACATATTCAATAATCCCATAATACCCTCTTGTGTTTGACTTTGCAATCCTCCAAGTTGGCTAGGATCAACACCGGGAAGTACTACATACGAACCAATACGATAAACCAATACCAATCCCAATGTATATAATATTCGTTTACGAAGGTCTTCAATAGCCCAGATGTTTTTAATTGTAGTGATCAATCTCTTCATAGAAAATTAGCTTATTATTATTCTTCGTTATTTTTAGACTCTAGTAAAGTAACAACACCTCCTTTATCTTCAATAGCTTTTCTTGCTGAAGCAGATATAGCATGTGCAACAACATTAATCTTGGCAGTCAATTCTCCTCGGCCTAAGATTTTCACTTTATCTTTCGAAGAAATTAAACCATTTTGTCTCAATATTTCAACATCAAATGATTCAATATTTTTAGAAACAGCTAAATCATTTAATACATCTATATTGATACCTATATATTCAACTCTATTTATATTTTTAAAACCAAACTTAGGAACTCTTCTGTATAAAGGCATTTGTCCACCTTCAAATCCAATCTTACGTGAGTAACCAGAACGAGACTTTGCACCTTTATGGCCACGTGTAGAAGTACCACCTTTACCAGATCCTTGACCTCTACCAATACGTTTTGATTTCTTTACAGAACCTTCTGCTGGTTTAAGACTACTTAAATTCATATCTTTTTCTTTATAATTTAATTACAAGACTAACTATATTTCTTCTACAGTTATCAAATGCTTTACAGTTTCAATCATTCCCAACACTTGAGGAGTTGCTTGAACTTCACGTTCATGATTGATTTTTCTTAATCCTAAAGCTTCTAAAGTTCTCTTTTGGCGTTCAGGACGACCAATTATACTTTTTACTTGTTTAATTCTTAATGTTTTCATATCAAATACATATTAGTCGTTTACTATCCATTGAAAACTTTATCCATTGAAATACCTCTCAATTGTGCTACCATATAAGGATCTTTCATTTGCAACAAAGCATTTATAGTAGCTTTTACCACACTATGAGGATTGGAAGAGCCTTTTGATTTAGCTAATACATCCTTAACACCAACACTTTCCAAAACAGCACGCATAGCACCACCTGCTATAACACCTGTTCCAGGAGCAGCCGGTTTCAAGAATACTTTCGCTCCACTATATTTGCCTATCTGTTCATGAGGAACTGTACCTTTCAAAATAGGAACCTTTATAAGATTCTTTTTGGCATCATCAACACCTTTTTGAACAGCAGCTGCAACTTCCTTGGCTTTTCCTAAACCGTAACCAACAACACCATTTTCATTGCCGATAACAACAATAGCCGAAAAGCTAAATGTTCGACCACCTTTTGTTACTTTTGTTACTCTATTTATAGCTACGAGACGATCTTTGAATTCTATTTCGCTCGATTTTACTCTTTTTATATTTACGTCTGCCATAATCTTTAGAATTTTAGTCCTCCTTCTCTAGCTGCATCAGCCAACGATTTAACACGTCCGTGATATAAATAACCATTACGATCAAATACTACGGAATTAATTCCCGAAGCAAGAGCTCTTTCGGCTACTAATTTACCTACTTTAGCTGCCATTTCTATTTTTGTACCACCCCTTTCAACAACTTTTTCCAAAGAAGAAGCTGCCACTAGTGTTACACCTTTAACATCGTCTATTAATTGAGCATAAATTTCTTTATTACTTCTAAATACAGTCAAACGAGGAGTCGTTTCTGTGCCACTCACTTTATGACGAATTCTATACTTAATTTTTGTCCTTCTTATATCTTTTTTTGTTGCCATTAGTATCTATTTTAAAAATTACTACTTAGCAGCAGCCTTACCAGCTTTCTTGCGTACTTCTTCTCCTTGGAATCTAATACCTTTACCTTTATATGGCTCAGGCTTACGCAACGAACGTATCTTAGCTGCAACTTGTCCTAATAACTGTTTATCTATAGAAGATAGTGTAATCAAAGGATTTTTACCTTTTTCTGTTAAGGTTTCTACTTTTACTTCCTTGGGTAATTCAAAATAAATATTGTGAGAATATCCCAATGATAACTCTAACACTTGACCATTAGCTTGAACTTTATACCCAACTCCAATAACTTCTTGTACTGTTTTAAATCCTTGAGACACTCCTACTACCATATTAGCTACCAAAGCTCTATATAACCCATGTTTAGACTTATGTTCCTTCGCTTCAGATTGGCGAGTCAAATTAACAACACCATTTTCAATCGAAAATGAAATACATGGATCAACTTTTTGAGTCAATACACCTAGAGGTCCCTTGACTGTAACTTCATTTTCAGAAGATACTGTTAATTCTACTCCTACTGGCAATTGTATGGGTAATTTACCTATTCTTGACATCTCTTTTTATTCTCCTATTTTTATTGAATTAGCTAATGTAACACAACACCTCTCCGCCCACATTCAAACTGCGAGCTTCCTTATCTGTCATCAAACCTTTAGATGTAGAAACAATAGCAATACCTAATCCATTTAATACTCTAGGCATTTTTTCTACTCCTACATATCTTCTTAATCCTGGGCTACTTACTCTTGTCAAAGTTGTAATAGCCGACATTTTAGTTACAGGATGATACTTCAAAGCTATCTTTATAGTTTGAGGTTTTGTTTCTTCATCAAATTTATAATTCAAAATATAACCTTTTTCAAAAAGAATCTTTGTTATTTCTTTTTTCAAATTCGATGCAGGTATCTCAACTACTCTATGTTTTGCCATTATGGCATTTCTCATTCTAGTCAAATAATCTGCAATTGGATCTGTTACCATTTTCGTTACTATTTTGTGTTTAACGATTATTTATTTTCTTTTTACCAACTTGCTTTTTTAACGCCTGGTATTAATCCAGAGATAGCCATCTCGCGGAAGTTGATACGCGAAATACCAAATTGACGCATATAACCCTTAGGACGACCTGTAAGCTTACAACGATTATGCAAACGAACAGGAAGTGCATTCTTTGGTAATTTTTGCAAAGCTATTACTGCCTTTTCTACTTCTTCAGGATTACCTACACGTACCATTTCTTTCAAAGCAGCACGTTTAGTAGCATATTTAGCCACCATTTTTTCTCTTTTGCGTTCTCTTGCTTTTATTGATTCTTTTGCCATTTTCTCTATTTTTGATTTTTAAATGGTAAACCAAACTCTTTCAATAATGACATCGCTTCTTTATCTGTCTTAGCAGTAGTTACAAATGTAATATCCATACCTTGAATACGTCCTATCTTATCGATGTCAATTTCTGGAAATATAATTTGTTCCGAAATACCAAATGTATAATTTCCTTTTCCATCAAAACCTTTATCATTAATACCCCTAAAATCTCTAATTCGAGGAATAGATGCAGTAATTAAACGTTCCAAGAATTCATACATTCTATCACCACGTAGAGTCACGCGAACTCCAATAGGCATTCCCTTTCTTAACTTAAAATTAGAGATATCTTTCTTCGATTTTGTAGCAACAGCTTTTTGACCTGTAATCAATGTCATTTCTTCAATTCCTTGGTCAATAACTTTCTTATCTGCAATTGCAGCTTTACCAAGACCTTGATTCAAAGTTATTTTTACCAATCTAGGCACTTGCATAACTGTTCCATAATTATACTCTTTTGTCAAAGCAGGAACAATCTCTTTCTTATATCTTTCTTTTAATGCTGGTGTATATTCCATTATTTAATCACCTCCCCTGATTTTTTAGAATAACGCACTAATTTACCTGTTTTTTCATCAATTCTTCTACCTATTCTTGTAGCAACTTTATTTTCTACAAGCATAAGATTCGAAATATGAATAGGAGCTTCTTTTTCTATTATGCCACCTTGCGTATTCTTAGCATTCGGTTTCGTATGCTTTTTTATTACGTTAACTCCTTCTACAATGGCGCGGTTCTTTTCAGGATATACCGCCAAAATTTTTGCTACGGTTCCTTTATCGTCACCAGCAAGTACTTTAACCATATCCCCTTTCTTTACGTGCAATTTCATATCTTTTCTCAAGTATTTTTACTTTTATAAAACTTCGGGAGCTAATGAAACTATTTTCATATATTGTTTTTCACGCAATTCACGTGCTACAGGTCCAAAAATACGTGTTCCACGCAACTCATCTGTAGCAGTCAACAATACACATGCATTGTCATCAAAACGAATGTAAGAACCATCTTGACGTCTTACTTCTTTTTTTGTGCGAACTACAACAGCTTTTGAAACAGCTCCTTTTTTTACGTTGCCTGAAGGCAATGCATCCTTAATAGCGACAACAATCTTGTCTCCAACTGACGCATATCTTCTTTTTGTACCTCCAAGTACTCTTATACAAAGTGCGTTCTTAGCACCACTATTATCAGCAACTACTAATCTTGATTCTTGTTGTATCATAACTATTTAGCTCTTTCTATTATTTCCACTAATCTCCAACATTTGTTCTTGCTTAATGGTCTTGTTTCCATTATTCTAACAGAATCTCCAATGTTGCATTCATTCTTTTCATCATGAGCCATAAATTTGGTACTTTTCTTTACGAACTTCCCATATTTTGGATGCTTTACTTTGCGTTCTACTAGCACAACAATGGACTTATCCATTTTATTGCTCACAACAAGACCTATTCTTTCTTTTCTTAAATTTCTTTCCATCTTCTAATTTGGATTAAATTTAATTACACTTCTATTACCTGCCGTTTTCAGCAATTTCTCGTTTGCGAAGCTCAGTCATGCAACGAGCAATAATTTTTCTACTCTCTTTAATTTTATTTGGATTTTCGATAGGAGATATTGCATGATTTATTTTCATTTTTTGCAATAAAGTTCTCTCCGCATCTAATCTCTCCTGAACTTCAGCAGTCGAAAGCTCTTTTAATACTATTTGGTTCTTCATTTCTCTTTTGTTATTAAGCTTCTTCTACATAATCTCTTTTAACAACGAATTTTGTTGTAACAGGCAATTTCTGAGCAGCCAAGCGCAAAGCCTCTTTTGCGATCTCCATCGAAACTCCTTCACATTCGAACAATACTGTTCCTGGCATAACACGTGCTACAAAATATTCAGGAGCACCCTTACCTTTACCCATACGAACCTCATTAGGTTTTTTGGTTATTGATTTATCGGGAAATATACGTATCCATATTTGCCCTTCACGTTTCATATGACGTGTTACCGCTTGACGTGCAGCCTCTATTTGTCTTCCTGTAATAAAACACGTTTCCAAAGATTTTATACCAAAAGTACCAAAGGATAATTCATATCCTCTGTGTGCATTACCTTTGATTCTACCTTTCTGCTGCTTTCTATATTTTGTTTTTTTCGGCTGTAACATTGTTACTTTTCTTTATTGAAATTTTTAACCTTTATTATTTCTATTTCTTTTTGGACGAGAACCAGATCCTTGACGACTCGAATTATGTGTTCCTAACCTTTTTTCTTTTTGAGGACCACCTACTGTAGATGGAACCAATTCTCTTTTTCCATAAATAAGTCCACGACATATCCATACTTTCACACCTATTCGACCATAAGTTGTATGTGCTTCTGCTTGAGCATAATCAATATCGGCACGCAAAGTGTGAAGTGGAGTTCTTCCTTCCTTATAATGTTCTGTACGAGCCATTTCAGCACCACCAATACGACCAGATACAGAAACTTTAATCCCTTCTGCTCCAATACGCATTGTAGAAGCGATAGCCATCTTAATAGCTCTACGGTATTGAACACGACCTTCAATTTGTTTTGCAATATTTTGTGCTACCAAAACAGCATCAAGTTCCGGACGTTTAACCTCAGAAATATTAATCTGAACTTCTTTCCCTGTTACCTTCTTTAATTCTTCTTTCAACTTATCAACTTCAGATCCAGCCTTTCCTATAATCAAACCTGGTCTAGCAGTATTTATAGTTACGGTCAACAGTTTCAAGGTTCTTTCGATATAAATTTTTGATATACCAGCTTTAGCGAGACGAGCATTAAGATATTTTCTGATTTTATCATCTTCTACCAATTTTTGCTCGAACTTTCTACCACCGTACCAATTAGAATCCCATCCTCTGATGATTCCTAATCTATTACCTATTGGGTTAGTCTTTTGTCCCATTCTGTTTATTCTCTTTGTGAATTTACTAATTTTATTATTCTTCTTTTTGAGGTGCTACAGATGCAACTTTTTCGTCCAATCTATTTCCCAATATCATTGTGATATGATTTGAACGTTTCTTGATTCTATAACCTCTTCCTTGTGGTGCAGTGCGCAATCTTTTCATTTGACGACCGCCATCAACCATAATATATTTGATGTACAATTCGTTATCCTCAATTCTTTTACCTTCATTCTTTGCTTGCCAATTAGCAATAGCAGATAATAAAAGTTTACGCATTTTAGGTGCAGATTCTCTTGGACTATATTGCAATATACCCAAAGCTTTATCCACATCCAAACCACGAATTAAGTCAGCCACTAAACGAGTTTTTCTTGGCGAAGTTGGATTATTTACCAACTTTGCCATATATATAGTTTTTTTGGCTTCTTTGCG
>JAEIGA010014945.1_pt1 | contig 11816 bp, 13 predicted proteins | sample 9270691 | NCBI WGS metagenome assembly JAEIGA01 (sample SAMN17057246, study PRJNA624740) | gut metagenome | biome: biome; isolation source: fecal sample | host: Bos grunniens | place: China: Xizang | collected 2019
TGTAGCACCTCCGTTTCATCCTGCCTCAGAACATGGGCCAATGGGAGATGTCTTGTCCAATCACCTTGTGAAAGGATAAAGCTAATCTACTATACTTCGATTAAGCAGCAAGAGCGTAAGTATTTTCGCCAGTTATATTTTCGAAAGTTCAGATTATAGAGCCCCCTTCCAACGCTCTGCATGCTTACACTTTAGTTCTACTCGCAGTCAAAGCCAGTCAGCCCCTTTAGTGTGTTTTAAGGGCACTTTTCTCGTTGCCCTCGTCTTCGAAATCCTCGAGTACTATTTGTACACTCCGGTTTCTCAGACTTCGTGACGCCTAAAAATTGCTCCTTAAAACACACTAAATCTTACTTGTGTTTTAAGGGCACTTTTCTTGTCGTGTTTAGTCCCTTTTTATTAAATTATTCATTAGAAATAGGAAAACTTATATTCCTAATTTCTAATTCCTAATTCCTAATTTTTTTACCTTATTTTGCAACAGCAACGGAACGAACCTCGCGGATAACAGTGATCTTCACTTGTCCAGGGTAGGTCATTTCGTCTTGTATTCTTTGTGCTATTTGACCTGATAGCAATTCTGTTTCTTTGTCGCTAATCTTGTCTGCACCCACAATTACACGCAATTCACGACCTGCTTGGATAGCATAGGTTTTTTGTACACCTGGGTAGCTCATTGCAAGATTTTCTAGGTCGTTTAGACGTTTGATATATGCTTCTACAATTTCTCTACGAGCACCAGGACGAGCACCAGAGATAGCGTCACAGGCTTGTACTACAGGAGCAATCAAACTTTGCATTTCAACTTCGTCGTGGTGAGCGCCAATAGCATTACAAATATCTGGTTTTTCGCCACAACGTTGTGCTATCTTCATTCCTAGTAGTGCGTGTGGTAGTTCTGGTTCTTCGTCGGCTACTTTGCCTATATCGTGAAGCAGACCTGCGCGGCGTGCTTTCTTAGGATTTAGTCCTAGTTCAGATGCCATTACGGCACATAAGTTTGCAGTTTCGCGTGCGTGTTGAAGTAGGTTTTGTCCGTATGATGAACGATATTTCATTTTACCGATAAGGCGTACAAGCTCTGGGTGAAGACCATGAATACCTAAGTCGATAGTGGTACGTTTACCTATTTCTACAATTTCTTCTTCAATTTGTTTTGTAACTTTAGAAACCACTTCCTCGATACGAGCAGGGTGGATACGTCCGTCTTGAACCAATTGGTGAAGAGAAAGACGAGCTATCTCTCTACGAACTGGGTCGAATGCGGAAAGCACAATTGCTTCTGGAGTGTCGTCAACCACAATTTCCACACCAGTAGCAGCTTCAAGTGCTCTAATGTTACGACCTTCACGACCAATAATTCTACCTTTGATTTCGTCAGATTCAATATGGAATACTGTTACTGCATTTTCTATAGCTGTTTCGCTTGCTACGCGTTGAATGCTATTGATAATTACTTTTTTAGCTTCTTTATTGGCATTCATACGAGCTTCTTCCATGATTTCGTTTGTGTATTGCATCGCAGCAGTTTTAGCTTCGTCTTTCAAAGACTCTATCATGGTATTTTTAGCCTCTTCTGCAGAAAGTCCAGCTATAGTTTCTAGCTCTTTAATAGCTTTTTGATGAAGTTTATCTAGTTCTTGATCCTTCTTTTCTGCTATTTCTAGTTGGTTTTCTAAGGTTACTCTTAGATTGTCTAATTCTCCTTCTTTTTTAAGGACTTTTTCTTCTTGTGCTACAAGAAGTTTTTCTTTTTGATTTAGTTTAGCTTCTTGAGATTGAAGTTTTGAGTTTCTAGAGTTGGCTTGTTTATCAAATTCGCTTTTTAGTTGAATGTATTTTTCTTTTACTTCTAACAGTTTTGCTTTCTTGATAGCTTCTCCCTCTGCAGTCGCTGTCTTGATTATGCTTTTACCTTGGGCTTGTTGTACAAGTAGCAGAACAATCACTGCTATTATGCCCCCCACGATAAAAGTAAGTACATAAAATAAAATTTCCATAGTATATAATTAATATTTTAAAGTATAAATAAAAAAATGCAACTCTCATTTGTCATGTCTAGTGACAAATATAGAATTGCAAACATATAAAACTTTATACTTTAGGTAGGTTAATCCTTGGTATATTGTTTTATTAAATTATCTAATTCTAACAAACCTTCTGATATATTATTAGACTGGTCTCTTTCAAACAACAAGTTTACAGCAAAGTGTAATAATGTCATGCCAGAAAGTTTATTATTATCTTTAACCGATGAGTATTTAGAACAATATTTGGCGTGAACCTTATTAATTTCTCTTTCTGCTCTTCTATAATAAGCTTCTTCACTCCTTTCGATGTATAGTTTAAAATCGGTGCCTAGAATATTTAGTTTAATTTGGAGCTTATCGTTATTCATGGCTGTCCTCATTTATTTTTTCTACACATCTGTCTATTGTATTCATCATAGTAGTCAACTTAGATTTGGCTAGTGCAACATCTTTTTTTGAAAGTGAAATTAAGCCTTGAGCCACCTTTAAGTTGTCGTACTTGTTTTGCAATTCTACATTTTCTGCGTACGAACGTTTTATTTCTTTTCTGAGTTCTTCCTTTTCAGCCTCTAGCAATGCTATTTTAGCATCTTTCTCTTGTAGTAGGTTTACTAAACCTTGTACCTTCTTAGTGAACTGTTTTAAAGAAATATTATCCTCCACAGAATGACATTTTGGTAAAATCTATACAAATTTATAAAATAAAAATATCAATGCAAATTTTTGCAATAAAAAAAAAGAGAAAATCGTGAGATTTTCCCTTTTTTATGCCAACTGATATGGTATTATTATTATTTTTTGTCTTTAATACGAGCTTTTTTACCAGTTAGAGAACGTAAGTAATAAAGTTTAGCACGACGTACTTTACCAACTTTGTTAACTTCAACTTTTTCAATAAATGGAGAATCGAATGGGAAAATTCTTTCTACACCTACGTTTTCTGATACTTTACGTACAGTAAATCTTTTTTTGTTACCGTGACCTACGATTTTGATAACTACACCACGATATTGTTGGATACGTTCTTTGTTACCTTCAATAATTTTGTAAGAAATAGTTACAGTGTCACCACTTTTGAAAGCTGGCATTTCTTTACCAGTAGCGAATGCAGCTTCAGCAATTTTTAATAAATCCATTTTAAATATTTATTTTTTTGGTTTGACATTACGCAATATAACAAGTTCCAAACTATGCCTTGACAGAGATTGCGCCAAAACGAGTGCAAAGATAATGCTTTTTTTTAATAATCTGCTATTTAACTTGCATTAAATTTAAGATTTTATCTTTAAAACTGGTATTTTCAAAGATTCCAGAGAAGTTTTCTGCGCCTGTTCCGTATGCATAAACAGGAACCATAGCTCCTGTGTGGTCGCCAGTAGAGTATTTGTACTCTTTGCCTTCGCCTACAATAGTGGTGCCTCCAGTTTCGTGGTCTGCAGTGATAATAACTAGTGTGCCAGGATTTGCATCTGCATAGTCCATGCAAAGTCCTATTACTTTATTAATATCTTTCATTTCTGCTTCCATGTAGCTAGCATTATTGCCATGACCTGCCCAGTCTATTTGTGAACCTTCTATCATAATGAAGAAGCCTTTATCATTCTTTTCTAGCAATCTGATTGCTTCTGCTGTGCCAATTGTGATTTCATTGCCACGTTCTAGTGCGTTTGGCATGTCTTCTTTTGCTAAAACGCAAGCAACTTTGCCGTTTTCTTGTTTTTGTAGGTCAGCAATGTTATCTACGTATTTATAACCTGCTTTTTCTAGTGATTCTATGCTTAATAGTTTATTGCCTCCTGCAACAAATACATCTGGACCGTTTGCATAAAGGTCGCCTAGGATTTCTGCATCCATGTTTCTGTTTGGCTGATGTGCATAATAAGATGCTGGGGTGGCGTGGTTTATACGGCAACTTGCAACTATACCTGTGCTAAATCCTTTGTCTTTAAGGATGGTAAGAATTGAGTTTACAGGAATTGAGTCTGCATTCATACCCAACATGCCATTTTGTGTTTTTACTCCACATGCTAGTGCAGTACCGCCTGCTGCAGAGTCTGTTACTTTATGACTTGCAGAGTATGTTTTTGAAAGTCCGATGTATTGAGCTCGCTCAAATTGGTTTGGAGAGTCAAGCTTGCACATTTGGTTTAATCCCATCCCATCACCTATAATAAAGATAACTTGTTTGATAGGTTCGTTGGCATAAACGCTAAGTAACATGCTTAGCGATGCAATAATGATAAATAAACGTTTCATTGTGTATCTTTAAAGTTGTTTAGTTCTTTTCTTATTTCTTCTAGTGAAGCCCTTACTGATAGTAGTTCGTCTATTAGAGTGACGCTATCGTATTTTTTGCTTCTGTTTTTTACGAGTTGTGCTTTCACTCCTTTGAGTGTCATTCCTTTGGTTACACTATAATAATGTATTTGCTTTATAAGCTCAATGTCTTTTTTTGTGTATTTTCTATTTCCCTTTAGGTTTGTTTCTGGCTTAAGGCTTGGGAATTCTTTTTCCCAAAAACGCAGTGTAGAAGCATTGATGTTAAACATTTCTGCTACTTCGGTTATTGAATAATAATATTTTTCTTTTTCTAGGCTCATTAGTCAAATGTTTTTGAGCTGTTTGAAGAAATACGAACCATATTGTCATATTCCTCTGGTGAGAGGTCTTGGAAATAGTAGTTTTGTGGGTTTTGTGGTTTATTCTTATATCTTACTTCATAATGTAAGTGTGGACCAGTAGATTTTCCTGTGTTGCCTACAAATGCAATTACATCTCCGCGTTTCACTTTTAATCCTTTTCTTAGTCCTTTTTGGAACTTATGACAGTGAGCATATAGGGTGCGATAACCGTAGCCGTGATCTATAATTACACAGTTGCCGTAGCCTGTTTTGTCCCACGAAATTTTTTCTATTACACCATCTGCTGTGGCAAAAATTTCTGTACCTGTTGGGGCAGAGAAGTCCATACCTTTGTGGAAACGGATTGTTTTGTAAATTGGGTCGATACGTCTGCCGTAGCCAGATGCAGTGCGTTTAAGGTCTTTGTTTAGAATAGGCTGAATAGCAGGTATATGCAACAATTTGTCCTCGTTTTGTTTTGCAAGAACTATAAGCTCATCAAACGAATTTGATTGAGTATATAGCATTCTGTTTAGTTTGTCCATCTTTTTTGATGTACTCTTAACCAGTGATGCTGTTCTATAATCGTCCCATTTGTCGTATCTAGCGGTGGCGTCGTAGTTTCCAGTTCTTAGTACGTATGGGATAGAATCTGCCTCTAGCATTACTCGGTAGAAATTATTGTCACGCTCCTGGATAATATCCATAATTTCTAGAGCTTTGTCTAGTTTTTTTGATAAAATCTTGTATTGTGTAGAGATTTCTTCGTTTTCTTTTTGAAGTTTTTTTGCCGAAGGTGATGGCAAGATGAAAATAAAGAATAGGAAGAATGCAAAGCCTAATAATGCACTTGTAAATATAAATCGAAGCACACCCTTAGTCTTGTACCAAAAGGTGTATTCAACCTTCTCGTACTTAAGGGTTTTCTTGTTAAATTTATATTGTGGTGCGTTTGGCTTAAAAAATCCCATAACCGATTTTTTGATTACAATATGCAAATTTATAAAATTTTGCTTACAATTCAAAATAGTTAGGAGTTAGGAGTTTGGAGTTAGGAGTTAAAAAACTAAAAATTCCTAATTCCTCATTCCTAATTCCTAATTTATTACTAATTTTGCGGTCAATTATGAAAAGAATAGCAATTTTAGCATCGGGCTCTGGTAGTAATGCGGAGAATATTATAAAATATTTCTCAAATAATGAGAATGTGGAAGTTCCATTTGTGATTTCCAATAGAAAAGAAGTGTATGTGCACGAAAGATGTAAAAATCTAGGAGTGCCTTCGTATGTATTCCCAAAAGTAGATTTTGAGAATGGGGTAGTGACAAAGTTTTTGTTAGAAAGCAAAATTGATTTGGTAGTATTGGCAGGTTTCCTTCTGCGTGTGCCAGATGATATGTTGTGTTCTTATCCAAATAGAGTGATTAACATTCATCCTTCTCTACTTCCTAAATATGGTGGGAAGGGAATGTATGGCGATAATGTTCATATTGCAGTGGTAGAAAATAAAGAAACAGAATCTGGTATTACTATCCATTTCCTTAATGAACGTTTTGATGAGGGTGAGCATATTGCTCAATACAAATGTGAAGTTTTGCCTACCGATACTCCAGATGATGTAGCAACTAAGGTGCATGCTCTAGAGTATGAGTGGTATCCGAAAGTAATAGAGAAAGTTTTATTTGGTTAATAGTCATAAAAAAAAGTGGTTTCGTTGTCGAAACCACTTTTTTGTTGTCTTATCTTCTTTTTGTTGGTGCTGCTGGAGCTTCTTCTATAACAACTCCTGCTAGTTCTGGGTCTATGATGATACGACCGCAGTGCTCACAAACAATAATTTTCTTTCTTAAACGAATGTCAAGTTGACGTTGAGCTGGGATTTTGTTGAAGCAACCTCCACAAGCGTCACGTTGGATATATACTACACCAAGACCATTCATTGCATTTTTACGAATACGTTTAAATGCAGCAAGCAGACGAGGTTCGATAAATGCTTCTAATGATTTAGCTTGTTCTCTTAATTCTTCTTCTTCTTTTTTGGTGCTTACGATAATGCTATCTAATTCAGCTTTTTTGTCGTCTAGGTCTTTTGCTTTTTCTGCTAAAAGAACGTTAGCTTTATCTTGTTCTTCAAGTTTGTATTTGATGCTTCCTTCAAACTCTCTGATTTTCTTTTCGTATGCTTTAATGTTAAGCTCTTCAAAAGAAACTTCTCTGCTTAGGTGTTCATATTCTAGGTTGTTGCGAACATTATCCATTTGTTCTTTGAAGCGTGCCATGTTTTCTTGAGAAACTTTGATAGCTTCTTGGATTTTACCTATTTCTAATGTTAAAGATTCGCAGTCTTTATTGAAGTTTTGGATACGAGTTTGTAAACCAATGATTTCGTCTTCTAAATCTTGTACTTCACGTGGAAGTTCACCACGTAAGATTTTGATTTTGTCTATTTGAGACATAATACATTGTAAATCATATAGAGCTTTAAGTTTTTGCTCTACAGAAATTTCTTTTACATCTTTTTTTTCTGCCATATCGTTAGAAGTAATTTATTGGACTTTTATCTGTTTTTGCTAAATAGACGGCAAAGTTAGGAATTTTTTTTGAAAATAGCTCAAAAAATAAATCTTTTATAGCTATCTCTGTTTCAAAATGTCCTGCATCTATTAGTAGTATGCCTTCTAGGCTATTAAAATAATCGTGGTGTTTAATATCTCCACAGATATATGCATCTGCTTTTGCTTTGAGTGCGCTGCTTATAAGTGAAGCTCCGCTACCTCCGCAAAATGCTACTGTTTTAATTTTACCCGTAGGTAGTTGGCTATGTCTTATTATAGGTAATGAGAATGTATCTTTTACAAGTTTAATAAATTCTGAAGCTTCTAATGCTTCTTTTAGTTCTCCTATAATGCCAAGGCCAAAATCTTTGTCTGCGTCTTTGCTTAGGAAATCTACATTTTCAAGACCTAGTTCTTTTGCCATCTCGAAGCTTATTCCATTTCTAGATTTATCTACTGGAGTGTGGCAACAATAAATGGCAATATCGTTTTTAATGGCTTGTCTGACAACTCTTTCTGTATATGTTTCAGAAGAAAATTTCTTCAGACCATTAATAAACAGTGGGTGGTGAGAGATAATAAAGTTGCAATTTCTCTCTATGGCTTCATTAATTGTATCTTCTGTTATGTCAAAGCAAATTAATATACCGCTAATAGAGGCATTTTCATTATCTATTAGTAAACCAGAATTATCCCAAATCTCTTGCGAGAATTTGGGATATTCAGATTCTATTATGTTAACTATTTCTTTAGTTGTCATTATTTTCTGTAAAGTACCATGGTAGAAGAAGCTGGTACATTAAGAACTGGTTGGTTCCAGTTGAATATTCCGTTTGGTTTTACTTCTTCGCCATTGCAAGCAATAGTCCAGTTGTCTTGTGGAATATTTAATGAAATATTGAATCTATTACCATTGTGTACAACTAAGATTTTGCTCCAGCTGTCACCTACAGCAGCTCCGTCTAGTGTATATGCAACCACGCATTGTTGACCTGTGTGTAAGAATTTCAAGTTGCGTTGTAGTTCTGCTGTTGTGCTCATTCTGAATGCTGGGTGAGCTTTTCTCATTTGGATAAGACCTTTGTAATAGTTGTACATATCCAAATTGGTTTTCTTGAAGTTCCAATCTATTTGGTTGATGCTGTCTGGAGATTGGTATGTATTGTGAACACCTTTTTTGTTTCTCATAAGTTCTTCACCTGCGTAGATGAATGGCACACCTTGAGAAAGGAATACGATACTTTGAGAAATACGGTTAAACTTACGTTTTTCTAGTGGTGTAGCTCCGTATGGAGAAGAATAGTTGATTTTATCCACTAAGCAAAGGTCATCGTGACAAGATACATAGTTGATTACTTGTGATGGCTCTGCTGCGTATGGGAAGTTTACATATTTAACTAAACCGTAGTGGATGCTATCGTGTTCTGTTGCTGCAACAACACTAAATTTGATAGTTTCGTCATAACCTTGATAACCGGCTGCAAATGCAGGTTCTTTTGCATTCGCCCAGCTTCCTTTAAGACCGTCACGGATGTCGTCGCTAAATACTGCGATGCCAGGCATTCTGCCAACGTGTTGTTTTACAGCACGTTCTTCGTATGGAAGTGGAGAATCTCCTGCTGTCCAACCTTCACCGTAGATGAAGATTGTAGGGTCGATTTCGTCCATTGCTTTACGGATTTCATTCATAGTGGTTATGTCATGAATAGCCATAAGGTCGAAACGGAAACCATCAACGTGGTATTCTTTTACCCAATATTTAAGTGATTCTACAATGTATTTGCGCACCATAGCACGTTCTGATGCAGTTTCGTTGCCGCAACCAGATGCGTTTGAGTATGAACCGTCTGCATTTTGACGATAGTAGTAATCTGGTACAGTGCGTGTGAATGGGTGGTTTTCCCATGTTGCAGTGTGGTTATAAACCACGTCCATAATTACTCTAATACCATTTTTGTGTAGGCTTTGTACCATTTGTTTAAACTCTTTGATACGGCTGATTGGGTCGTATGGATTTGTAGAGTAACTACCTTCTGGTACGTTGAAGTTTGCTGGGTCATAACCCCAGTTGTAGATATTTTTTTCTAGAGTTGTTTCGTCGATTGATGCATAGTCAAATGCTGGAAGTAGGTGAACGTGAGATACGCCTAGTTCTTTAAGGTGGTCAATACCAGTAGATTGGCCATAATCATTTACTGTTCCTTCTTCTGTGAATGCAAGGAATTTACCTTTGTTTTTCATACCAGATGTAGGAGAAACAGAGAAGTCGCGAACGTGAAGTTCGTAAAGTGAAATTTCGTTGAAGTTGTTTAAAACTGGAGATTTGTCATATTCCCATCCTTCTGGGTTGGTGTCTGCCATATCAATAATAGCACCTCTCACACCGTTTACACCCACTGCTTTTGCGTATGCACCAACAGATTCTTCTAGCCAATTACCTTCAAAAAGAATTTGGAAGGTATAGAATTTTCCTTTTAAATCTTCATCAAAGCTTGTAGCCCAAACGCCTTTTCCTTCGTAGTCCATATCAACTGAGCATAATCTGTCGCCACCTAGACCATTTTCGTAGATGTTTACTTTCACTTGTTCGGCTTCTGGAGACCAAAGTTTGAATGTGGTTAGTTCTGGAGTATAAACATATTCCAAGTCGTTTCCTTCATAGACTGGATAGTCATTAAAAGAGTTGTATTTTTGAGGTTTTTCTGTACATGATGACATAGCAAATAATAAAATAAATAGTGCGTAAATTAATTTTTTATACATGATTATTAAGGTTATATGTGTTTACAAATTTTTCTTTTGTGTAGGATTAATTCATAGGCAATGCTCACTTTTACAATAACTTTGCAAAAGTATTAAAAAAAATCAAAATTTCCTATAAATTAATGAGGAATTAGGAATGAGGAATTATGAATTATTGAAAATTATTATAACTTTGTGATAAATAGTAGTAATTTTAAGTATAGAATTATGGAAATATATGTAGTTTGGCTTATTGTTGCTTTGGTTCTACTTATTGTAGAGCTATTAACAGCTAGTTTTGGAGTGGTGTGTTTTTCTTTTGGAGCTGCAGCAGCGGGTCTTGCAGCATACCTAGGTATGTCTAATGTGTGGCAATTATTAATTTTTTCAGTTGTTTCATTTATTGCTTTTGTATTCATCCGCCCTTTAGTGGTGAAATTTTTACTTAAAAAGAATGATGAAGTACTTACAAATGCAGATGCTATTGTGGGTCGTGTAGCTATTGTAACAGAGGAAATTAACTCAGAAAACAACACTGGCCGTGTAAAAATTGATGGCGATGATTGGAAAGCAGAGTCTTCTGAAAATATTACGGTGGGCGAAAAAGTAGAGGTGCTTAGTCGTGATAGTATAATTTTGAAAGTAAAATCATTAAAATAAAAAGATTATGGTAGAATTTTTAGTAGTGTTGTTGGTACTTGTGGTGCTTTATATATCACAAGGGATCAAAATTGTTTCTCAATCAGAAACTGTTATTATCGAACGTTTGGGTAAGTATAATCGTACTCTTCAAGCGGGTATTAACATTATTATTCCTATTGTGGAAAAACCTAAGGCTACTGCGGTGCGCATGCCAAATGGCTTTATTGGTATGACTAAGAAGATAGACCTTCGTGAACAAGTGATTGATTTTGATAAACAAAGTGTGATTACTAAGGATAACGTAATGACAGAGATTAATGCTTTGCTTTATTTCCAAATTGTAGATCCAAAGAAGAGCGTGTATGAGATAAAAAACTTGCCTTTGGCTATAGAAAAACTTACTCAAACCACACTTCGTAACGTGGTGGGAGAAATGGAACTAGATGAAACTCTTACTTCTCGCGATACCATTAATAATAAGCTTCGCGCTGTGCTAGATGAGGCTACAAACAAATGGGGTGTGAAAGTAAATCGTGTTGAGCTTCAAGATATTACTCCTCCAGAAAGCATCCGTTTTGCAATGGAAAAACAAATGCAAGCAGAACGCGACCGTCGTGCTGAAATCTTAAAAGCAGAAGGTGAAAAACAATCTGCTATCCTAAAATCTGAAGGTGAAAAGTCTGCTGAAATCAATGCAGCTGAGGCTGAAAAACAAGCTAGTATTCTTCGTGCTCAAGGTCTTGCAGAAGCTCAAGTGCTTCAAGCTGAGGCAGAAGCAAAAGCAATTGCTCAAATTTCTGCTGCCGTGGCATCCAACAAAGGTTCAGACCCAGTTCAATATTTGTTGGCGATAAAATATATCGAAAGCTTAAAAGAAATGACCTCTGGCAAAGATAATAAAACAGTTTATCTTCCTTATGAGGCAACAGGAGTTCTTGGCTCGTTAGGTGGAATAAAAGATATGTTTAATAAATAGTTAGGAATTTTGCGAGTAAGCGAGAGCAATGATAAGCTTGCTTAAGCATTGCCGAGCGGAAGCAAAATCATGAGCGAAGCGAATAATTAGGAGTTGAAAATAAACAATTAACCCCGTAGGGGTATTCTTTTAAAATCATTCAAACTGCACTTGATGTAATGTCAGGTGCAGTTTTCTTTATGTCTAATCATTAAATAATAAAATAGGTATGCAAGGAAATAGTTCAATTATTGTTACAATGTTTGAGGAA
>JAEIGA010014946.1_pt1 | contig 11816 bp, 11 predicted proteins | sample 9270691 | NCBI WGS metagenome assembly JAEIGA01 (sample SAMN17057246, study PRJNA624740) | gut metagenome | biome: biome; isolation source: fecal sample | host: Bos grunniens | place: China: Xizang | collected 2019
TGCCGAGTTGAAGTACCTAACCCGCATCTCGGCACACCTGACTCCGATACACCTACGCACCAATCCGAGCTATGTCATCAAGAAGAAGATGGCGATAAATGTCGGCATCAAGAGTGCGAAGTACGACCATATCGTTATGACAACCACCGACGCTATGCCGACCTCGGACAAGTGGCTGTCGCTTATCGCAAAGGGCTTCCTCTATGGCGATGTGGTGCTTGGTTATAGCGGTATCGTCACAAAGTCGGGCTTCGGCAACTTCATCTTCCGCGAGCACCGCATCTCAACATCTGTCGCGTGGCTCTCGGCCGCCATTCGCCGAAAGAGCTACGCTGCATCGCACAGCGCACTCGGCTTTGCTCGCCAGCTATACCTTGACGCGCGCGGCTTCAACCACCTTGATATGGAGGTAGGCGAAGACGATCTCTTGGTACAGCAGATTGCTACACGCGACAATGTCAGCGTTGTTCTCGCTCCGAGTGCAACCTGCCGTGAGCGCATCTGGGGCGGTTGGTCTTGGTGGGCAAATGAGGTAAGCCGCCAACGCCTGACACACCGCTACTACCGCCGTATGACGCTCGCCCCGATGTACATTGAGCAGATTTCGCGCCTGCTCCTCTTTGGCTTCTCCGTCGCCGCTTTTGCAACGATGCAGTGGGAGTATTGCGCGGTGGTGGCAGCTCTTCTCTTCCTGCGCTACTTTGCGGTGATGTTCGCCTCAATACGCATCTGGCGACGCTTGGGCGAGACGCGACTCGTCGCACTACACCCTATCTACGACCTTGCAGAGCCTTTCATCAGACTCTACATCATACTACACTCAAAACTAATAGCGAAGAGAGCTTGGCGAGTTTAGATTACTCACAGTTGGAAGACCGTCTACTTGTTCAGGCGGTGCTTGAAGGCGACAACCGCGCCTTCGACTCCCTCTTTGCGCGCTATCGTGACTCTATTTACACGATGCTCTTGAAGTGTACGAACAATAGCGATATCGTTGAGGACCTTATGCAGGAGGCCTTTATGAAGGCGTTTCTCAAAATCGGTATGTACAACCCCCAATACGACTTCGGGGCGTGGATATATGCCATTGCACGAAACACCTTTATAGACTTCTCCCGCTCGCAGAAGAACAACGCGATAAACCCCTCAAACATACCGCTTGAAAGCAGCGCACAGGCCAAATCCTCATCGCCAACGCCCGAGGAGTATATCATCAACGCGCAGCAGCGCGCCCTCTTGGAGCGATATATGGCGATGTTGCCCGACGACTACCGCCAACTCTTTGAGTTGCGCTTCATTGACGAGTACAGCTACGAGGAGATTGCCGAGCGACTCAATATGAAGCTCGGAACCATCAAGACACGCATCTTCCGAGTGCGCAATATGATGTGTAAGCTAATTGAACAGAACTAACCTTTCAGAACGATGTCATACGCCCTTATAGAGCAATACTTTGATAACCTTTCAGAGGAGCAACGCCGCCAATTTGCGATGCTCGGCGAGGTCTATGCCGAGTGGAATGCCAAGATAAATGTCATCTCGCGCAAGGATATGGAGCATATCTACCTCCACCACATCCTGCACTCGCTTGCCATAGGCAAGGTTTGCCAATTTGAGAAGGGGGCGCGCATCTTGGATGTTGGTTGCGGAGGCGGTTTTCCGTCGGTACCTCTCGCGATACTCTTTCCCGATGTTGAGTTCACAGCGATTGACTCTATCGGCAAGAAGATTCGCGTTGTGGAGGGTGTCTGCGAGGCGGTCGGCATCAAGAATATCCGCACCATAAATGGCCGCGTAGAGGCGTTGAAGGGAGAGAAGTTTGACTATATCGTCTCGCGTGCTGTTACCGAGATGCCTCGCTTTGTAGGGTGGGTGCGCGGACTCGTTGAGCGCGGACACAAAGGCACACTTGACAACGGTATCCTCTACCTGAAAGGTGGCGACCTGACGGCCGAACTCGCTGCCAGCCACCGCAAATGGACTCGCTACGACATCTCGGAGTTCTTCGGCGAGGAGTTCTTCCTAACCAAGCAGGTGGTCTATTCCGCCGAGTAAATAGGCGCAAACAGGCACAATAATTGCTTCAATCCCACAAAAAAGGGGTTGGAGCAATCTCTTTTTTCAAAAAAATCACTATATTTGTACAAACCTTAAAAAACAGAGTTATGGCAACAAAATTTTATATCTGCAAACATTGCGGAAATGTAGTACACAAGTGTGTTGATTCGGGCGTACCTGTGGTATGCTGTGGCGAGAAGATGGAGGAGATGGTGGCTGGTACTGTTGATGCAAGCCGCGAGAAGCATATTCCTGCTGTTACGAAGCTTGACGACTGCCGTATCAAGGTTGAGGTAGGCAGCGTAGCACACCCGATGCTTCCGGAGCACCATATCGCCTTTGTCTATCTTGAAACCGAACACGGAGGCCAGCGCGTTGATTTGACCGACAAGCCAGAGTGCGAGTTCTGCATCTGCGCCGACAAGCCTGTTGCGGTCTACGAATACTGCAACCTGCACGGCCTCTGGAAGACAGAGCTTTAATACAAAAGAGTGGGGAATTTCCCCGCTCTTTGTTTTGGCTATTAGCCATTAGCTTTTTTGAATTATATAGCAAGTATGAAACAGCGTATTTTATTTGTCTGCCTGGGAAATATCTGTCGGTCGCCGATGGCCGAGGAGATATTTCGCCAAAAGGTGTTTGAGCGCGGTCTTGGAGAGCAGTTTGAGATTGACTCCGCCGGCACATACTCGGGACACGCAGGCGAGTTGGCTGACCCCCGTATGCGCGAGGCGGCACACTGTCGTGGCTACTGCCTGACGCATCGCTCGCGCCCCTTCCGCGTATCGGACTTTGACGACTTTGACCGCATTATCGTAATGGACGACAGCAACTATGAGCGTGTAACCCGTCTTGCGCCTACACGCGAGGATATAGATAAAATCTACCGTATGCGCGACTACTTCACCTCCTATCGCACCAACTACGATTATGTTCCCGACCCCTACTACGAGGGGCGCGAGGGCTTCTACCTTGTGATAAATATGCTTGAAGAGGCGTGCGAAAACCTCCTCAACGAGATAGTCAAAAAGTAGGTTTCCAAAGAGAGGCGTTGCAAATTTAGCAAAAGGGTGTGTCACAGATCTGTGACACACCCTTTCTATTTAAAGTTGTATAACAAGAGGGATTTCAAGGCTTGCGTAGCCCGAAAAACCGCAGTTTACTTGGCGTAAATGAGGATTTTGAGGGCAAGCGTAACGCAGAAATCACCTTGTTAGACAGCTTCTATTTGAAGTTGTACTGCGACTACCAGATAGTTATACGCTGCTCCGGCGCAAGGTAGAGAGCATCGCCCTCCTGTATATCGAACAACTCGTACCAATCGTCAATGTGCTGAACAACGCTATTGATGCGGATGTGTCCCGGAGAGTGGATATCCTCCTTTGCACGCTCAATCATATCGGCTCTCGGGAGCTTCTCGCTGTATAGAACGGCAAAGTTGAGGAAGAACTGTCGCTTCATATCGTTTAGCGCCTCGCCCTCAATGCCACGCTCTTTGAGTTTGTTTACCCAGAGGTCGTAGGCGATATTGAAGCCGCCGAGGTCAGCAACATCCTCCGTTACGGTCTGCTCGCCATTGGCCTTCATACCTGGCAAAACATTGTGGGTGCTGACATTCGCCTCACGACGCGCGTTCAACTCGGCAAACTTGGCAGCATCGCTTGCTGTCCACCAATCGTTCTTCTCGCCATTCTTATCATAGGTAGCACCTTCCTTGTCAAATCCGTGAGTCATCTCGTGACCAATCGCAACACCCCAGATAGCGTACAACTTACACTCGTCTATATCGGCCGTATAAGCAGGCTCCATCATATATGGAGGCAACACATAGAAGGCGTTGACCGCACGATCATAGAATGCGTTAGGAGTGAATGAGTACATCGACTCAAGTGGGCTGTGGAACATATAGTAGATAGGGAGATACTCATCAACACTCTTGCCCAACAACGACTCAATGACATGGACGCGGCTCTGCTTAATCTCCATCATATCAGCCAAAAGAATCTCGCCTTTGAGCGGTAGCGGCTCGGTCACAGGCCACTTTTTAGGTGTACCATAGATACTGCGCATATAGTCCAACTTCTCAAGGGCAGCCTGCTGGGTTGATGGCGAGAGCCACTTGTTGTTTTCCAGACGCTTACGGAACGACTCTGTGAGCTCCTCGCCGAGTGCGATAAATGCTGGATTTACATCGTCGGTAGGGTACGCTTGTGAGAAGTTGTACGAGATGCGGTAACCCAAATTACCCTCTAAATTTTGGTTGATATAATCCTGCACCGACTTTATCTGTCCGCCTGTAATAGAGCGTACATTCTCGTCGGAGATGTGGCAGTAGTATTCCGTCAAAAGAGCCTCTCCAATGTTCTTCAAAAGCTCTTTTCTATCCATTGCCTCCAAGGCAGCAATTATCTCGGCGGTAACTTCGTCGTTGAGAGAGTACTTCGGATCAAGGCCGATACCATCAAAGACATAGTCAAGCGGCGTCTTACCGCTGCGCGTAGAGGGCACATATCGGTTGAGTCGCTTTGACACAATGTGGTGATAAGGCTCGGCAGCGCGATGCACGCCCGAAACGCTGGCCATATCCTCAATCGGTGGCAGAAAGTAAAAACCGAATGTGTTGTCCTCACGACATATTCCCGTGTAGAGCGTACCAACCGACGGAACACCCAATCGGATAGCCTTACCAAAGGCAACATAGGCATCCTCCTTGGTCTCCGCGTCGCTCAACAAGCCTTTTACGATCTCCTCTGCCAGCGCAGTAGCAGCTTTCTCACTCTTTTTGAGATTGGCTCCACCCTGCTTCAACGCCTTAACCTCCGACATAGTCTCCTGAACGGTCTGAACCTTTGCATCGGTCGCATCACTAATCTCATAGAGATAACCGTGCCACTTCTTTGAGTTTTTATTTCCGAGTGATTCAAGCCATTCGGCATTGGCATAGGTAAAGAAGTCATCGCCTGGCTTGCAGTCGGACGGCTTGATTGTTCCGCCAGAGTTGTCACCCTCATTGACGCACGATGTTGCACTCACGGCGCACAACGCCAGGACAACTAACCCTTTGAAAAACTTATTCAAAATCATAATCGTAATTTTTTAAGTGAAATAATTTTGCCGCAAAGATACGCTTTTTTCAGCGAAATGCAGTATCGTTGCCCAACTAAAATGATTTAGGTCAGACGGGGTTGACACAGCCGCTTCGCTTTACTGCGTCTTTCCCGCAACCCTATCCTACATACCAACGGGAAAGTAGCAGACCAGCAATGCTGGTGTTTTGTTTTGTGTTGGATAATGGGTGCTTGCACACAATAAATACACCACAAAACAAACAACCGAAGCAAATCTGCTTCGGCTGCTACTTACAAGTGATTCCGGCGGGATTCGAACCCACGACCCACAGCTTAGAAGGCTGTTGCTCTATCCAACTGAGCTACGGAACCAAACCCGTTTTAGGACTATTGCGCGCTAAAACTTCGCAAAAGTAATACAAAAATTGCAAACTCCCAAAAAACTAACGACCGACTTCTATTCTCTACCGCGATATTGTGCTTACAAAAATAAATTATACCTTTGCACCGAACAACATCACAATCAGCAATGAAGCCTCTAAAAAACCGCAAATGGAGCGTCCTCGCAAGCGAATATCTCCTTCAAGAGGGGGCGTGGTGCACAGTGCGACGCGACAAAGTACAACTCCCAAATGGCGTGATTATACCGGAGTGGTATGTCTTTGAATTTCCTGCCTGGGCAAACATTATCGCCACAACCAAAGAGGGGAAAATGCTCCTGATAAGCCAATATAGACACGGCCTGGGACAAACCCACTATGAGTTGTGCGCCGGCCTGATTGACCCGACCGACGACTCTCCGATGGAGGGGGCAAAGCGCGAATTGGAGGAGGAGACCGGTTATGGCGGTGGTCGCTGGTCGCTATATATGACCCTCTCGGCCAATCCGTCAAACCACAACAACCTGAACTACACCTTCCTTGCGGAGGATGTAGAACTCGTGACCGAGCGACACCCCGAGGAGAGTGAAGATATTGAGGTTCACCTCTTTACAAAGAGCGAGGTGCGCGAAATTTTGTCCGAAGGAGGCGTGATTCAGGCGATGCACGCCGCACCACTTTGGCGCTATCTCGCCGAGAACACAGAGGAGTAGAGCATCTTACGATATACAATAAGCAATGCCGAGCGGGGACACTTCCGCTCGGCATTTGTTATGTAGCTTGTTAAAACTGTATTTGCAAAGACAAAAAAAAAAGAGGTCTTCGGAGGTGTTCGACTGATAGGAGAGCACCTCCCACAGTCTTAGTGACAGCGCGTCACAACCTTCCGATTTCCTCAACCAACCTAAAACTACTAACCTAAAATGAACCTTAAAACTTCGTTGCAAAGATAAGGGGTTTTTTAATACTGTGCAAGTTTTTTATTAAAAAATTTTAATTATTTTTTGGCTCTTTTTGTGTCTTGTTGCTTAATGTGCAGATATACAATGGGTTACAAAATAAAATAATTTTAATAATGTTTTATTGAAAAACGGTAAAAAATCGCCTGTTGCGAAAAATTTTATGTAGATGTTGCATTTTCGCGAACAAATTTTTATCTTTGTATAGGTTCGGAGAGGTAGCGCAGGTTGCATTGCCGACGGCGAACAGAGGTGTTACACGATGATTAACGCGTTCATTTCATACATTGAGACCGAAAAGAGGTATTCTCCATTGACCGTGCGCAACTACCGACACGATGTTGAGTTGTTTGCTGCGTGGTGCGCTCGTGAGCGCGGTGTTGCGGTGGAGGATGTAGATCTCACGACGGTCTCCACGAACGACCTCCGCGAGTGGATAATGTATAGAAAAGAGGAGAAGATTGGCACGGGCAAGACGAAGCACGAGAGGTCGGCCTCCTCAATGAACCGCGAGCTCTCCTCACTGCGCAGTTTCTACCGCTATCTTCGTCAGCAAAATCTCATTGAGAAGGATATTTTCAGTCGCATCTCCTCCCTGCGCACATCGCGTAGGTTGCCTTCGTTTGTACCGGAGACGCGTATGGAGACTCTGCTTGCGATGGAGCGCGAAAAGAGTGCAACAGACAACTTCTTGGAGCAGCGAAACGCCCTTATCATATCTCTCTTTTACAGTTGCGGTATCCGTCTTGCGGAGCTGTGTGGTATCAAAATTGGAGATTTCTCCTCCGACTTCCTCTCGCTTCGCGTAGTCGGCAAGGGAGAGAAGACCCGTGTGATACCGATGTTGGAGGAGTTGGGTGAGCGCGTGAGGCAGTACATAGCCTTGTTGCAACAACAAAATATGGGGACATCGGCGCAAGATAGGCTTATAGTATCCCAACGCGGAGAGCCGCTGTCGCGCACCTCGGTACAGCGCATCGTAAAGAGCGAGTTGAGTGCGGCAAATGTTCCGGGCAAGCAGTCCCCTCACACTTTGCGCCACACCTTCGCGACGCACCTGCTCAATCGGGATGCCGATATGCGCGATATACAGGAGTTGATGGGGCACTCCTCATTGAAGACAACACAGTGTTACACGCACAACAGCATAGCACAACTACAAGCGGTATATGCCAAGGCACATCCGCACAAATAGCAATAGTTCTCGGCCAAGCCTGCGGGTGCGGTCATAGTCGTTAACCAATAAAAACTTTACACTATGGAGGTTAAGATTCAATCAGTGAAGTTCGATGCGAGCAAGCAGCTTATCGAATTTGTGGAGAAGAAGATGTCAAGATTGGAGCGTTTTGAGGATAGCTCCACAGGCGTTGATGTGGTTTTGAAGTTGGATAAGGATAGCGAGAAGGGCAACAAAGTGGCACTTGTAACCCTCCGCGTTCCGGGAGGAGATATCGTAAGCGAGCAGCGCGCCCGCACATTTGAGGAGGCTGTGGACTTGGCTCTTGATGCCCTGAAACGCCAAATTGAGAAGCGCAAGGAGAGATAACTTCTCATTCCCCACATTATAACAAGATGGGCGTGTCTTTCGGCACGCCCATCCTATTAGATGTTGTACAGGTTATCTAACCAGTTTAATATCTCTAATGCGCAGCTGCAACGACACCTTTCCGCGGTAGACATTCTCCACAATCTGGTAGCAAACATCTATCGGCTTACGGGCGCGTATCCACTCAAAGTGTGTCGGCTGCTGGAAGGCGATAGTCTGTATGCGCGACGAAGGGGCTCCGCTGTGCATCAGCTCCATACGGAGGTGCTCGGCATTTGCGCCTACCAACTTCGCATCGCCGCTATTCTGAACGCCCTTTGACACAAAGACAGGCATATGGTTGCCTGGCCCAAATGGCTGGAAGCGGTTCAGCTGCTCAAAGAACTCCATATTTATCTCATTGAGCGATAGCTCGCTGTCGTACTCCACCTGTGGAATGAGCATTTGAGGGTCTATATTCTCCTCAACAAAGGCGTTGAAGCGACGCTTGAACTCCTCAACATTCTCTGGGCGCATAGTAAGACCTGCGGCGTACATATGTCCACCGAAGTTCTCCAACAAGTCCGAACAAGACTCAACCGCCTGATAGAGGTCAAAGCCTGCGATTGAGCGCGCCGAGCCGGTCACAAAGCCGTTGCTTTGGGTCAGCACCACGGTAGGGCGGTAGTAGGTCTCAATAAGGCGCGAAGCGACGATTCCCACGATACCCTTCATCCACTCCGGATTGTATATCACGATGCTCTTCTGCGCCTTCAACTGCGGGTTGTTCTCCACGATGTTGTGCGCTTCAAGCGTTACCGAACGGTCCTCCTTCTTGCGGTCTTGGTTGAAGTTGTCAATCACGGCACCAAATTGGCGAGCCGCCTCCTCGTTACCCTCAACGAGCAACTTTACGGCAGCGTAGCCACCCGAAGGTATCGGCTCCTCGGCATCGTAGTCATCCATACTCATTCGTCCCGCAGCGTTGATGCGCGGTCCAATCTTGAAGACGATGTCGTCAATGGTTATGTTCTGTTCCTGCAAGCCACAGATATTGATGATTGAGGCCAAGCCCTCCGATGGGAAGGAGTTAAGACGCTTCAATCCATAGTGCGCCAAGACGCGGTTTTCGTCAGTCAGCGACACGATATCCGAGGCGATACTTACCACCAGCAAATCAAGCAGAGGCTCAATCTGGCTGAATGGAATGTGGTGCTTCTCGGCATAGGCCTGCACCAACTTAAAGCCCACGCCACAACCCGACAACTCATCAAACGGATAGGTGCAGTCGGTGCGCTTTGGGTCAAGAACAGCTACGGCGTGAGGAATCTCCTCCGCCGGGAGATGGTGGTCGCAGATGATGAAATCAACACCCTTCTGCTTCGCATAGTTCACCTTCTCGACAGCCTTAATACCGCAGTCAAGGGCGATAATAAGCTTAACCCCCTTCTTTGCGGCAATGTCGATACCCCTCGTTGAAATACCGTAACCTTCGGTATAACGGTCGGGGATGTAGAACATCAGGTTTGTATGCCCGATGGTGTAGCGCAGAAACTTATATACGAGTGCAACGGCTGTTGTGCCATCTACATCGTAGTCGCCATAGACCATAATCTTCTCTCGCTTGGCGACCGCCTCCTCCACTCGTGCTACCGCGCGCTCCATATCCTTCATTAAGAACGGATTGTGCAGGTCCTCGAGTTTCGGTGTGAAAAATCTCTTTGCCTTCTCTACGGTGTCTATGCCTCTTTGTACTAATAGGTTCGCCAAGACCGGTGCAATTCCCAACGAGGTAGCAATATGCTCCACTGTTTGAGAGTTGCCCTGTGGTTTGACTACCCACCTTTTCTGAATAGGCATACTCGTTAATTTTTATTATTATATATTTTTTCAATTTTTTCTCGTTTAGTAAGCCGTTAGCCATTAGCCATTGGCTTTTGTTAAATGCGTTCTACATTGAAGTTCTTCAACAGCTTCTCGCACAGCACTTCGCTCGCCTCCTCAAAGCCAACCTCTCTACCAAGCTCCTTCGTGATAGAGGTCACTCCCTTGTCGGTAAAGCCGCACGGGTTTATCATCGTAAACCACTTCAAATCGGTCGATGCGTTCAGTGCCAAGCCGTGCATCGTAACAAAACGCGAGGCCTTAACCCCTATGGCGCAAATTTTTCGCCAATTACGCTCGGTGCGCTCTCCATTCGCTCCCGTTACCTCGTCGCAAAGCCACACTCCCGTAGCCCCTTCAAGACGACGACCCTCAATACCGTAGTGGGCAACCGTAGCGATGATGCTCTCCTCCAAAATTTCAATGTAGCGGCGTAGCCCTATGCCCAACTTCGCAATATCAAGTATCGGGTAGCAGACCACCTGCCCCTCACCGTGGAAGGTTATGTCGCCTCCGCGGTCAATGTGGTAGAACTCCGCTCCAAGTCGTGTGAGCATCTCCTCACTGATGAGCATATTTTGAGCCTTGCCACTCTTGCCAAGTGTATAGACTGCGGGGTGCTCCACAAAGAGAATGTAGCCGGCAAAGTCGGACTCTTCGCCCTGCCTTTGCAGCATCTCCTCAAAGAGGCTTCGCTGGTACTCCCAGCACTCCTTGTAGGCCATTCGCCCAAGCCATTTGCACTCTATACGCATACAACAATACGCCAAAACAACCCTTTGTCTTGGTGAACTGTGGCGTGATGAAGGTGGGGTTTACTCCCTGCCCGATACCGCTTGCCAAGCCTCCTCGGCCAAGTACGATGAGCGTACAAGTGGCCCGCTTGCGCAGTAGTCAAAGCCCATACGAAGAGCCATTTCGCGGTATCGCTCGAACTGTTCGGGGGTGATATATTCCACAACGGGAACCTGCTCCTCCGAAGGTCGAAGATACTGTCCGATGGTTAGCAGTCGCACACCTGCTTCGCGCAGCTCTTTGAGCGTCTGCTCCACCTCCTCTTCGCTCTCGCCAAGTCCAACCATCAAACCGCTCTTGGTCGTAACACCCATCTCGGCAAGTGTGGCAAGCGTCGCAAGTGATGTGCGATAGGTCGCCTTTGCCCTCACTGTGGGGGTTAGTCGCTCAACGGTCTCGATGTTATGCCCGATAATGTCGGGCTTTGATGCCGCTACAACCTCCAAGAGGTCTTTGCGAGCATCTAAATCGGAAATAAGGAGCTCAATTGTTGTGGAAGGGTTCTTCGCTCGGATAGCCTCAACGGTCTTTGCCCAATGCTCGGCACCACCGTCGCTCAAATCGTCGCGAGTTACAGAAGTTACTACAACATACCTCAATCTCATAAGGTCAACACTCTCGGCCACCCTTTGTGGCTCGTCCGGATTTAGCGGTAGCGGAACACCTGTTTTGGTAGCGCAAAAACGACAACCTCTGGTACATACATCGCCCATAATCATAAATGTCGCCGTGTGTCGTGACCAACACTCCGACTTGTTCGGGCATCGTCCGCTGCTGCAAATCGTATGGAGAGAGTGTTCTTGTACTATGCGAGCAGTCTCCGCAAAAGCATCGCTCTTGTGGAGTCTGATTTTCAGCCAATTAGGCTTTCTCGCAGGTACTTTTTCACCATACAGATTCGGCATTTTTTTAAGTTCATTATTTTCCTATTGGTGCAAAGATACAAATAAATTCAAAATTCATAATGCAAAAAAGAGAATTATTTTTCACTATCTCTCTGTTTTTTAGCAAAAAACCCGAAAAATAGTTAGGAGATGGAGGGATCTGGCGCAACAATAGGAATTATAGGATTTATAGGAATTATAGGTTCCGCGCAACCCCTACATCACCTATATCTCCTATCTCCTATCTCCTATCTCCTAACTAA
>JAEIGA010014947.1_pt1 | contig 11816 bp, 8 predicted proteins | sample 9270691 | NCBI WGS metagenome assembly JAEIGA01 (sample SAMN17057246, study PRJNA624740) | gut metagenome | biome: biome; isolation source: fecal sample | host: Bos grunniens | place: China: Xizang | collected 2019
ATATCTACCATTTCGAGAGTAAAAATATATGTCAAAATACATTTTATCTTTAAAAAATTCATGATTAATATTAGAATCGGCAGTAATATTTACAGTATTCACAAGAATTGTTTTATTATGTGCCGTAATATAATAATTATTATATACTAAAAATTTGGATGAATTAGAACCGGACATATATTTATCATCACCTTCCCAAAAGGCAGTGACATGATAAATATCTTCAGCCAAATCATCCAGTATTAATTCACCATCAGTTACAAGATATTCTTCACCATTAACATAAACAATTAAATTATTATCCTTTTTACCGTTTACAGTAATATTAATAACTTCTGTCCGACCAACATGAATATTTTCAGTTTCAATGATAATAATAGGTTCATATCTTGATAAATCCAGTGAAATATTATTATTCGAAGGAAGATACTCTAAAGTGTCAGATGAATAACCATTATAAACAGCAGTTATATTATATTTACCTAAATCTAAATCTAATAGATTTAACTCAGCAATTGATTCATCTAAATTAATAGTTTCCGTTTTAACAATACCACTTTCGTTTTTAACAGTGAAAGTTACATTACCTATTGCACCAGGAGTAACATTTGCTATAACTGTAGCACCAAAAACTGTTAAATCAATAGCGCTATCATTTATCATTTTAGTAGCAGAAATATCTGTATAATATGAATCCTCCAAATGGTGAGCAGTAATGATATAATCTCCTCCATTAGTTATATCAAAGGAAATATTACCATTAACACCGGTTATCATAATATTTTCTTCAATATTGCCTGCTTTATTAACAGTTACAGTGATATTTTGACCAGATTCCAAATCGGAAGGAGAAATAGTATTAGCACCAGTATTTGTAACTCCATTAACACTCCAATAATCTACATTATCAAAAGTAACATCTGCTGAAGAATAAATAGCATTTAAAAGATTATCATTACCTTTAAAAATGATTTCAATAGTATAATTATTTCGAGTAATTGTTAAAGATTTGGAATTAGCCCTATTATTTAATAAAATAGAATTTTTAATTGACCTTGTGTATGAATTATCACTAAAGTAAATAGCAGAACCTATTGAAGCATTATTATTAGTAAAATTAGAATTATTTACAGTACCTGAATCAGTAAAGTAAATAGCACCACCATTATCAGCTTTATTATTTGTAAAATTAGAATTATTTACAGTACCTGAGGTTGAAAATTGAATAGCACCAGCTTCAGTATTAGCAGAGTTATTATTAAAAAAACAATTTTCTACATTACCCGATTTCATGAAACGAAGAGCACCAGCAGAATATACTGCAGAATTATTAATGAAATTACAATCGATTACATCAGCCCTTTCCAACGAAGCAACACCGGCAGCACCAGCAAAGCTCCCACTAAAAGTACAATTAATCAATTTACCATAACTAAAACTAGCCATATTGATAGAACCAGCACTGGTTTGAGAGGATGCATGATTATTTTTAAAATTAGAATTTACAATATTCATATTAGAACCCTGACCTGCATTGACTGCACCGGTAGTATGTCCATAGTTATCAGTGAAATTACAATCATTTATATCTCCTTTTCCGGCGTTATAAATTAAAATTGCACCAGCAATGGAAGTTGCATTGTTACGAGTAAAATAAGACTTTGTCACATTAAAATTTGACCAAAAGTAAATAGCACCACCAGATACTGCAATATTATCAGTGAAATTGGAATTTGTTACATTATTATAAGAACTAAAGTAAATAGCACCACCACCCTGACCTAATCCACTGGCCCATGCTTCATTATTAATGAAGTTACAATTATCAACAGACCCTGAATCAAAAAAGTAGATTGCACCACCAGAATCCATTATATGATTTTCAGTGAAATTAGAATAACTTACAGTACTAGAACCACTAAAATGAATAGCACCTCCACCATGAGAGGAATTTATTACAGTATTATTGTAGAAATAAGATTTAATAACATTACCTCCATCAATAAAGTAAACAGCACCCCCACCAGAAGCATTATGCATATAATTATTAGTGAAATTACAATTTTCCACAGTACCAAAACCAACAAAACGGACGGCACCACCACCATTATTAGAACCTCCACCACCATGAGTTTTAGTACCTTCAGCATAATTATGGTTAAAATTAGAATTACTTATATTACCAGAGTAACCAATGTAAACAGCACCACCACCAACTGAATCAATAGCAGAATTATTAATGAAAATACAATTATCCACATTAGCCGTAGTATTAAATTGAATAGCACCACCACCAGTTATATTAGTAACTACAGTATTAGCAGCTGAATTATTAGTGAAATTAGAATTAGTCACATTACCGGCACGCTTAAAGTAAACAGCACCAGCACCACCATTTTTTGCAGTGTTATTAATGAAATTACAATAATTCACACTACCCGGATCTGAAAAGTATACAGCACCATTTCCCATTTCTGCAGAATTATTAATGAAATTACTGTTTTCTAACTTACCAGTATATTTAAAGTAAACTGCACCAGCATATCCGCTTACAGAGTTATTAGTAAAATTACAGTCTGTTACAGTACCATCACCATAAAAGTAAACAGCACCACCATCACCATTAGTAACATTATTACCAATAAAATTAGAACCAGTCACACTACCTGCACCAGCAAAGTAGACAGCACCTCCATTAACTGGAAGACGATCTCCAGCTGTATTATTAATGAAATTACTATCAGTAACCGTACCGATTCCATTAAAGTAAACAGCACCAGCATTATTACCTGATGCAGTATTACGAGTGAAATTACAGTTTGTCACAGTACCATCACCGGTAAAGTAAACAGCACCAGCAGCACCGCTTCCCGCAGTATTATCAACAAAAGTACAATCTTCTACAGTACCCCCCTGGTAAAAAAGAATTACAGCGCCTTCTTCCATAAAGTTTGCATTTTTAAAAGTTATATTTTTAAAAATTACATTATCAGTATTTACTTTAAATAGTCTAAAATATGCACCATCCATATCAATAACAGCACCTTGACCATCAATAGTTCCAGGTTGAGTAATCGTAATAAAACTATTTCCAGCAGCACTACTGCCATCATAAGTATAAATCTTTCCGCCTAAATTTTTATCTCCACCATCTCCAACTTCAACAGCCAAATCAGCAAATGTAGCTGGTTCGCCTGCACTTAATATTTCTTGAGTATTATCTATAGCGACTATTTCATTATTATTAACTGCGGATAACACTTGGGTTTCATTATTGGCATTATCCTCCATAGCACTGGCTGTGCTCATAAAAATAAGTAAAATTAATAATATTAAAATAGCCAGAATTGGTTTATTTACCTTAATATTACCATCCCCATATTTAAAAAAGTTTAACAAGTACTTGTACACATTTAAATACAATTATAAAAACAGATTATCCCAAATCCATTCATTATAATAGTATAAAATCATATAATTAAATAATATTCACGATTTCCCCAAATACATGAATAATAACTTAAAAATATAATTATATGAAAATATTTTTATAAAAGTTAATATAAAAAGTTATTGTTCAATTTTTTTAAAAAAAAAAGTTAATCATGCCTAAAAAAATAGAAATTTTTTAAATAAAACAAGTTCATAGCCAAAAAAATAATATCCAAATGAATTATTTTTAGACAAATATTTATTGGAGGTTTCTATTTTCCATCATTAGTGCACTGTACAGACTAGAATTCAGCATTTTCATGCTTTAAAAGAAATATTTTTTTATCAAGACCACCAGCATAGCCTGTTAAGGCTCCGTCTGATGCAATTACCCTATGACACGGAATTATAATAGAAATAGGATTATGTCCAACAGCACCGCCAACGGCTTGAGCAGACATCTTTTCAATTCCTCTATTTTCAGCAATTTTTGATGCAATATCCTTGTAGCTGGTGGTTTCACCATAAGGAATCTCACAAAGAATCTTCCATACCTCCAGTCTAAAATCACTGCCTTGAGGTTTCAGATTTAATTCGTCGATTGATGGCTTTTCACCGTTAAAATAGCTATCCAACCATTTTTTGGTTTTAATCAATATCTTATCTTCCTTTTCGACTAAAACTTGAGAAATATTAGCCAGATAATATTTTTGTCCTTCAAACCATGCCCCAATTAACTTTTTATCTTTAGAGGCAAGCAAAATATCTCCCAATGGTGATTTGTAGTGTGTTGTATTAATCATTTTAAAAAAATAAGGGAAAGATGGCTTAATAACCATCTACTAAAACTTTTAACTCACCGGTTACAATATCAATTATGAGACCGTGTACCGGTACATCAGGAATCAACGGGTGGTTTTTGATTTTTTCTACAACGTCAATAACGTTTTGCTCTTCGGATTCAAACCCACCGATCCATTGTGCCAAATCATATTTAGCTATGTCTTCTTCTTTAATTCCTCTTGCAATCATTTTTTCTTTTAAAGCTTCTGCATCAGCCCCTGCCATACCACATTCAGTATGACCAACGACCATTACTTCTTCAGCTCCAAGATTGTATAATGCAGCACCAATTGATCTGATAGCATCTTCACCAACGATGGAGTTACCTGCATTTCTGACTATTTTTGCATCTCCTCTTTTTAAACCTAGTGCAGGTTCGAAAAAGTCGATTAACCTACAGTCCATACAGGTTAAAATAGCTAATTTCTTAGCTGCGTGGTGAGACATCTCTGTGCCTTCAAAGTTTTCAACAAATTCCTTATTATCTTTTAAAACATTCTCCAAAATTGTCATTTTAAACTCCCCTAGCCATTGCAGTAAGACCAGTTCTTGAAATCTTTTTGATTCCATAGTTATTTAATAAAGATATAAATGCATTAATTTTTTCTACATCGCCAGTTATTTCAATCATTAATGTTTCTTCAGATACATCAACAATATTAGCTCTGAAAATACTAACATTTTGAATTATTTCGGCTCTTGCCTTTTCATTGGGAACATTGACTTTAACAAGACATAATTCCCTTTTAACTGCATTATTAGTAATATCTTTAATCTTGATAACATCAACCAATTTATTTAGCTGTTTTGTAACTTGTTCCAATATTTTTTCATCGGCTTTTACGGTAATGACCATTCTTGCCAGACCCTCGGTTTCTGATTTGCCAACTGTAATGCCTTCAATATTAAAATCTCTTCTTGTGAATAATCCTGCTACCTTCTGTAAAACTCCAGGCCTATTTTCTACAAGCGTGCTTATAACATGATAATTTTCTTCCATTTAAATCACATCTTTTTCAAGTTTATATTCACCAATCATTTCATTGATACCTGCTCCTGGAGGTAACATCGGAAGGGCCTCTTCAGAATCTATGACAACATCTATCAATATAGCTTCATTATCCTTAATTGCGCTTTTTAACACTTCTTTAGTTTCGCCCGGCTTTTCAACTTTTAGAGCATTAATGCCAAAACTTTCAGCTAATTTAACAAAGTCCGGACTATCTTTAAACTCTGTTTCAGAATGTCTTCCATCATACAATAAACTTTGCCATTGATATACCATTCCCAAAGTTCTATTTTCAAGCACCATTGCGATTACAGGCAAATCATAATCATAAACAGTAGCCAATTCCTGACAAACCATTAAAAATCCACCGTCACCATTAATGGATACAACAGGGTCTTCAGGACATGCAACTTTAGCACCAATAGCTGAAGGGAAACCGAATCCCATAGTTCCAAGCCCACCTGAAGAGATGAATTTGCGTGGTTTTTGAGTGTCATAAAAATGAGCCGCCCACATTTGATTTTGACCGACATCCGTTGTCAATATGGAATCAGCAGTTAAAACTTCACTAATTTCTTTGATTACAGATTGAGGTTTAAGCGGAACATCATCGTATGTGACCCTCGGCATCAAATCAACTTTTCTCTGTTTGATTTTATCTGTCCAGGCATTGACATCATTTGATGCAGAATATCCTTTAAACAACTTATTTAATGATTTTAAAATATTTTTAGCATCCCCTACAATTGGTAAATCTACTTCTACATTTTTGCCAATTTCTGCAGGGTCAATGTCAATGTGAATAACCTTACTATCTGGAACAAAGCTGTCCAGTCTGCCGGTGGTCCTATCTGAAAATCTGATGCCTATGGCTATTAACAAATCGCACTCATTGACTGAATCGTTGGAAACCTTTCTTCCATGCATTCCAAGCATTCCCAATGCCAACTCATCCTGCTCGTTAATAGCTCCCTTACCTAAAAGTGAAGTCATGACAGGAGCATTTATTAAATGAACAAATTCATTAAATTCATCACAGGCATTAGCCAAAATAACACCGGCACCGGCAAGCACCAAAGGTCTTTTAGCCTGTTTAATTAATTCATAAGCTTTTTTAATTTGTCTAGGATTTCCTTTTAATGTTGGATTGTATCCCGGAGTTTTAATTAAATCATCGTCGAAAATTGTAAGTTCCCCTTCTTGCACTTCTTTTGGAACATCAATCAATACAGGTCCCGGTCTTCCACAAGTAGCTAAATCAAAACTAGTTTTTATTATGGAAGGTATTAAATTAGGATCTTTCGGCTGAAAACTATGCTTGACAATAGGCATAGTGATACCAATAATATCTGCTTCCTGAAATGCATCATTTCCTATCAAATGAGTTGGAACTTGTCCTGTTATAGCTACAATAGGAGAAGAATCCATAAAAGAAGTAGTAATACCAGTAACCAAGTTAGTTGCACCCGGCCCGGAAGTGGCCAAGCACACTCCCACTTTACCTGAAGCCCTTGCAAATCCGTCAGCCGCATGAGCTGCTGCTTGTTCGTGTCTAACCAAGATATGGTCGATGTCTGCATCATATAACATATCATAGAATGGTATGGTTTGTCCTCCAGGATAACCAAATATTGTTTCTACTCCCATTTTTTTAAGGGATTCAATTATCGCTTCTCCGCCTCTCATTTCTAAAACCTTAATTAAATCTTTTATTATGAATTAATTTTTGTGTAGTAGAATATATATAATTAGTCATTAGTTGAAAAATTAAAATTTAAAAAAATTAATATAGTTAGAAATTGAAATAAATTAAACACAAATAATTAACTTTGATAATTATGAAATATTCAAAAATATTATGCCATAGAATACCTGAAAGAAGCTTTCACTATAAAAATCACCAGTTCCCAGTTTGTGCAAGGTGTACAGGATTTTATACAGGTTTGATAGTATTTTTAATATATAATTACTTTTATCCTGTTGAGTATACTTTAAGTTTATTCATAGCATCAATAATACTGCTTATTCCTGCAGTAGTTGATGGATTTACTCAATTATTGAAGTGGAGAGAAAGCAATAATAATCTAAGATTTGTTACCGGATTCATTGGCGGAATAGGTTTGATTATATTTATGAAAATAGCTGTAAAAATCTTTTTTAACTTGGTAGGTGCATATTTATGAGTTTTTGTCCGGAATGTGGGGAAGAAAATCCTGAAGGAAGTAAATTCTGTAGAAAATGTGGTATTAACTTAATTCATGATACACCGGAAACTGAGCCTAAAGAAGAAACAACAGCTAAAAAGGTTATAGTTGAGGACAGCAGGGGACCGATTAAGCCAATACCTGTCCATACATCAAATACCAGAAATAAATCAAATGATGATAATGACCATTGGTGCTGGTGCTGTGTTTGTATAGTCTTTTTATTTATAGTGTTTGCCATTCTCGGCCATTAATCCTTTAAATAATGATAAAGGATAGCTTTTTGTGCATGAAGCCTATTTTCTGCCTGATCATAAACGACAGATTGATTACCGTCAATAACCTCAGCTGAAACTTCCTGGTCTCTAACTGCAGGCAGGCAATGCATAAAAATAGCACCGTCATTAGCTATATCCATTAATTTCTGATTGACCTGATAAGGTGCAAGATTTTTTTCTCTCTGTGCTTTTTCAGCTTCATCGCCCATACTTACCCAGACATCAGTATAAACAATGTCGACATTATCCAGTGCAACATTAATATCGTCAGAAATAGTTATTTTAGTATTTTTTTCATTTGCATATTCATTAGCTATTTTTAAGATATCTTCACATGGTTCATAACCTTTAGGACAGGCAACAGACATGTCCATTCCTAAAAGAGGAGCTATCAATAGAAGGGAATTGCATACATTGTTTCCGTCGCCGACAAAACATATTTTTTTATTTTCAAATGTACCAAAATGCTCCTTGATTGTTAACATATCAGCTAAAGCCTGACAAGGGTGTTCCAAATTAGTCAATCCGCTAATAACAGGCACTTCAGAATATTTGGCTAATTCAACTACATCCTGATGTTCAATAGCCCTAATCATTATTCCATCAACGAAACGACTTAATACTTTAGCTGTATCTGAAATAGGCTCTCCTCTACCCATCTGTAAGTCATTAGATGATAAAAATATTCCTCTTCCACCTAACTGATACATTCCAACATCAAAGGAAACTCTAGTACGGGTTGAAGACTTTTGAAAAATCATTGCTAAAGTTTTACCTTCCAAAGGCTTATCTTCCATTTCGCCTGCTTTAATTTTAATAGCTAAATCAATAATATATGAAACTTCATCTTTAATATCACAAATAGATAATAAACTATCCATTACAATCCCTCTAATAAAATAAAGTATATGTAATTTATATATATTAAATATTATGTTTTCATTCTAAGTTAATATCATTGCTAAATAAAACACTGCTAATTAGTTCAAGAAAAGCACCTTTTTCATCTCTCAAAAATAAATCAGATATTTTAAATTATTTATTATTAATTCCATTTGAAACATTAAATAATATAACATTTAAAACTATTAAATTACATAATTATAGTCTAGTAGGCGATTACATGAAAAGTGATAATATTAAAAAAGGAATTCAACGAGCACCGCACAGGTCTCTTTTGAGAGCTTGCGGCCTTGAAGATGATGATTTTAAAAAACCGTTCATTGGAATAGCTAACAGTTTTACTGACATTGTTCCGGGACATATCCATCTCAGAGACCTTGTTGAATTTGTAAAAGAAGGAATTATAGCTGCAGGCGGAGTTCCATTTGAATTTGACACCATGGCCATTTGTGACGGAATCAGTATGAATCATGAAGGAATGAAGTATTCTCTTCCTTCCAGAGAAATAATAGCTGCTACAGTTGAAAGTATGACCAAAGGACATGCATTTGACGGACTGGTATTGATTCCAAGCTGTGATAAAGTCGTTCCAGGTATGATTATGGGCGCATGCCGTGTTAACGTTCCAAGCATTGTTGTTACAGGAGGCCCTATGGCTGCAGGTAATTATAAAGGAAAAAATGCTGATTTAATTACTGTTTTTGAAGCTGTCGGTGAGCATTCAGCAGGAAAAATAACTGAAGAGGAAGTTTATGAAATGGAAAAATGTGCCTGTCCGGGACCTGGCAGCTGTTCAGGATTATTTACAGCAAATACAATGGCATGTATTTCCGAAACACTAGGTTTATCCCTTCCATTATGTGCTACAACTCATGCAGATACTGAAGAAAATAATCAGATGGCATTCGAATCCGGAAAACAGATTATTGAACTTGTAGAAAAGGACATTAAGCCATCAGACATATTAACTCAGGAAGCCTTTAACAATGCTATTGCAATTGACATGGCTTTAGGAGGATCATCAAACACCGCTTTGCACATTCCGGCTATTGCCAGTGAAGTTGAAGGTGTTGACGTCGATTTGGAATTATTCGATAAAATCAGCCGTGAAGTTCCTCACATTGCATTAATCTCACCTGCAGGTGAAGACAGCATGATGGACTTGCATTTGGCTGGAGGAATTCCTGCAGTATTGAAAACACTGGATGACAAAATTGATAATACTCCATTAACAGTCACCGGTAAAACCATAGGAGAAAACCTTGAAAATGTTAAAAACAAAAATACTGATGTTATTCATCCGTTAGATAATCCAGTTCATGCTGATGGTGGAATAGCTATCCTTAAAGGTAATATTGCTCCAAATGGTAGTGTTGTTAAAAAAGGTGCAGTTGCAGAAGAATTAATGCATCTTAAAGGACCTGCAAAAGTTTATCACTCTGAAGAAGAAGTAACACAGGCAATATTCAATCATGAAATAGAAGAAAGAGATATTGTTGTTATTATCTATGAAGGTCCTAAAGGAGGACCTGGAATGAGGGAAATGTTAAATGCAACATCTGCCCTAGCAGGAATAGGAATTAAAGATGTCGGCCTCATTACTGACGGAAGATTTTCCGGAGGAACACGTGGACCATGTATTGGACATGTCTCACCTGAAGCAATGGCATCAGGCCCTATTGCAGCAGTTCAAAATGGAGACATAATTGAAATTGACATTAACAACAGATTCATTAACGTCGAATTAAGTGATGAAGAAATAGCTAAAAGACTGGAAAATATAAAACACCCTGAAAGCAATGTTGACGGCTGGTTAAGCATATACCAAAAACTAGTTCAATCTGCAGACAGTGGAGCTATCCTAAGGTAGTGTTATGATGGAAATATTAAAATACTCAGAAATTGACCTGACTGAAACAATTAAAAGATCAGAACAGGATGTTAACAATGTTCTTGATACAGTATCTGAGATTTTAAACAATGTAAAAGATAATGGGAATGAAGCAGTAAAATCCTACACAGAGAAATTTGATGGAGTTTTAGTTGATGAACTGAAAGTATCAGAAGGTGAAATAAAAGAGGCTTATGATACCTTAGACGATTCATTATTGGCTGCCTTAAAGCAAGCCGCATCAAACATTGAAAAATTCCACAAAAGGCAAATACCTGAAGAATGGGAAATGGAAGTTAACCCCGGAATTACTGCCGGTCAGATAGTAAGGCCAATAAACTCTGCAGGATGTTATATTCCTGGTGGAAGAGCAGCTTATCCGTCTTCAATATTAATGACCGTTATTCCAGCCAAAATTGCAGGTGTTAAAAAGGTAGTTTGTGTTACCCCTCCTCAAAAAGATGGTAAAATCCTTGATGCTATTCTTGTAGCTGCAGATATTGCAGGAGCTGATGAAATCTATAAGGTAGGAGGAGCACAGGCCATTGGAGCCTTAGCCTATGGAACAGAATCCATTCCTAAAGTTGAAAAGATAGTCGGACCGGGCAATATCTTTGTAACTGCAGCGAAAAAATTGGTTTACGGTCAGGTGGATATTGAATTTCCGGCAGGCCCGTCTGAAGTATTGATTCTTGCTGATGAAAGTGCAGAACCGGAATTTTTAGCAACTGACATTCTTGCACAGGCCGAACATGACCCTAATGCATCATGTTTTTTAGTTACTGATTCAAAAGATTTGGCTGAAAAAACTAATGAATTCGTTTTAAAACTAACTGAAATCGCCCCTAGACGTGAAATTATTGAAGAATCATTGTCCAAAAGTGGAAAAATTATTATCACTGCCACAATTGAAGAAGCAATTTATGTTACAAACGAATATGCTCCAGAACATTTAATCATATCCACAAAAGATGATGATGAAACACTATCAAAAATCAATAATGCAGGATCAATATTTTTAGGCCAATATTCTCCAGTAGCAGCAGGAGATTATGGATCCGGAACAAACCATGTATTGCCAACCGGAGGCGGAGCCAAAATGTATTCCGGCCTTTCAACAGAGGAATTTATCAAAAAGCCGACAGTTCAAAGAATCACAAAAGAAGGATTGGGCGAACTTTCAAAAACTTCAGTCCCAATAGCTGAATATGAAGGATTCTTTGCTCATTCAGATTCCTTTAAAAGAAGATTAGAAA
>JAEIGA010014948.1_pt1 | contig 11815 bp, 18 predicted proteins | sample 9270691 | NCBI WGS metagenome assembly JAEIGA01 (sample SAMN17057246, study PRJNA624740) | gut metagenome | biome: biome; isolation source: fecal sample | host: Bos grunniens | place: China: Xizang | collected 2019
GCAAAGCAGGCTATCACGACCTGGGGTTCAATATCCTGAGCCGTGATGCCGAACGTGAAAGTGAGAGCATCAGGATCAGCGAAGCTATTCGCGTCCATGTCGCCATGGTACGTGAAGAGCTCGTTTTCTGCAACATCCTCCAGTAGGGTGTTGAGGGGGTAAGACTTCGAAGCTTCGAAGAAGTGAATGTCGATGGATGGTGTCATTTCCTCGCCATCCTTACGGAACATCACCACATAAATTCTATCGCCTGGCTGGAGCTTCATATGCTCCAGCAAGTCGCCATAGGTGGCGTAATGGTCGGTGTAGTCGTAACTGAATTCAACGTCTGTTGGGATGTTGGCCACCACGTGCACATGGTCAGGGTTTATCTCTGGCCATTGGCCCTCGGTGAGCTTCCAGCATCCAGCTGGAGCCACCATCGAGCGTTTCTCCTGCCAATCGAAAGCACCGTAGGTGTAATAATGGGTATCGTAGTCATCGGCCAACAAAGGACGGTTCATCTTGCTAAAGTGTTGGAGAGACAGTGTCCCCATGGGAATAGTGGCGAAGCCTGTTTTAATGAGGTCAGGAATTAGATGAAACATTCGTTGAATCTGCCCCATAATCATGCGGGCTTTAACCTGAGCATCAGTGTTTGAATACTCGCGGCCCTCGGGGCGTGACTGTACGATCTGCTCTGTACTACCTGCTGCAGTACGTCTCACCAAATAAATATTGGAGCCAAGCGCACCCGATAACTTTGCACGCGTTCCACCTCTTCGACTTCTCGCCATAGTTTTTCCAGAGAAAAGAGGGGCGGGCACAGCCCAGCCCCTTTTTGATTTCGACCGTTATAAATCGAATTAGATGTCACCACCGTTAAGGTATGCCTCATTACCCGTGGGGTAGGTAGGCAGAGCCACGTCAGAAGCAAAGTTCTGATCAGCAGCAGAGCTCAGCACACAGTTGCTGTGGTTGTAGCCGGAGTCGGTCTTCTTCGTGAAGATCAGGCCACGGCACACGTCGATACCTGTCACGGCTACCGTGATAGTTTCGGCAGTAATAGTCACCGTAGGCACAACATTACCCTCAAACACGAACACAGCAGTACCCGTGTTGATAACGGTATTATCAGCCAGCTCGGGGTTGATACGTGCACGAACATACTCAGCGTTACCACTTGCGTTGATACCCACGATAGTGAGATAATCGTCATCGCCCATACCGAGGAATTGACGAAGTTTGCCTATGTTGGTGATAGCTTCAGAATCAGTCTCGAGAGCCACAACGAAAGAACCGGCACCCTCAGACAACGATACGAGAGACGGCATAACGGCCGAACCCTTAGACACGACGTAAGCACCAATCTTGGCACCCTTCTCCTGGTACTTGTTCAGACCAAAGTAGTTGCCAGAGGCTGCATGTGCCTGGGCATCGGCCTTAACAAGACCGTAATTCAGACGAATGAACTCACTGATTGAGGGCTGACCCTTGGGCAAGCCATCAAAAGAGTGGTCGATGATGGGCGACAGAGCCGAAACGGCCTGCATGACTGTACTCATGAACATACGGCCTGCCATCTGGGCAGCAGTGCGGGGGTTGGCTACGGTCTCAGCGAGAGAGCGTACAACTTGCTGCTTCTCACCCTTACCATTCTTACCGATGCTGTACACGTCCGAGCCGATACGGCCACGGATATAGGCGCGTGTTCCACCATTTTTTGATTTTGCCATAATGCGAAATATTGTTTTGTTGAACATTGCCCGCTTCCCTTGGGCTTTGGGGTGTCGGAGTGCGGGCACTCTTCAACGTCGGCAAAGGTACAAAAAAATATTTTTCGGTGCAAGTGGGGAGGTATCAGGGAATAAGTCGGGAGCTGACCCCCGTTAACTGACTAAATTTTGACAAACCATATCGAACCCGATATGTGTCCGTTATGTATTTTTAAGAAAGTTTAAGCCCCTCGACGCAAGATCGAGGGGCAAAATCAGGAAAAACGTGCAATCAGGATCGAGGCGAGATTATAACGCCGATCAGGAAAATGAGCCAAAGACTACACATCGGTAAAACATCTAACCGTAAAAGACTCGCCAATACTTACAAGCCATTTGCAAGCATATAAAACAGTAACATCATTAAACCTTATGGCTTCCTCAGGGAGTAATGACCAATGTATAGGGCGCACGTAAACCAAATACTGCGTACGAAGATGGCAATCCTGCCGTTCAATTTTAAAAAACTGTGCCATAATTCAAACCTTTTTAATTAAACACCCCATGGGAAATGAAGATGGATAACATCTGTATCCGGTCTTAAATGAGTATTAACTTCTAAAGAAGAATCTGCAAGGCGCATGTTATTTAACACCTTGACGAGAGAATCTGTTTCGAATCGTGCCAAATTGACATGAATATCGACTTCATAATCATAAGACCACTGGCTAAAACAGACTATTGAATCGGGGTACATACTTAGCAGATAGTGAAAACATGCTAATGCATTGCTTAAAGCTGTTTGTCTATTCATAATAAAAAAGCTTAGTGTTTTAAAGCTGGGCAATTAAGCCCAGCCGAAACGTTTCTTAAAATTAATAAATTCATTCAGGTTCCGAAAGACGGTACCACACTGCGAGGGGTTAGACATAAAATCATCGGTCAATGCACATTCATCACCGCAAACGTGGCTAAATGGGCAGCCAGCACACCAACCGCATTCGGTATGCGAGACAGGGGACTCGGTGCCGACATTGGCGGCACTGGGAGTAACACCCTGCCGACCTCGCGCCAGCGAGGGGGCAGGAACCACTGGAGCCATGGGCACCACCTGAGCGCCGGACTCCTGAAACTGAATTTCTAACTGTTGACATGTATACATACGCTTAGTGTTTTAATACAGTACAAAGTTACGAATTTATCTCCAAATATACAACAAATATCGACGTTCAGGCACATTTTATCGACGAATGGGGACACGAGCGGCGAGCCCTCGAGCCGACGGCCGCGAAGCGGCTAGATACCATGAAAAACACCGCGCCCCCGCGCGCGTTCCGCGGGCAGGGGTTTACGGGGGCAGCGCCCCCGACCGCCCTACGGTAGTAATATAGAGGGGGGTGCGGGCGGCATGCGCCCCCGCAAAAGGACGGTATCCGGCGAGCATTCGCAGACATCGGATTATTGGCAAACCTCGCAAGCCTGCGCGAGAGGGGAAACAATAAGACGATGAATGCGCAAAACAGCGCGCCAGCCGACAAAAAAGTCGGGCGTAGCCCGCTACCGATGTGCCGAGCGTAGCGAGAGCGCCGGGCGTAGCCGGGCGCGTGCCGCGTGGCGCGGGGCGGTACCGGCCGCCCCGCAAGAGCCCGCGTGCCGGGGGCGGGCAACGCGAACCGAAGCAGCCAGGGGCGGGGGAGGTACGACCCGGCCACAGGCAAGCGGAGGGGCGCGCCAAGGTTGTTATGCCCTAAGGCGATGATGAAACGCAAAGACGATGACGGCAAAGCCATTGGAACCGCAAGAGTATTAAAAAAGCCGCCGAGGGTCTGTGCGCCAGCCGCGCACCCGCAGGCGGGGGGAGCTCGAACCCCCCCAGCCGAGGACGGCGCACCTCTCTGTGCGCCAGCAGGGAGGAGCCGCAAGGCGACGAGCTTTAGGGTGGTTGGGTGGGGGAGCCGCGACGCCGAGTAGGCGGCGCACGTGGGTGGCCACGTAAGTACACGGCCATTTATCGCCTATCAGCTAATATCTGGGCGATTCGGGCAGATGCCCGCAGAGATGGCAACAGTGCGTAGCGGTAATATCTGGGCGATGCGGGCAGGTGCCCGCAGAGAACCTACGCGCCAACACCGCGCGTAACGCGTCTGCCGACGTGCGCCTGACAGCGACCGTAGGGAAGCCGTCGGGCGCACGTCGGCAGGCGCGTGTAGCCCCCCGCCGCAGTTCTGTGCGCAGCCAAAGACGATGGGCGTTAAGTGGCGATGGGAAACCGAACGCGCGCGCCCGGGCGGCAGCGGACGAGAGACGAACGACCAAAGAGCGAGACCACGCCACCACGAGCAGCCCCGACAGCAGAACGACGGGGAGAGGCTTCGGGCGGGGCGCGCGCGCCCAACCCTCTCAGCGCAGCGACCAACAGGGAGCAAGCCCCAACAAAAACACCGCACAGCCCGAGTGGAAAAAGAAAAATAGTGATCGCAGGGCTATTTTTAAATATTTACCCTGCCGCTGGGAGTGCGCAGGGATTCAATGTGATTACACCCATCAAATGTGGTGTAATCTCTTTGAACCCCGAAGCCGATAGACAATGTCCCAACCTATCTCCCCTCTTGCAGGTGCCCGATATAGCCAATAGTCATCATCTTGATGGCATTGGCTATATCGAGCATCCTGCAAGTGGGGGTTTTGCTTGGCCACGCGGCCATGAGCGGGGTGGTGGTGGGGGTTTAGTGGTGGACTGGGTGCGCAGCTGGAGCGGTGGGGTGTTTGTTTAATGCGAGCGTAGCGAGCACTAATCAAACACCCCACCGCGAAGAACGGCGAGCGAAGCTAGCCGCTAGCGAAAGCCGCCCTGCAAGCAAACAGCGGACGCGGCGTAGACGCGTCTGGTGTTTGCTTGCAGATAGCGGCTGAAGCGTAAAAGCGAAAGCGTTTAAGTTTAATGCGAGCTTCGCGAGCATTGATCTTAAACGCTGGAGCGCCAAAGCGAAGCCGTCTGGGTTTAACGTGAGCGTAGCGAACATTATACCCAGACGGCGAAGCGTTAGAGGGGGGTGCGGGCGGCATGAGCCCCCGCAAAATAGTCCCAAGGGTAAAGCCATCGCAGGCATAAGGGGTAGGGGCCCCATCTGCCCGCGATGGCTTTTCTCTTGGTACCTATCTCCCCTGAAAAGCGGAGGGCTTGATAAAGCCTGCCGCGTGGGGGTTATTGGTGCGTTGTGTTTGTTGTGGCTTCCTGGTACCAGATGGGCGTCGATGTACCCACATCAGCGGCGGTCGATGGTCGAGACAGTGACCATCGGCGCCGCTGTGTTATCGTTCGCATGCGAAATATAGGATGTGTGGTGTATTAGTGTACCAATCACATTCTTTGCACAGGTGACACATCGAGCTGCCGAAATTGCATACACTATCCATTCCGCATTCATCACATGGCGTTACATCGTTAGAAACCTCTTTAGCTCCGACGTAGTGCCCATCTATCCAAACGTGCCCGCCCTCGCATAGCCTAACGGCCTTATCATGCAGGGACATTTTGTTAGCCTTACCTGTTGTCATAGTCCTTTTCCCATCTGGTTATTGCTTTATCGAGTTCCCAGGCGATCTTGGTCAAGTCTCGGGTTAGGTCATCAAACTCGCATAGGGTTCCACTTATTCGTGTGGTCATCGCATATCCCGATCTCATTATTAGGATCACACTATCATCGACCGCTATTTGTATGTTGTTGTGGAAGTCGTACCCGAACTTAGACACGCTTCCGTAACTCACATACACCATCATTATCAGCATGGCAGATTCATCGTTCGTCAGGTAGTCACGTAATCGCCAATTTTCCTGCTGCATGATCTTCAATGCTTCTTTCGTAATGATATTTATGTTATTCACCTTTTTGCCTTTTTTCATCCTTTTTTTTTTTACCAAGTTCATCTATTGCACCATCGAATTGAATCTCTAGAAGTTGTTCGTGAAGCTTGACTATGGGGCAATCTCCACATTCACCACATACCCGGTAGCTGTCGAGTATATCACATCGTTGTAACTTTGATTCGTCGGCTCCACAATGAACCGTACCGAAATCGTCAATCTTGATTATTCTCATTGTTATTGGTTGTTAATAAATCATCAGAATTAGCCACAAGGGGTGGCTTCTCGTTTGCTAAGTAGAGTAGGTGCTTTCGTCTGTCGTAATCATCGCAAGCAGAACACAGATTGCTCATCGCATCATGGCAGAGACAATCCATTCTACATGCATCGCACGCGTTCACCTCATTAGGAACCGTTGTAGCTTTCAGAAATAAGCTATTAAATTCCACTACGCCACCTTCACACAGTCTAACTGCCATGTCGTGAAGTGTCATTCGTTTGGTTCGCTTCTTTGCCATAGCTACACACATTCTTTTACTAGATCGGCAACCGCCTTTAACGCTTCCTGTTGTCCTTTTGTGTAAATCCATTCTTTCTCGGATTTTGCCACCTTGTGGTCGTAGTTAGCCTGATCAACCAACTCCTCCAGCTTTTCCAAAAATCTCTCTTTGTTCATAACTACATTGATTTAATTAATACTTTTGTTATCTCGGTCGGCCTACAGAATCAGCCTAGGAAGCCCGCTATGGGCGCGCGCGTCAGCGCGTGGGCATACACACAGGCGCGCTCAATCCGTGCGCGTACGCGCGGCCAAAATGGCTCCAGCAGGGCTTTTTTGTAGGGTTTACCATATATTTTTTAGTGTAATCGCACAGCGGTATTACTGTACCGCTGTTTTCCGCTACCGAATTCAGAAGATTTCGTCTAGAAGTTTACCATGTTCGCACTTCAAAGAGTTTACATACACCTCACATCTAAGGTATCTGCAATATACACAACCTTGCCAGACGTTGTCTGTCGTTTCATCGCATGATCCACAGCGACCTTTGTACTCTGACTTATCTACCATATTTCTTTTTCAATGATTAGTTTCCTGATTTCCTCGGCCACCTCTACGACATGTTGATAACTCCAATCGGTCGAAGTAGCAAGCTTTAGTCTTATAGCTTCAATATCCACGTCGTTTTTACCTGGGTGGTACAGTCTCAGTTGTTCACGATCAAGGTTAGCCAGTATCGCCCCGCATGCCTTTCTGACATCGTTGTCTGAATGACTATCACGGTACCTAGTTAGGTGTCTACGCAATATCTCATCATCCCGCTTAACCTGACCCTCTTTGGCCACCTGATCCAGTTTATAAAACTCGTGGTTAGCATCCCATTTGAATAGGACTTTATCTCGACAAAGGTCTTTTCTTTTCAGGTCTCTTGTGCCATCAGAATTAAGCTTTTCGACCCTCTCCACATACTTGAAGTGGAAGTAGTGGAAAGCTAGGTCTTGGAATCTCTGCCAGAGCCTATCTCTACCATCGTACAACTCTAGGTTGTGTGGTATAGCTCTTTTCTTTTCGTGCTTGCCTGAGTTATCCTCGATGACTACCCAGTTTCTTGCAGAGCTATGAATCGAGAACTCAATCCTCCACACGTCGGGTAAGTTCAGAGGATCACTAACCAGCTTACTTTCTATCCATGCCTGAACGATCCACGGTTTCTTGTTCCCTGTCGCTTGCAGTTCTTTGGTCTTGTTATACATCTTAGTGCCAACCATCGATGTAGGACTACCCCACGAAACGGATTCCCAGTCAAACGCGCTCCATCCATCATCACCTATCACTCTCACCTTACACTGATTGACCTTGCTGTACTTCTTCTCGGTGTATCGTCGAAGAAACTTATCCGGCCGATCTTTACTGTCAAAGGTCAGGAAATCATAGCAAAGGTCTAGTCTGAAGATTCGTTGAAAGATATATCCATGTCGAACCATGAACTCTGCTAGATCACGTATAGGCTGGTTTGAATAGCAAGCTCGGTTAACTAATCGCAAATGACAGCTCAACTCTGACAGACCTGTAAACTCACTTGATCCAGACATAGGGTTTCGTCGAACCTCTATCCATGCATTGCCGTGATCATCCTGTATTGTAAACATCTCCGCATATACCCGGGTACCATAGTCGCGCTCAGTTACCCAATACCCTTTACTACGAAAGTACTCTGCATTCATAGGGTAGAGATTATTATCTTCCATGGCGTAAACCTCTAGCCAATCAAGGTTCACACATCTTGGAATAGATACATTCTGATCTCGACCCATAATCACAATCCTATTGAATCAAGTTGTTTTCAAGTTCTCATCAAACGTTGAATCATGCGAAAATCCACCAAAATTCAACCTGAAACGAACTACAAATTACGCATATGGTCACGCGTAAAACCGTGGAGTATAAACCCCACGGCCGAAACGAAAGCAAATACTAAGAGTTTAGCCATTGCTAGTCTGCTCTTGTGTTACTTTTGGGCATACCCAACCATCCTTAACGAGGTCGTATTGATTGCCAGACTTATCAACTAAAACACCTATGTCTGTCTTCTTCCACTTAGAGGTATCTACCTCCGCTTGATAGTACTTTTTGACAGGAACCAGGGCACCAGTTTCTGGTACTATCAACTCGCGTGGAACTGCATCACTGGAACCTCCAACCAATTCGATCTCCCATGCAGCTACAGACAAGCCAGCTTTCATACATCTGTCTTTAGGTGATGAGTAAATCCGAAGATCAGCGTTACCCCTGACGAAGATTTTCACACCCGCCTTGAGATAGGGGATCACCTTACTCTGGGCATCGTTCATTGTCACGTCTACCCAAATAGTCTTTTCATGGGCAGTTCCGGCATCGTCCGTGTACTTGGACGAATGAGCAACACGCATGGTTACAAACTTGGAGCCGTTGGCTTCCTTAATCTCAGCATCGGCACCCAAATTGCCGATAATTTCTACTTTTAGCATAACTTTGAATTAGGTTTAAATGAAACTTATAATAAATCGATCACCCTCGTATCTCTCACTTAGGTTTTTACGTGTGTGAGATAGCACTAGGGATGGAGTGATTTTCGACTTGGATTCATTGACGCGAGAGGGATCAACAGAGCGGATCATGTGAAAAAAGACTTTTGGCTGAGAGAGGGTTTTTTCGTAGGAATCCCACTTATCACCCTCGGCCAGATCGAGGGCTTCAGCGGCCGTCAATTCGGCTCTGACGAAGCCAAAATCTAACAGCCCCCGACCTGAAAAGACCCGCTGACTCTCATAATCCAGATAGAAGTCAATGTCTTCTGACCATGACTGTAGAGTGGCTTGATGGGCGAACGCCCAGGCCATCAACTTAGCTAATAACTTTTGTTCTCGGACAGACTCGCCAACCCAAACCACATAAACGACGTGATCCGGCGACATGGGCGCATTCTGACGATGCAAGAAAAATTTTCGTTTCATAATGCTTAGTGTTAAAACGATAGGTAACTAACGTTTGAATAGAATCGGCATTCTGATAAACAGAAAATTCGCTGTGGTGTTGAAAAGAAGAGGGGAGCAGAAAAGGCGTATCGCTATACTGACTCCCCTCGCACACTAAGCGTGCTGATCTCTGTACCTACGTTCATGGGTCTGCCTCCAGTTGCCCATTATCCTCGGCCGGTACAAAAGTACGAAGAATTTCTGAACCCAACCAAACAAAATCGACAGATTAACATATTTTATCGACGAAATGCAAAGTCGGAGTTGGCAAATTGACAGCAAATAAAACTCCAGCGTGTTTCACAACAGGCTGGAGAAAAAGAATATCTGTCGATTCCATTTTCACATTGTGCTAGTTATCCTGAAATCTGTTTTGACAAACCATGACTGAAATTGATAAGAATATAGACTTTATCGTTTGGCTAAAGAATCGACATGCAAGGTGTCTGATGGATAGACCTTGTATTTGTCCGTGTGCCACCAATGTACTTTTAGGTCACGGTTGTTACTGTGGTACACTAGATCGCCCTCGGAATCACCAATATAGATGTGAGGGACAGAGCTACATGCCATGAGGGATGCAGCGAAAGCAAAACAAATAATTAACTTTTTCATAAGCGATATAGTTTAGAGTAAGTCGTATGCAGATTCAAATATCTTTTGATCCAGCCACACCCCACATTCCACGTAAGCCATAGCCCTGGCAATTGCGATGATAGAGCGACGATCGTCGGCATGCAGCAAGTCATTGCGCCTAATGGCCGTCTGGTCACAGACGGTACGTATATATGCTTCTGTGTTATTCTCCTTTGCTGGAGCCCACACGGAGATTAGCTTTTTAATGGTGTTGGCTGGCGGCCGCTTTCCGTTGAAACCTGTGATGTGGTTACGGATCAACTTAATTCCTGCCCGGATGCCCCATTCCATGCTCACGAACTCTTCGAAAGCCTGATCCGACTGGACTGGCCTTTCACCTTTCCAGCTAGACCCCTTTCGTATGTTCAGAGGGTTGTTATTTCGTATGCCCCTTGGCCGGGGCTTTTTCTTTTCTTCCATATATTAGTCGTTTTGAAAGTAGCGTGCATAGATGATAGAATCAGCAGGCCATGTGCGGACTGTCTTCACGAATCCGTGAGGAACTGCGACGGAGTCGCGGCCAATCCTCAGGGTGTCAGCTGGCCAGAACACAGCATCGGCGACAATATGTAGCTGATGGCCATTGCGCGCATAAGCTCGACATGATTCCTCTAGCTTTTTCCATGGCCCTCGATTGAGGGCTGGAGTCTGAGGGCAGACGTTTGTCATGATGAACGTTGAGCGCATGAGATCGCGGCTGGCCGATCTGTCTGCAGCTGGAACCATGTGACCGCGGTCGAACCGCGAGTTGGTGTAGTCCTGATGGGTCGCCCTTGGGCGAGGAACGCGGCTATCCTCTTTGAATCGCCATGAGGGCTCACGTTGTGATTTACCCAGAAAGCTATGGATCAGCAACCAATCTGCAGTCACAGGGACGCGTAAAGCGCTGTCATAAAGAACGGAGTACGACCCCATATCCAACAATACCTGTTGCCCTCTGCACCAGCAGGCACAGAGGATCAGCATGATACAGAACCATGCCAATAGCAGAATGTCAGGATTTATTTTTGGATGCATCAATCTTTCGAATGATAGACAAAATCTTATAATCAAGTCCAAATATGGTAGCTGTGAGCATCAGGAACTGGGCACACATCATCAGCACGCCCGCGGCTATATCGTGATCTGAACTTATCAGGAGTGAAGTGAAAGCTAAAGCAACGGCCGCGAGGAATGAACCGACGGCCACTATAGCTTGAGTTTTTGTATCTTGAATCATAAGTAATAAGTTTAAACTTTAGGGCCTATTTCAAAATCGCCAACAACTGTATTCGAAGTTATAAAATGATTGGTGACCAAATCATAGAAACCAGCTATGTTATCACTTTTACGATAACACGGCACAAGGTTATATATGAGAGAATCATCCCGAATGTCACGTATCTTAATTTCCCATAGGGTAAAATTAGATGTCTGCCCATCTGTACCAAAAAGCCGAAGCAATCCGAGTGGAGCATTAGTTCTCCATCCATCATGGGAAACCGAAATATTACCTAAGTCAGATGTGACTACAAATCCGTTAGGATTAGGAACACACTTATAATAAGACTTCTGGCCAACACGCAATGATGTTAACGATACTCTTTGCAGAATTCCCGTAGCATCTATATATAACATAGTAGCATTTGAAGATAGACAACTTAAATATAAAGCCCTGCCAGTATTAGGGCAACCAATAGCAAAAACGGTATTCGTACCACCAAAACAACAGTAACACTCAACAGACATATACGATGCGTTGAAAACCCCATCCCATACCCAAGCTTTAGTGCTGACTTTTTTAAGCCATTGAACTTCCTGATAACCCTCTGGCAGTCGAGAAACTGGCTGTAAGTTTTTCCAAGAATCAAACACGTCATAGGGGGTGTGCATCGGGAAGTATCGCCACGGCTCAGCGGAGTACCACTGAAACGAGGATGAGCTAAAGAGGATAGAACCATCCGCATTCTTGCGGAAGCGGATAAAAGCAAAGCAGGCTATCACGACCTGGGGTTCAATATCCTGAGCCGTGATGCCGAACGTGAAAGTGAGAGCATCAGGATCAGCGAAGCTATTCGCGTCCATGTCGCCATGGTACGTGAAGAGCTCGTTTTCTGCAACATCCTCC
>JAEIGA010014949.1_pt1 | contig 11815 bp, 5 predicted proteins | sample 9270691 | NCBI WGS metagenome assembly JAEIGA01 (sample SAMN17057246, study PRJNA624740) | gut metagenome | biome: biome; isolation source: fecal sample | host: Bos grunniens | place: China: Xizang | collected 2019
CTGCAAAGATATTGCATAATTCGAAAAAACCTATTATCTTTGCACCGCATTTGAGAAAAATAACATTCTTCCTTAGCTCAGTCGGTTAGAGCATCTGACTGTTAATCAGAGGGTCCTTGGTTCAAGTCCAAGAGGAAGAGCAAAAAACTCAAAGCAAATTCTTCCTTAGCTCAGTCGGTTAGAGCATCTGACTGTTAATCAGAGGGTCCTTGGTTCAAGTCCAAGAGGAAGAGCAAAAAGGTTCGCAAAACGCGAACCTTTTTTTTGTTTTTCCCCCTATCCTTTGAAAATCCATAACATTCTTTTATATTTGCCACGCAATTCTAATATTCAGATATGAGAAAACTAATTTTATCATCCATATTTATTTTAATTACCACATGTAATTTATTTGCCGAAGAATATAATTCTTTCTTCAGTAAATACAATTTCAACTTTATCACTGAAGAAGCAGGCCTTCCACACAATTATATTGATGATATTTATAAAGATTCAAAAGGATATATTTGGGTAGCAACCCACAACGGAATAGGCCGGTATAACGGCTATCAATTTATCGATTACAACACACAAACCCCAAGCCTTCGCCTGAAGAGCAATTTTGTCCATAAAATTTGCGAGGACAACATCCAACGGTTATGGATTGGAACCGAAGAAGGAATCAATATCATCAATTTAAACAACTATCAGGAACAAACCATCCTATCGAGACTATATCCGGAGATTTCAACAATCTTTCATTCAAACATAGAGACAATATACAAGGATAAAGAAAGTAATCTGTGGATATCTGCTGGTAAAGACTTATGGTGTTTAAAATTAAACTCCCAAGGAGACATTCAAGATTATTGGCATCTGAAGCATGAAGGGCAGTCTCCCATCCATGCCATTATCGACTTAAAATGGTGTATTTGTGTTGGAATAGACAATCAAATATACCAAATTAAACGGTCCTCCCACCATCAATTGTTAGTCAGTAAGTTCTCCAAACTAATTGAACCTTTTACACACGACTGGCGAATTCTATGTATGGAGACACACGGCGATGACCTATGGATAGGTACAAACCGAGGTTTATTCCGATACAACCATAACAAGCAGACTTACCAACGATATCGCTACTCCAGCCATCGTCCCGGCATGTTGAGCCAGGCTTATATCACCGACATTAAAATTACATCTCGAGGCAAAGTTATTATCTCTACTTTAAATGGGCTGAATGTTTACAATGAAATAGAAGACAACTTCAGCTATATCCGTCAAGACAACCGAAAAGCAAATAAATCACTGAACAGCAATTACATCAATTGTCTATTCATAGACGAGGAGCAAATTTGGATTGGTACTGAAATTGGCGGAATCAATTTACTGACTCCACAGTGCCTGGAAACTCAGATATGGGAATACAACTACCGGAAAGAGACTTCACTTTCACCCAATCCCGTTACGGGTATACGCGAAGACAGGGAGGGAAATCTTTGGGTAAGTACCATTGAAGGAGGACTTAACAAGAAAAACAAAAACTCCGATGAATTCGTTCACTTTACATTTGACCGGGCAAAGGAAACATCCATCAGTACCAATTCCATCAATGGCATCCTTATCGATTCAGAAAACCATTTATGGGCCTATACCTGGGGGACAGGAATCAACGAATTGGACTTGAACATACCCAACAACCAACGTTTCATCCGCCACACCCGTGAAGACTCTTTAGGCTTGGAAGGCGACTTTTTAAGCTGTGCCTTCGAAGATTCGCTGAACAACGGCATTTGGTTTGGCACTACCCGGGGACTTCATTTTTACAATAAAACAGACAAAGACTTTACCCGGGTGTTGTTCGACCGTTCGGATAATGAATTTGATGGTAACAGTAGTCTTCTTATCGACCGGAAGAACCGGCTGTGGTGGGGAACTACCGAAGGAGTATTCATTATGGATCTACGTTCATTCGGAATCTCTCGCACTCAATTTAAATACACCTATTTAAAATACAAGCTTGACGATCCCGCCTCCATGAAGTTAGAAAAGATTAGTTGCATCTTAGAAGATAAAGACGGAAATATTTGGTTAGGTTCCAACGGACATGGACTGTATCAGGCCATTGAAGACTCTTTACATAACTTCACTTTTAAAAATTATACTCGCAGAAACGGTTTGCCCAACAATTACATCATCGGTATTGTGGAAGACGACTACAACAATTTATGGATGACCACCAATTACGGATTATCGCAATTAAACAGGAATACATTATTTTTCACCAATTTCACGAAAGAAGATGGCCTGCCCAACAATCATTTCTTCAACAATGCCTATTATTATTCCCATCAGAATGACTTACTCTATTTCGGTACTATCAATGGACTCGTCACCATTAATCCCCAAGTAGATCTTGCCAAATCTCAAAAGGCCCAAGCTGTCATCAGTTCGGTCAGCATATCAGGAAATATCATTTACCCGCCCATGGAAGAAAAACCATCACATACACATTGTGATACTCAATCCATCCGGCTGCATGAAAAAGATCACGGATTCAATATAGAATTTTCAACATTGAACTACGGGAACAGTAATCGAGTAAAGTACGAATACCGATTGAAAGGATACGAAAATCAATGGACACCTACCCTTACAGGTGAATACAGTGCCAAATACAATACCGTACCTGCAGGTGACTATATATTCCAAATCCGCGCAACCGATGAAAAAGGACATTGGGGAGAAGACATCACAGAGGTGATGATCCATATCACTCCTTATTTTTATAAAACGATATGGTTCTATTTACTACTAGCACTTGCCATCAGTGTCACCGTTTACTATATCCACCATAGAAAAGTACGACTATACCGCCAACAGAAAAAGGAACTGGAAAAAGAAGTACAACTACGCATGCAAGAACTGGCCCAACAAAACCGTAAAATGGAGGCCATGGCCAAATATATTGACGAATTGGAAATTGCCCAAACATCCAAGGATAGCCAATTCATCGAAAAAGCGTTCCGGTTCATGCAACAAAACTATGCCGACTCCAATTACAATCTGGAACGGTTCATCAAAGATTTGGGATACAGCAAAACACTCGTTAATGAGAAACTACAGTCAATAACCGGCCAATCCATCGGTGTTTTCATGAAAAGTTATCGTTTGAACACTGCCAAGAAAATGTTGCAGGAATCACCCCATATATCCATTTCCGAAGTGGCATACGCTGTAGGATTCAATGACCCGAAGTATTTCACCAAATGCTTCAAAGAACAGTTTGGAACACTTCCAAGCGAAATAAAAAAGTAAAATAAAGCGAGAAAGAAGCCCGACTTTACAATTTTCGCCCCTTTCCGTTCGATTTTCCCCCATTCCATTCACTACTATCCTATAAATTTGCAGTGAATGGAATTGAATTTATATATGAAAATCACACATTGTATCTTGGCATGGCTGATATGCCTCCCATTAAATGTTTTAGCTAATCCTATCAAGGGAATGTTAGAACGCATCGATGAAGGAGCCTCCAAGAAATTCATTATCGAAGTAAAGAAATCATCCATCGATTTTTTTGAACTTGACCAAAAAGGCAAAAAAGTAGTGGTACGCGGTAACAACTATATCAATGTAGCTACCGGTATCAATTGGTATTTGAAATACTATGCAGGTATCCATTTGTCATGGAATGGCATGAAAGCCGATCTCCCAGAAGTGCTTCCTCCGGTTACCCAAAAGGAACGCCGCGAAACCGACTTGGCTCTCCGCTATGACTTCAATTATTGTACCTATTCCTATACCATGGCGTTTTGGGACTGGGAACGTTGGGAACAAGAGATAGACTGGATGGCCCTGCATGGCATCAACCTACCGTTGGCAGCTATCGGGCAGGAATGTGTATGGCGCAATATGTTGCTGAAGTTCGGTTATAGCAAGGAAGAAGTGAACGAATTCATTGCCGGTCCTGCTTTCTTGGCATGGTGGGCCATGAATAACCTCGAAGGTTGGGGTGGGCCAAATCCTGATTCCTGGTACGAACGTCAGGAAGCTTTGCAGAAGAAAGTATTGAAACGCATGAAAGAATTCGGCATCGAACCCGTATTGCCGGGCTATTCGGGCATGGTTCCTCATAACGCCAATGAAAAGATGGGCTTGAACATCACCGAATCTGCCCCTTGGAACGGCTTTACCCGTCCGGCTATTCTCCAGCCGTTCGATCCCCGTTTTGAAGAAATGGCCGCATTATATTATAAGGAACAGGAAGCCTTGTTCGGCAAAGCCAACTATTACTCCATGGACCCCTTCCATGAAAGTAAGATGATTGGCGAGATAGACTACGATGCCGCCGGACAGATTATCATGAAGACCATGAAGAAAGTGAACCCACAAGCTGTATGGGTAGTACAGGCATGGGACAAGAATCCGCAACGTGATATGATCAAAAACCTGAAGAATGGCGATATGCTTATCCTCGACCTCTTCAGCGAATGTCGCCCTCAATGGGGTATCCCTTCGTTGTGGCAACGTGAAGAAGGATTCCTGCATCACGACTGGGCATTCTGTTTCTTGCAGAATTTTGGTGCGAACGTTGGTTTGCACGGCCGTATGGACCAGCTCCTGGAGAATTTTTACGAAACTAAGACTAATCCGCTAGCCAAGCACATGACCGGTTTTGGACTGACGCTCGAAGGCAGTGAAAACAATCCGGTGATGTTTGAACTGATGTGCGAACTTCCTTGGCGCCCAGAAAAGTTGTCCAAAGAAGAATGGTTGAAGAATTATATTTTTGCACGCTATGGAGTGAAGGACGAAAAGATTGAAAAGGCATGGATGATTCTCGCCAATGAAATCTATAACTGTCCACGTGGCAATAACCAGCAAGGTCCTCACGAATCCATCTTTTGCGGACGTCCACACATGGAAAACTTCCAGGTATCCAGTTGGTCGAAGATGAAGAACTACTACGACCCCACCACTACTGCCGAAGCTGCCCGTCTGTTCATTGAAGTAGCCGACAAGTACAGAGGAAACAATAACTTTGAATACGATTTGGTAGATATTGTACGCCAGGCCATTGCCGACCGTGGACGCATCGTTTATAACCATACCATTGCCGACTTCAAGAACTTCGACAAACGAAGCTTCGATAAGAACCACAAAGAATTCCTGAACTTGATTCTGTTACAGGACAAACTGCTCGGCACCCGCAAGGAATTCCGTGTAGGCAGTTGGATAGAAAAGGCACGCAATGCCGGAACCACCCCCGAAGAAAAGGATCAATACGAATGGAATGCCCGTGTACAAATCACTACTTGGGGCAACCGCCATTGCGCTGATACCGGCAAATTGCGCGACTATGCCCATAAAGAATGGAACGGTATCTTGAAAGACTTCTATTACAAGCGTTGGGAAGCCTATTGGCAAACATTGGAGGACCAGTTGAATGGCAAACCTGAAGTAATATTGGACTATTACGCGATGGAAGAACCTTGGACTTTGGACAAGACACCATATTCTTCAGTTCCTGAAGGGAATGCGATAGAGGTAGCGAAAGAAGTGTTTGAGAAAGTGTTTAAGGAATGAAAGAAAACAAAAGACTAATCTCACTGGATGTATTGCGAGGGCTGACCGTAGCCGGCATGATACTGGTGAACAACAGCGGAGGGCGCGAAACCTTCGCTCCGTTACGCCATGCCGAATGGAACGGACTCACTCCCTGCGATTTGGTCTTCCCTTTCTTCTTGTTCATGGTGGGAATCTCCACCTACATATCCTTGAACAAATTTCATTTCGAAGCCACCTCTAAAGTGATGGGTAAGATTTTGAAACGCACCTTGATAATCATGCTCATTGGTTGGGCCATCCATTGGTTCCATTATGCTTTGGAAGGTAACTTCTTCCCCTTCGATCATTTGCGGTTAACCGGTGTATTGCCACGCATCGCTCTTTGTTACTGCATCGTATCGTTGTTTGCATTATACGCCAATCATCGCTACACCCTGCCCGTTGCTTTTTCATTGTTCATAGGATATGCCACTCTGTTGCTTATCGGTAACGGATACATGAATGACAATAGTAATATATTGGCAATAGGCGACCATTGGTTATTAGGTGAATCCCACCTGTATACCAAACGTCCGATTGATCCGGAAGGAGTAATCAGCACGATAAGTGCCATAGCCCATACTTTGATTGGTTTCCATTGTGGCAAGCTGATTATAAAAAACCACAAGAACGAAGAAAAGGTATTGCAACTTCTTCTGTTCGGTTTTGTGATTACTGCCATTGGCTTGTTGTTCACCTTTGCATTACCATTGAACAAACGCATCTGGAGCCCCACCTTCGCATGGGTGACTTGTGGTTTTGCAGCTTCTTTGCTGGCTTGGTTCATGTATATCATCGATATCCGTAACAAACGTACCGGTTGTAATTTTTTCCTGATTTACGGAGTGAACCCATTGTTCCTTTACGTCATAAGTGAAGTGCTTGCCATCGTATTCGATGAATTCGGCATCAAGGAAGTAATTTGCAACGGAATCAATGGCATATTGGGTGAAGGATGCATCGCATCAGCCACCTACGCCATCGGCTTTATGCTACTGCACGGAGCCATGGGCTACTATTTATGGAAAAAGAAAATATATATAAAAATTTAATTACCTTTATTTATTAACTAAAAATTAAAAACTATGTGTAAAGTACAAGAAAGCAAGAAAATGTGGCAGCACATCCTTATGGTGGCCCTTTTCTTATTGAACAGCACTTGGGCGTTTGCGCAATCAACCGTAAACGGTGTAGTGAAAGACTCCGCCGGTGAACCTCTGATTGGTGTAAACGTAATCGAAAAAGGTACCACTAACGGTACAGTAACCGATGTAGACGGTAAATTTACATTGAGTGTAGCCCCGGGCAAAACCTTGTTGATTTCCTACATTGGCTATAAGACTCAGGAAGTAGCTGCAGGTCGTAACCTCAACATCATTTTGGCAGAAGACAACGCATTGTTGGACGAAGTGGTAGTAGTAGGTTATGGTAGCATGGCCCGCAAGGACGTTACTTCTTCCATCACTACGGTACAAGCTGAAGACTTGAACGTGGGTACTTATACAGATCCAGCCCAATTGTTGCAAGGTAAAGTTCCGGGGTTATCCATCACACAGAGCAGTGACCCGAACGGTGGAACTTCTTCTATCCAACTTCGTGGAGCTTCTTCTTTGCGTAGTGGCGCAGCTATGGAACCTTATTATGTAATCGACGGTGTTCCTGGAGTATCTTTGGCTACTATCGCTCCCGAAGATATTGAAAGTATTGATGTACTTCGCGATGCGACAGCAACAGCTATTTATGGTTCAAAAGCTGCTAATGGTGTAATCATCGTTACAACTAAAAAAGGTAAGAGTGGTAAAGCTTCCGTAACATACAATGGTTATATTGCATTCGACAATGTCTTGAAGAATCTTGACATGATGACTGCTAGTGATATCCGTGCATACGCTAAAGCTAACAACTTCACTATCGATAATGATTTTGGAGCAAACACCGATTGGCAAAAAGAAGTACAACGCACTGCCGTTACCCACAACCATAATGTATCAATCAGTGGTGGTAATGAACAAACTTCTTACAATACCAGCTTCACTTATTTAGATAAGCAAGGAGTTATTAGAGGTACAGAAATGGATCGTATGATTGGTCGTGCATTTTTACAAACTAAGTCATTAAACGATCGTTTGACTCTTTCTTTCAACTTGAATGCTAGTATTACTAATAACCATTCAGTAAATACTGCAACTGATGGTGCCAGTGTTTACGATGCCATGAATTATTACTCTCCATTGGTACCGGTTCGTGACGAAAAAGGTAATTGGACTAAGTATGAAGGTGTATCACAAAACTACAATCCATTATCAATGATTAATGAAGATCCATATGATCATGAAACCAAAAAATTGCAAGGAACTGCTAAAGCAGCATTGCAATTATGGGAAGGTTTGGTATGGAACGCTACTGTTTCTTATCAAAACGAACAATTCATTTGGAATGAATATCATACTTCTAAAACTCAATTGACAGGTATTAAGGATAACGGACAAGCACACCGTCGTACAACTTCAGATAATAAGAAAGTATTTGAAACATACTTAAATTACGATAAGACATTCAACGAAGTACACAAGCTTGGTTTGATGGCAGGTTATTCTTGGGAAGAAACAAGTACTGCAGACGGTTTTGGTCTAACAGTATATGATTTCTATAATGACGCATTGGGTTATAACAATTTAGGCATGGCCAACAAAATGGACATCAACGGTATTTGGTCTTCTGCTGAATCTACATTGCGTATGATTTCATTCTTTGGACGTGCAAACTATTCATTCAACAGCAAGTATATGTTGCAAGCAACTGTACGTCGCGACGGTTCTTCAGCTTTCGGTAAGAATAATCGTTGGGGTACATTCCCTTCTGCATCTGTAGCATGGCGTATTAGCGAAGAAGATTTCATCAAAAATATGAATATATTCGATGATTTGAAATTCCGCGTAGGTTATGGTATCAGTGGTAACTCTTTGGGATTCGATCCTTACATTGCAACTCAAATATATGGAGCAAGAGAATGGTTTGATTATACAGCTACTGAAAAATATCGTGTTTTGGCTGCTACCCGTAACTCTAATCCTGATTTGAAGTGGGAAGAAACAGCCATGTTCAATATTGGTTTAGATTTTGCAGTATGGGGTGGACGTTTAAGTGGTACTGTTGAATTCTATAACAAGAAAACTTCAGACTTGATTTACGATTACGCTGTATCTACAAGTAAATATCCATTTGGTTGGATGACTGCAAACGTAGGTGACATCACTAATAAAGGTGTTGAATTGACTATTAATGCTATTCCAGTACAGACTAAGGACTTCCAATGGGCAACTACATTAAATTTATCTCATAATAAAAACACTGTAGATAAATTATCAAACGATGCTTACTCTGTTGATTACATTAATCAAGCTAATCCTAATATTGGTGGTTTCTCACAAGCAAACTCAATCCAACGCATCATGGAAGGTGAACCTATTGGTACATTCTATATGTGGGAATGGGCAGGATATAATGAAGACGGTCTTTCAGTATTCAACGAATACGACGAGGAAGGTAAGTTAATCGGAACAACTGCAAATCCTGGAGATAAAGATCGCGTAAAAGTTGGTAGTGCACAACCTAAATTAAATTTGGGATGGAACAACACTGTAACTTACAAAAACTGGTCATTGACTGCCTTTGTACAAGGTGTATTTGGTAACAAGATTTTCAATGGTACCCGTGCTCAATATAATAATGTAACAAACATTAAGGTTGGTAAAAACGGTTTAAAAGAAATACTTGAACAAAAATCAACAGATACTAATGCTCAAGCTCCATCTGACCGTTATTTAGAAAATGGTAGCTATCTCCGCTTGTCATCTTTAAGCTTAGGTTATAATTTTGGCAAAATTGGCAATTGGGTAAATAGCTTAAAACTTACTGCTACATGCAACAATGTATTTACAATCACAAGCTATAAAGGTGTTGACCCGGAAGTTAGCTTGGGTGGTTTAACACCAGGTGTAGATTATCGTGAATCGTTCTATCCGAGAACACGTACATTTATGTTTGGATTGAATGTTAACTTCTAATAGATAAAGATTATGAAAAATAAAATTAAATTATATATGGCAGTAGGTCTGTTATCAGCAACAACAAGCTGTACAGACTTGGATGTAGACATCAAGTCTCAACTGACTGAATTCCCTGATTCAGAAATTGCTGCAGAAGCAAAAATGGCAGATATTTATTATGCATTCCGTGGAATGTTGGGACGTCGTTATAGCGATGTTGTAACACTATCTTCGGATGAATTTTCTGGCATTTCTTTCGATGGTGACTATTGGAACAGCGGTGAAAATGCATATCCAACCTTACACAAGATGACTCCTGACGATGCAACACTTTGGCATTGGGGAGAAGATTTAACCGGTGGTATCACAAGATGTAATAAAGCCATTATGGATTTGGGTGGCGAAGATACACCAGGAGCTGCTCCTGCATTAGCAATGCGTGCATTCTATCATTTTATGCTTATGGAATGCTTTGGTGATATGCCAATATTAAATCGATTATTAGAAGATAACGAAGCAATCGATCGTTCACCACGTGCACAAGTTGCTGAATTCATTGAAGCTGACCTTCTAAAGGCTTTACCTAACTTAACTAAAGATGTTACTGCATCAACCTATGGTAAACCAACTTATTGGATGGCTCAAGCATTACTTGCTAAACTTTATATCAACTGGGCTGTTTATACAAGCGCAGATGTAGCTCAATACGATGCAAAAACAGCAAGCAATCCAAAATTAAATGAATGTATTAAAGTTTGTGATGAAATTATAGCTTCAGGTATTTTCGATCTTTCTGATGGTTATCTAGAAAAGTTCTGGCCAGAAAACGGTCCACACATCAAAGACTTTATCTATGCAATGCCATTTGACCGTATTACACAACAAGGTATGTGTTATGCTCGTTACCGTACTTGGCGTCAGATGAACAAATTAGATCCGGGAGTTTATGGATTCAAGCTAGAAGCATCAGTAGGTGGTAATTTCGCTGTTAACCCTGAAATGGTTGATCTATTATCTCTTCCAGGTGACGTACGTAATAAGCTGATTATTGGTGGTCCAATTTATTTCTTCAATGAAAAACGCGAATTAACTAACAATCCGGTTATATACAATGGCGAGCAATTGGTATTCACTAAAGAAATTACACTAAAAGAACAAAGTGAACAGCTCAACGTAGGTAAGGATGTAAACGGTTGGTCACAAGGATATAAATCAGTAAAATGGTTCCCTACTTATGATGATTACAAGAATGGTCGTAACCAAAGTAACGACGTTCCAATCTTCCGTTTTGCAGACATTATCTTGACTAAAGCAGAAGCTATCCTCCGTGGAGGTACAGCAACAAATGGTGATACTCCAGCATCATTAATGAACCAAATTCGCGCATACGTAGGTGCACCTGCAGTACAAGGTAATCCAACATTGCAAGATTTATTGGACGAACGTGGTCGTGAGTTCTTTGATGAAAACTGGCGTCGTAATGACTTGATCCGTTTCGGAAAGTTTGAAGATGATTGGTCTTTGAAGCATGTCATTAATCCTGCAGCTAAGACAGAAAAGTTCCGTAGAATTTTCCCAATTCACACTGATTGGATGAATGTTAATACCAACTGGAAACAAAACCCAGGTTATTAATCAGCCATCAAGTGAGACTACTTTCATGAAACTACGAAAGTAGTCTCACTAAACCATGCTAATATAAGCACATTCGTTCTTTGATATATTGAGAAAGGCCTTTTCTCAATATATCATAAGAACGTTAACTATTACTCTGATAGAGAAAAGGAAATGAAAAACAAACTCTTCGGTATCATCCTGATATGCTTCCTGCTCTGCGCTTGTACAGAACGCAAAGCAGAAAGTCTGTTGACCTACGTAGATACCCGAGTAGGTACCGCCGCCAGCATCACCAAGACGGCAGGACTCTTCGGGAAAAAGACGGAGGAATATGGACAGGTACTCCCTGCCGTATTGGAACCGAACGGTATGAATTTCTGGACTCCTCAGACTCAGGATACCGAACGGAAATGCAAAGCTCCTTATTATTATAGGGATTCGCTGATGCAAGGTTTCCGTAACTCACATTGGATTGTAGGCGGATGTACGCAAGACTATGGCAGTATGACATTGATGCCGGTAGTCGGAACTCTGAAATGCCTGCCCGAAGCACGTGCAAG
>JAEIGA010014950.1_pt1 | contig 11815 bp, 14 predicted proteins | sample 9270691 | NCBI WGS metagenome assembly JAEIGA01 (sample SAMN17057246, study PRJNA624740) | gut metagenome | biome: biome; isolation source: fecal sample | host: Bos grunniens | place: China: Xizang | collected 2019
AAACGCTCATATCTTGAAGTATCTGACATGATATCAGTACACTGAAGAGCTGAACCAATATGAAGCTTATCAAGAGACTCCGTAAAATATCTCATCGCACCAGCGGTATCATCAGCCTCAAGAAGCTTTTTAAGATTATTAAGACGAGTAGCAAGATAGCTCTGATTATAATCATTAAAAAGCTGTTCAATAAGATAATTATCAGTCTCATTTACATCCTGAATAGTAAATTCAGGAAAATGCTGAACAAAAGTAAGTCTATCAGGAACGGTATGATAATTAGCATAATGTGCCTTAATAAATTCATACTCTGCCCGATATCCATAAAAGTGCTCTGCTGTCAGGTTATTTAATGTGATAAAAGAATAATCTTTGTTCTGAAGAACTTTATTAATAATCTGAAACTGTGCAATCATTAGTTATTCTCTCCTAACTTCAAAATTCTTTTATCAGCTCCATGCAACTCAACATCCATTGACATATTAGCAATTCTACTTGTAAGTCTTTCTCCAAGAGCTGTATAAAGTTGCTGTCTATTTAGATTAGATGTATATATATTTGATTTTCCTAGAGCAAGTCTATTATCAATAATATTAAGCAGATGAGTCAATTCAAACTCACTGCCCATTTTTGCAGCAATGTCATCCCAAATAACAAGATCAGCTTCAAGCACATTATCTTTGATATAATCAACATAAGTACTTCTAGCAGTAATATTATCCTTAAGTGCTAGCAAAAATCTAGGTACACTAATAAACAAAACTCTACACTTTACCTCAGTTCGCGCCCAAATTTTATTAAAATAAGCTTCTGCAAGTCTAAGACTCCAAGAAGACTTACCATTTCCACAGTTAGCTGAATGCAGATAAAGATTCTTGCCTTCGCTTACAAATGATACAATATTCTGTTCAATAGCTGCAAGTTGCTTAAACTGTTCAAGATCAGTTCCGTCTTCATCTACCCTTAGGGTAATATGCTTCTTCTGACTGTCTGTCATAAGAGCAGCAGAATAAAGGGAATCCATTTTATATTTTCTAAGACAGAAATCAGAATTGCAATCTTTTCGATTGCAATTCTGATACATATAACATTTCTGCATGATGTCCTCCTAAGTAATCTTAATTAAACGCCTGTTGAACCAAAAGCTCCTTCTCCACGGTTAGAAAATTCAAAATCAGTATAAAATTCATCAAGCGTTACATCAGTACAAACCTCAATAGGAGTAGTATCAATAATTCTAGGAATAAACTGAACTACCTTCATACCAAGAGGAAGAAAAACAGGTTCATCTGTAGTGTTAATAAGGCTAATATGGATGATTCCAGTATAGTTTGCATCTACTGTAGCTGCTCCATAAACAAGACCATACTTTGTGGCAATACCTGACTTATTCTGAGCTTCAAGAGCTACATTAGGTTCAATACGACTTCTTACACCAGAAGGAATATTAACACGCCCATGAGGCTCAATACGAATAACATACTCCTGGTCAAACCTAGTCAGTACAGCATTTTTCTCAGCATTTTTTTCATTAAAGGCCTTTACAAAAGCTTCAGAGTAATTAGGAATAAAGAAATCTACTCCACCATTTCCATTATCTCTGATAGGTGCCTTAACAGCATAATCATGTTCAATAAAAAATTTAATCATTTGTTTAATCTCCTTAAGTAAAATTTTATACAAAATATAATACGGTAAAAGTAGGTTAAAATTTGATATAAATAAAAAATTACCGCTTAGATTTCCTAAGCGGTAATTTTACTAAAACAATATATAAATTATAATATATTAAGGTATCTTTATAGTATAGTTTAAAATATCATTTTAGTATCGCTTAGGTATCTTTTATGCCGCAGCATCTGCAGTAGCCGTTGGCATTTTATTTGAACATAATTTAATTTGCTCTGGTTTAAAAGCAACATAGTCACCAATATCTAAATTCATAATGCCATCATAACCGGCTTTTATAAAATAAGTTTGAGCAAAACCAACGCCACAAGTTTTTTCAATGATAGTGTCAAGTCCACCATCATTTTCTAATAATTCTTTTTCTAACTGATCTCGTAATTCATCAGTAACATTAAAATTATTTGATTCAAGGACTTCAATAAACATATCAAGATTATATAGATAATCTGCTTCCTCTTCACAAATTTCCCATCTAAAAGGATTTTTTAAATTAAGATAGAATTCTTTTATGTACTCACCATATATATCTAAACCAAAGTTATTATCACAGAAATAAAAGCCTTTACCATAGATATTACCACCACCGGTTCCGATACGCTTAGTATCAAAAACAGTAAAATCGCTAGGTGAAGCATGATATACAACTAACAAACTTTTATCTAAAGTGCACTGACTTGCATTAAAAAATTTTGCTTGTCCATTTGATAGCAGTCTTCCTTCAGAGTCATATTTTGAAGAGACATCATCAAAATCTGTAAAAAAATCATTATTAAATGGCATAAATCATCCTCACTAAATTATTTCATTCTTTAAATAATTTAGCATATGATAATTTATATTTTTCTATCCCAGGATCTTAGAGACTTTTGCGCTGTCTGACCTACTTTATTATTCTGCATATATTGATAATATTCTTCATTAGCTTTTTTACAATAGTAAGAATTTGGTGTAACCATACAACCGCTCCCGGTAGCATAATTACAAAAATTACACTTAGTGAGCTTTGTATTAGCCATTAGAAATTCTCCTATAAGTACAAATATTAGTTAGATAGCCGTTATCTTCAATGTCCTCTGAACAATAACTTAATTCAAAATCAGGATTATTATCTAGATTTGGAAAAAATACAGTACCATGTCCATCAGCACGTACCTTAGTTACCTGTACTTCATCATAATATTTTTCCATAGAAAAATAAAGCATAGATCCACCAATAATATAAACATCTTGGGTCTTAGCAAGCTCTTGAACCAGGCGTACTAGCGTATCAAAATCATGTATACAATAACAATCGTCTCGTTCTACATTATCAGGACAAATACAAATAGTAGAACGTCCCTTCAAAGGTTTACTTCCTGGAAAACTAAGTAAAGTGTTTAATCCACAAACAACAACTTTATTTAGTGTAGCAGCTTTAAAAGCTCTCATATCATTAGGCAAATGAAACAAAAGATCATTATCTTTACCAATAGCCCAATTATTATCACATGCTACAATTGCTTTAATCATTTTTAAACTCCTTATCTATAATCTGCAATAAAAGATTACTATGCTCAGTCCGTGTATAAATAACACCCTTATTATTTATAATACGATTTATTCCTGCATTTTTTATAAGTCTCAAACAAATCTCACAAGGCCATGCTTCGCACTCAATAGGTTCCTCACCTTTAACATCATATCCAGCTAGATATAAATCTGCACCAAGCATTTCGTTTCTACTAGCAGAAATAATTGCATTCATTTCTGCATGAACTGCCGGACAATCAATATAAGTTGAAGCGTCTTTGCCTCTATTGCATTTAGTACAGGTATAACAATGAGCTTCACCTCTAGGCGGATTATTATAACCAGTACTAATAATTTCTCCGTTTTTTACAATAACGGCACCATAATGTTTTCTAATACAAGTTGAACGTAAAGAAACAGCTTTGGCAATTTCAATATAATATTTATCTAAAGAAGGTCTTTTCATTGTAATCCTCCGTAAAACACTATATAATAATATACAATAAAAAGACAGGTTATTTTTTAACCTGTCTTTTTATTTTTTAAAAATATAATATCTACGTATCTCCAATAAATTTTACTATTTATTTTAAGCTTTATATAAAATTTATTAATAAGAAGCTCGTATTAATTCATGTAACTCTTTTTGAGATATTTTAAAATCAATTCTAAGCTTTTTCTTAAAAGCGGTATAATTAGCAGAAGTTGTTCTGCCCACTTCTATATTACTATTTCTAGTTTCTCTAGCTACTACAGAATGGTACGAACTGCCAACATCAAAACGTCGTCTAGTTTTTACTACTGGCGCTAGCTGTTCTTTAATAAAATATTCTACAGTCTCTCGTGATTGTGTAATCTTTGCAAAGTACTCAAGAATCTCTTCGTAGCCAGTTCTGACAATAATAATATTCGGTTTTTGAGGTGTATCTTTGCCAATAGCTTCAGCAAAGTCTGTCTCAAAGTTATCAAATGTTTCACTAAGCTCTTTATATAAGTCTATAAATATGTTTTTAATTCTATCATAATTCATGAACTCGCCCCTCAATGTTATTTTATAATTATATTATAATATAACATAAGGTTATAAAAAAGTAAATACTTTTTTAAATAAATTTATTCAGCAATTTCAAATTTAGTAGCAAGCTTAGTAGACTGATAATCAACAAGTTCGAAGTCGTCTTCTGTGAAATCATAGAAATTCTTTACCTCAGGATTAATCCAAAGCTTCGGAGCAGGATATTCAGGATTGTTCATTACTTCCTTAACTGCGTCTACATGCCTGTCATAGATATGTAGGTTATTGACAATATGAACGAGCTCGCCCACTTCATAGCCGCACACCTGTGCAAGCATATGTGTTAAAACTGCATACTGAATAGTATCCCAACCACCACTAGCTGCAGCAGCAAGGAGGTCGCCAGATCTCTGAATTACTGTACAATTAAGCTTTCCATTATTTACATCCCAAAGGGTTTCATAGACACAGGGAGGAAGATTCATTTCATGAAGTTCCTGAGGACACCACATTGTTGTAATCATTCTTCTATCCATAGGCTTATTCTTGAGTAGATAAATAAGATTATCTACCTGGTCAAGCTCACCGTAGGAGTACTTAGACTTCTTACCAAGCTGGTAACCGTAGGTCTTTCCGATAGTTCCATTCTCATCTTCCCAAGCTCTCCAGATAGCAGCAGACTTACCAAGTTCATTTACAACATTAGACTTCTTCTGCCACATCCAAAGAAGTTCTCGTACTACACCCTTAAAAACCTGAGTTCTAAGAGTAAGAATAGGAAACTCTTTAGAAAGATCATAACGTCTTACTGCACAAAAAGTTTTAATAGTATGAGCAGGAGTACCATCCGGCCACTTAGGACGAACTTCAAAAGCTTCATCATTAAAACCTTCAGTTAAAAGCTTATTAACTTCTTCTTTAAAATACTTATCTGCAAGTGCCATTTATATTATCCTAACCTTTCATTTTAAATAACTTAATCGCTCATTCTACCAGTATCTCTGAGAAGCCCCTGAAGAAGAATTAAATAATTACAAATATCAGTAATCTTTTCATTCCAAAGCTCTTCTGAATAAACTTCTTTACTATTTACCATATCAGTAACAGAAATAATATGCTTAAGCATCATACCATAAAGAGCCTGCTCAGGGGTTTCTTCGGATAGAGCTGCAGCATGTTTAAAAACAGATAGTCGATCATTGTCAAGATTATACTCAGCTGCCTTCTTTATAAGAACATTATTAATACGTTCAAGTTGAGCTTCTACAACTCTGTTAAAATCTGGTGTATTCATTTTGTATCTCCTTAGTAAAAATATTTTTATATCATATAATACAATAAAAAAGATGACTATTTTTACATAGTCATCTTTTTTATTACATGCTATTTAACTTTTAGTCAAAATCTACGAATAATTCATTTTCTATAAAAGATTTACCACGAGAAACGATACGTCTGTAGGATTCTTTTAGTTTCTTATTAGATGCACAACTTTCAAAAATACCTGTAGCATCTACTTCGATAACAGCATAACCTTCGTCATCAATATAATCATATTCTTCTTCATTTGCTGCGCTTAAAATAGGGTATAGCACTTCTTCCGCATAATTATCTTCTACTGCGTTCATATATAAGTTATCAAAGTGTTTAGCAGCCTCCGCAAAAGTATTAAATTTTAGAACTACTTTTTCATCAGTATCATTATGAATTGTAATTGTTTTAACACCTTTAATATTATCCGTATCTACATTATCTATAGCTGCTTCTAACATAATATCTTTATCATCATAAGCATCATCCTCATAAGAATCAGGACCGATTAGATCAAGTACCACTTGAACATCTATACCAAGTTCATTAGCGATTTCCTCATAATCCATATTATAATTAGTAAACATAAGATGTAAAGCTCTTGCTGCTACCATTTCAAAAAAGTCTGGTGCTGAATTCTCTGTTAACTTCTCAGTAATTTTATTCATAAAAATTCCTCTCTAATATCTAATTAGTCTATATATAATTTAGCTTATTAATTATTTAGATAAATTTAGTAATATTAGGAGATATCTCTTTAAGTACTCGCTGCTTCATACTTTTATATTTCTTAGTAAGCATTTCAAAAATATCAGACTGATCGTTTTCAAGGTCAGTGATAATATTCTGTAAATCTGTAATCTCTTGATAGTGCTCTTTTGTTAAGTAAGAAATAGGCTTACGAAGTACTGCCTGAGAAGTCTCTACAGAACATTTAAAAGTATTCTGTAAATAAGCACATGCATCTTCATAGGATAAATCAAAAATAGCCTTCCAGTTATTAGTCTTTTTAAGCTTTTCTATAATCTGGAGTACTTCTAACTTTTCCTGATTGTCTTTAATCTGATGTACAAGTCTATTAGTATGAGTTTCAATAAGGTAATTAAGATTAGATTTAACTACTAAATCAAAACTGCAGGGTACATAAATATGATCTTGGTCAAAGAACGCTAGGTTATAAGTCTCAGAAGCCTGAAGCTTTTTATAAAGCCGATCATAAAGCTCTTGCATGTCACATTGTTTTTTAAATACTTTTTCTATGACAATATAAGTATCATAAGTAGACTCGTCACGGAGATCGACCTTATCCAATAAAATTTCTTTTTCTATAATTTTACGTACATGCTCCGTAGACTTAGAACCAGGCAAAGCTTTAATTGTAATAGTACCATTTTTATCTATTTCCATATCAGGAGCAAGTCTAATAGTACCTTTACCTGTTTTAAGTACTTCTTCCCAATCAGCCTTAGATGACAAAATAGGAACACCTACGTTTGGAATAGGAAGTTTTTTAGGAACATAATTCAAATCTTTATGCTTTAAAACATCTAAGTAATAATCAAACATTCCTATAATATCAAGGCTAGGAATATTAAGCTTAGGAAGTCCTGCCGGAATACCACTTTGACCGTTAATAAAGCATAACGGTATAAGACTTGGCAAAGCCTCAGGTTCAGGGTAATCCAGCTCCCCAGTGATAGTAGGGCAATACTCGATACCGTCACAAAGAAGCTCAATCGCGGTATTAGATAATTTGCCTTCAATATATCTATCTGCAGAAGCCTGTACGCCTTTTGAAGAATCACCAAAATTACCCTGAGTTTCAAGGAATTTTAGCTTATTACCATTTTCTCCCAAAGACACAATAACGCCAGAAATAGACGTTGGGTGTGGGTGATACGGTAATGCATACGCAGCTAATTCTGCCACCTTAACTTTCGTTCTCGGGGCGTCTTTCCACATGCCATATATAGCACGTTTATAAACAGACTTCGCTCCATCTTTTATATTTGGATATGCTCTTCCTTGTGCCACATATATACTATAATTTTTATAATTATCCTGTGCCAGCTCAAGTGCATCTTTTACTGTTGCTGCGACAAAGCTCTTTTTCTTAGTAGCACTTTTTATAGTGTTCATGCTTTTTGGTTGTGTTTCTGTTGTAGCTTCAGTAAAGATATCAAACGCATAATTAAAGCCTTCTGGTTTAATTTTTTTCGCCATTTATATTTTATTCTCCATTATCTTCTAAATGTTGTCTATTAAATTTTGTCAGCATGTTTCTAAAACTTCCAAGGGTTATTCCAGTATATTTATAATCTTCATAAATAGCTTTAGAAGCCTCACCATTATTGTATCTATTTCGTGCTTCAATCACCTGAGTATCTGTTAATTTGCTGCGTGGGTTTGTTTCGCCTTTATGTGCATAAAGTTCTTTAGCTTTTTCCTTATGCCACAGTTTATTTTCAAGAGTATTAAGCTCGGGAAGTATATGAGACCATGTCTGCCAAGTATAAATTTTTGTAAAACCAGCTTTTGTCACTTTATCTTTATAGGTATTATAAATATCCTGTACGGACTCTGTACAAGCAGCCCAACGATTTCTAATCGCAATAACATCCGCCTCAGTTAACTTGTGATTATGATGTTTTTCGCCTAATGCACCAGAAACACCATCGCCACCAAAAGTTTCATTATAACCGTTATTGTAGGTATCATAATAGCTAATCCAATACGACTCCCTACTATTAAGGTATTCTCTGGTAGCATCAGGGAGCTCTTCAAGAATTTCAACTTTGAAATTTTCTTTACCGTATAATCTTATAGCTCGATATAACACTTTAAAATACTCTTCAGAGTTTTCAATAAAAGCTTTTTTAAAATGAGTTTTTATTCTAAATTCTATATTTTTAGATTGTCCTATATATGCATGCAAATTAATTAAGTTCGTTATTTTATAAATGCCTTGCATTCATTTCACCTCGCCCTCAATTAATTTAGCTAATAATTATACCTAAATCTTTTAAAAGGCTTCCTTTGCCTTCAGAAGTTCCGAGGATTTTATTAAACTCATCAATATCAGATGGATACTCAATCTGTAGTACTTTTCTAGTATCTTTGTTTACTAAGAAGTGATAAAGCTGATCATTATTCATAGAACCAAGTCCTTTAAACCTTTCTACCTTTACGCCTTCTGGTACATCTTCTACGTTATCACACCAGTCATAACCCTTTTTAGTAGACCAGCAGTAAAGGGGAGGAAGCGATACATAAACTCTGCCCTGTTTAACCATATCAGGAAATAAATTAATAAATACAGCAAGAACTAGACAATTAATCTGAAGACCATCAGGGTCAGCATCAGCAGAGATAATTACTCTCTCATAACGTGACTTCGAAGCATCACACTGAGCGCCAATACCGCATCCTATACTGTTTGCTATATCACAAATTTCTTTATTTTGAATTACTTCTTTAAGATCTTTATAAGTAGTATTAAGAATTTTACCTCTAATTGGAAGTACTGCCTGTGTTGCTTTATCTCGTACATAAAGATATGGACCCATAGCTGAGTCGCCTTCTACAATAAATAGCTCAGTATCATCACGCTTTCTTGAGGTACATTCAACAAGTTTAGAAACAACAGATCTACGCCTAATATTATCCCCCGAATCTTCATTAACTTTAATTAATGAAGAAATTTCTTTACGAGAGAGCAAGGCATTTTGTGCCATACGGTACTCCTCAAAGCGTTTAATGAGCTGTTGAGCCACCTCTATATTGTTTGTAAGGTACTTTACTAAAGCCTTGTTAAAAGCCACCATAAGCTCATCAAAGTACCCTTTATTTACAACAAGTTTTTCCTTTGTTTGCGAAGAAAATTCAGGATTTGAAATAAATACGGCACAAACTCCACGAAGCCCTACCAGATAATCGGAAGGTTTAAGATCAACAGTTGGACGTAGATTTTTATACTTACTTAACAGAATTTCCCAAGCAGAAATAACTGCTTTTGATAAACATTGTACATGAGTGCCTCCCAAGTAGTTAGCCAATAGATTTGTATATCCAAAGTATCTATCTTTGGTATCTGAAGTATATCTTAAAGCAGCTTTCATAGATTCCCCAGCGTCATTTTTAACTTCAATTGTAGGAATATCTACATAGGAAACAACTTTATTATCTTCTTCTTTAATTAAATCAAAAATTGTACAATTGGTTTTCTGCTCTTCTCCGTCAATAATACACCTGGCATGGAAACCCAAAGCGGACGCAATTCTACAACGACTTATAATAAAATCATGTGGAATTTTTACTGAATGAAAATATTTTTTGTTAGGAATAAAAGAAGCGGAAGTACCATGAAGTTCAGAAGTTTTTCCTCTAGAAATTTTTACTTCAGCAGAACCGTGAGTGGTAGCCTCTACATACTTACCAGATCTTCTTGTTCTTATTGTAAATTCTTCAGATAGCGCATTAGTGACTGTCATACCAACACCGTTAAGACCTGCTGAATAGTTATAGGAGTTATTATCAAACTTACCGCCTGAATTTGCTACGGTCATAAGAACTTCAACAACTTCTTTTTCTTCACCGTTTTCAAGCTTCTTCTTTCCATGAGGAATTCCACGACCAAAGTCATGAACAGTATATCTATTTTCTTTAGTATCAACATCTACAATAAGCTCTGTAGAATGCCCAGCAGAAACCTCATCCATTGCATTATCAAACATTTCTGAGAAAAGTGACCTGGGATCATTAGCTTCTCCTATATACATTCCGGAACGAAGCTGAATATGCTCAATATCATTTAATACTTTTATATTATCAGAAGTGTATTGTTTTGACATATAATACTCCTTTATATCTTATAATTTAATACTTTATATTATACGATAGCTACTTTAAAATTTAATCAAAAAAACAAAGGCCCGTCTATTGACAGGCCCCGTTTATATCAAAATAAAATAACATTAAAGCTTTCTACTGGCCATTAATTTAGCCAGTAACACTTTATCGCTCATAGGTACTACTATAAGCTCATTCATAGCTGGAATAACAGTACTATGTACATAGTCATTACCATGCAAATCTTCATAGTCTTTAATAAGCTCAAAGAAAGCATGATGTTCCATCTCAGACCAAGCAAGCATAGGATTCTTAGTCTCATCAGTAAATAGACGATATTCATCAAGAAGTTTTGCACGAATAGCATTTTTCTCACGTTTTTCTAGGCGATCTAAACGTTCATTTAAAACATGCTGGTTCTCTAAAACACTTTTCTTAATATCGGAACAAGCTGCTAAAATTTCTTTATCAGTATTCTGCAGAGCCGCTTGAATCTGTTTACTCTGCTCGCGATATGTAGGCAGAGCCTTTATAGCATTTTCAAGTTCTGTTATTCTATCATCTCGATTTTTATTTTCTTGTTTTAGTTGTTCTTCCTGCTGTTTTGCTAATTCTTTTTGAGTTTTAAGCTCTTTTGGTAGACCAACCAGTCTGTTAAATATAAGGGTAACTGTTAAAGATGTTAAAACTGTTCCCATTGTCGCAAATATATTTAATAACCAATTTGGCATTTTAAGTGTACTCCTCTTATCGTAAACTAAATAAAATATCTTTATATCATTTAATTTAGCTAATTTTATAGACACTTAAAACTAATTATTTGAGTCTAACTTCATTACATTAGTTATCTGTAATTGCCAACTACTGCCCTTATTTTCTAGCGCTATAATAGGTACATCTTTTCCATTTTGAATAATTTTTTCTGCTGTAATATTAGTAGTTGTAATATCTGTGGTATTAATATTACTTGCATTAATTATACCGCCTGTACCAGTAAGGTCATTAACAGTAACTCCTTCAGTAGTAATGTCTACACAGCCAATTTTAACAGAGTTTTCTAATTCACCGTGTTCTATTTTAGGCAATAAAGCACGCTGATTAATCTGCCACTCCCAGGTATCATTAGCTTCATTTTTAATTTTTTTAAGAATTTCGAAAGATACTACTTGCTGGATAACTCTACCTTCGCTTATAAGCTCTTCAGTGATACAGCTATCAGATGAAAGTACATTAGGTGTAGCCAAAGGATCAGTAGAGAATGATATACCTGAAAAATAATAATTATTAGGATCCTCTGAATTTACTGTAATTTCGTCAGGCTGTGCTGATCGTAAAATATCAATACTTCCTGAGTTATCAGAAGAATCGGTTTGTCCTACTAGAATATTTGTATAATAAGTATCAAAACTGGTGAAATCCGAAAATAACTTGGTTTCTTTTATA
>JAEIGA010014951.1_pt1 | contig 11815 bp, 9 predicted proteins | sample 9270691 | NCBI WGS metagenome assembly JAEIGA01 (sample SAMN17057246, study PRJNA624740) | gut metagenome | biome: biome; isolation source: fecal sample | host: Bos grunniens | place: China: Xizang | collected 2019
GTCTCATCGCCAGTAGTTGGCAATGAGTCATAATAGTGGGTAGAAGCGAGTTTCACGGTCAACAGATTCTTCTCTGCGCTAGTACCACCAATCACAAAAGCAATATGATATGGAGGGCAAGCAGCAGTACCGAGTGACTTCATCTTCTCCACGAGGAATGGGATAAGAGTACCAGGGTTTTGGATACGCGCTTTGGTCTCTTGATAAAGGTATGTCTTGTTGGCAGAGCCACCACCCTTGGTCACACATAAGAAATGATATTCCATGCCTTCCGTCGCCTCGAGGTCGATTTGCGCCGGGAGGTTGCACTTGGTATTCACCTCATCGTACATATTGAGTGGAGCATTTTGCGAATAGCGTAAGTTGCGCTCTGTATAAGTAAGATATACACCCTTGGAGAGTGCTTCTTCGTCGCAGTATCCAGTCCATACTTGTTGTCCTTTTTCACCATGAATTATAGCAGTACCTGTATCCTGGCATAATGGCAGTTGACCTTTGCAAGAGACTTCTGCATTACGCAAGAAAGTCAATGCAACATATTTATCATTGTCACTTGCCTCTGGATCGCGCAAGATCTTTGCCACTTGCTCGTTGTGACTGCGGCGAAGCATAAAGCTTACGTCCGAGAAGGCCGCATTTGCCATTTTGGTCAATCCTTCCGCCTCGATCTTGAGAATAGGTTTGCCTTCAAACTCGCTAACCGACACATGGTCTTTGGTTAGCAAATAATACTCTGTTTCATCCTTTCCTAGTTGAAACATTGGTGCATACTTAAATTCCATATTTGCGTGTTTTTAGTAGTTAATTCAACATTTTACATAATCGGCTGCAAAGTTACAAAAAAATTGCGAGATATGCAAGCAGATACAAAAAAAATACAAAGAAACTCCCTGCATCCTTAAAGGAAACAGTAGAATACCTATAGAGTGGTAACGGAGTGGTAAGGGACCTTGTAGTATGGCGGCAGTAGTAGGAAACTACTTACGTTTACCTTTTACATAGAAGTCCCAGACTATACTGCGAGGTGTAGTATAGTTGGGTATATTCTGGTGTAGTAAAGAGTAGTTACGCTTCATCTTATGGTAGGCCAAACGGGCTTGCAATACAGCCTTAAAATTGGGTATTTGCTTCGTTAAAAGCATCTGTAACGCAGCCAGATAATCCATAAAAAATCGTACTAACATCACCCACCATAATCGTGAGAGAGGTAAGTTCTTTCGCAGCATTAGTAGGTTATTACGGAAATTTAGAAACGTTTTTCTTGGATTTTCGTACCCCAGTGTAGCACCACCAACGTGGTAAACCGTGGAAAATGGAAGATATAGGATTGATGTGACGTTTGATAGTATTGGGTGGTATTGGGTAGCATTGTGTATGCGCCAACAGAGATCAATTTCCTCTTGGTGCGCGAAGAAATTGGCATCTAATCCACCTAATTCCTTGTATATCTGCGTGCGAATTAGTAAGCATGCTCCCGTTGCCCAAAATATCGGTGCTATTTGATCGTATTGGCCCTGGTCTTCTTCAAGATGTGTCATCAGTCGTCCACGGCAATAAGGATATCCTAAAATATCCATCATTCCGCCTGCAGCACCAGCATGTTCGAATAAAACAGCCGGTATCTTACCTTTGTCATACATCTGCTTACTATGCCATGATAATACTTTAGGTTGCGCCGCCAGTGTTTCGGGATGAGCATCCATATAGGTGAGCATCGTTTCTAGCCAATGAGGAGTTACTTCTACATCAGAGTTGAGAAGTACCGTATATTCGGCATCTACTTGTGCGATAGCATGATTGTATCCACCAGCAAACCCATAGTTCTGATCTAATGCTATCACACGAACAGGTTGCGTGCGAAGGTAGTCCAACGAGCCGTCGGTAGAACCATTGTCAGCAACAACGATCTCTACATCAGGTAGTTGCGTATGCGCCAAGACCGATGGCAAGAACTGACGAAGCGTCTGTTCGCCATTCCAGTTTAATATGACTACTGAGCAGAGCATGTTCTAGAGTTCAGAAATTTAGTAATTTAGAAGCCGAAGGAGAAGCCAGCGGAGATAGTAATGTTTTTGCCCTGTTGGTAAAGGGGCAAAAATTTATCTAAATAATATTGAGCCTTACCAACATCTTCGCTAGCAATAGCCTCCTTGTTCTCATTATCATATCCACGTGCGTGATTGTATTCCAATGCCAATGTCATAAACATATTAGGATGCACCTCATACACTCCGTCTAACCGCAATACATCGTTGCGGAAAATAGCTTTATCAAATGGTTTTTGCGATAGTGTCTCACTGATTCCACCATCTCGAATAACGTGTCCACCATCTCTATAATTGCGCAGATATGTATACGAATTATATTTTGTATCGCCAGTATAACTCATTCGCAGTAACATCCCTCGGATAGGACGATATGCCAACTCTGCATAAATAGATTGTGCGTTATCGCCCATATAATGCCCCATATTGTAGGAATTACTCGTCCAAGTTAGTGCATCAATTGAGTGGGTGTAACATGCTATGTATGAGCGCATGAATTCAGCTCTCAGGCTTAATCCTTTTAGTGGCCACCCAGCCCAATTAAATCCTACTAAGTAAGATATAGGATTATGTTCCTTATTAGAAGGCTTCAGGCGCTTCAGCGCGAACTCATCCAAATAGAATGACCCATAGATATGCAGGTGTTGCACCGGTCTAATAGAGATGGATGCAAAGGCTTGAGAGTTTTGGTTTTGTGTGGCAACACCTTTGGTTAGCAAGTGATCCAGCGACTTGTAGAACGCAATTGGAATTAAGTAGGCTGCCTGTATATTCTGCTCGGCATAGATAATCGAATTACCCAAGGAGATTGACAATAGATTGGCGATTCGGCGGTTATGCAGCGATGCAAGAGGTGTGATCGTAAACATATTGGCTGCCATGAACTTGTTCATTGGGCGGTAGTTGAGTAGTGGTGTATCCTCTTTGGTGGTGTTTTCTGCATAATAGTAGGTAGAATCTATCACATTCGAGACTAACCAAGCATGGAAATAATCAAATTGAAACCACTTGCATGGTGTTAGTTGCAACGTAATCATTGGTACAGCTGGTGCTCTACCCGATAAGATATTCGAACTATGATACGCGTCGCCCCATTGGATATTTTCTCGTTGAACACCAATACTTCCCCACCATGTATAGAGATTGATACCACCTTTTGAATCGGAGAAGTCGCCTCCGTAGTTAGCCTCTTTGTACTGTACACCAGGAAGTGGCGTTAGGGCAGGTTGTGCTTGCGATGCACCATAGTGTATGCGCGCTCCACGCATGCGTGCGTTATCATTAGGATAATATGTTTTACTGAGCCAATCGCCACTCCAAGAATTGTCACGTAGGCTGCCCCAAAGACTAAGGTGATTGGCTATATCCATCTGTATTTCAGCACCATACCAACGATGAAAGATAGCACCTTTCTTATTACCCATGATATTTCCACCTAAAATAGGACGAAAACGCAATTTGAACATTGAATCTTTTGTTCGATAGCTAAATTGCGGGTCTGCTAAAGACACATTGTAGGTGCTATGATCAGTGTATTGTACATAGTTGCTTACCATTGTGTCACGTTCCAATGCAAACTCGTTGAGGTAAAATGCCAATTCTTTTTGCTGACGTTTGTTGAGCAGCGTATCCACCTCTTGAGCCTCAATGAGCATCATTGCCACCTGCTTTCGGGTATATGGGCGTACTGCAGATTGATGCGTTATCACCCCATCGGTAAGCAATTCATCAATAAAGTCATATAGTTTCGCATACGTAAGTGGCACAGGAATATTCTGCGCCATCATCGTCACAACCGAGCTGAATGCAAACAATATGATCGTTATCTTTTTCACCTACGACTAGTTAATTACTATGCGCATGCTTAAAAACTATAGTATGTATAATCTTCCAAAAATAAATAAAATCTGTGGTCAACGTGCCTCGCTGTTCACACATTGTTAGATAGCGCATTTCTGATGCTTCGATCTCTTCGAGTGTCTTAGGCATATCTGCATAGAAAGGAGGTAGCAGCCCTGGCTTGTGATGGGTACGTTTCTCCTGCAATTCCTTGCTATACAATGAGAAATAATGTTGCGATATAGGTCTCACACCCACCAACTTCATATTGCCCTTAATGAGATTGATTAGCATAGGTAATTCATCTACCCAATATCTCCGCATCAGTCGTCCGAGTGTAGTTACACGTATGTCATGGTTAAACTTTCCTCCTTCTTGGAGCGAATACCGCTCATAGATATATGCTTGTAAAAATTCGCTATATGGGTGCATAGTGCGAAATTTATAGACTTTAAATAGTTTTCCATTCTTCCCCACTCGATTTAGTTTTACCAGAATACCATATAGACGACGCACTGTGATTTCAGGACGGAATTTACGACGTGCCACCACATAATTGAGATCTCCCTTCTTTCTTTCATCGAGAATCTCAAAGCCACAATAGCACAAGCGTCCCATAACTTCTGCCTTGCTCAGCACACGATTTTTACCTTCAGTAATGTCAAAATAGAGGCGTGATGTCATGAATAGCTTCGGCAACACTCGCTTATAACAAAAGAAAGCCGCATAATATATCCAACCAACCAGAGGCGGATAACGATTAAGAATATTACGTTTGGTTACAGACTGTGGCTCGTAACAACAGATCCAAATACCATTGTCTGGCAGTTTGTCATTGACCGTTGTAAACAATTTGTTCACACCACGTATTTGATTGAGCGGCATAAAATTGACTAATACATCAAAACGATAGTTCGGCAACTTTTTGATATTATACAAGTCAGTGGAACGTAACGTGAAAGTATTGCTGCTATAGAGATCTACATTCTTCTCTACATAGCGTAATGCTTTTTCTGGCGCAAATTCTAAAATACTATCGCGCAAAGCCCGTTTATCATCATTGGAAATTGCATGTGCCGAATACAAAACAGTCTGAGGTGCACGCTTTGGTGCCTCAATGGGCGTATCATCGGCATCCAAAGCATAGCGGTATGCATGTTTAAAAATAAGGAATAACACCGAAACCGCCATCATTACTCCCCAAATAGTCAACAACACCCATATGGAGAAATGGCGTCCTTCCATCATTACCATATATCCACACATACCACCAAATAATAAGACAGAAGCCATTAACATTCGGCGCACATCCTTTCCCATTTTCATATATTTGACAGGAATATAGCGATGGCATATGTAGCTAAATAGCAGCCACATCAGCGAAAATATCAACACAAAAACACTATACTTTTGGAAAGGCACTTGTGTAGATAAAGGAAACCATGCCAACACTATCAGCATGCTCAACAATAACGCCACAGCATCAGCTATCAAATATCGCCAATAGGGACGATAAATAAGACGTTTCAAAAAATAACGTAGTGTCTTCAATGGATATTACGATTACAAGAGATTACTTGCCGTAGCGAGTATTGAGCGCATCTACAATTTCTTTGGTAATATCATATTGCTCAGCCGCCATAAGTACATTGTCTTTGGCAGTATTGCTCAAGATGATATGGAAATGTCCATCAGCATTATATTCCTTCAAGAAGTTTGTTACAGTATCTGCCAATTGAATATTCAATTTTTGATTCTCAATCATAATCTCCTCTGTGAGTTTTGCTTCCAATTCTTGCAACTCCTGTTGCTTCTTGAGTAAACGTTGCTGCTCTTTCTCAGCTCGTTCACGGCTCAAGAAAGCATTATTCTCTAATTTGCGTTGAAAATCAGCCATCTCGTTTTGCAATGTGCGTGCTTTAGTATTTAGTTTAAGGCGCGCATCTTCTTGTTTCTTCAATAATTTCTCATTGGCTTCCAACGCAAATGTATATGTCATCAATAGGCTATCTACATTGAGGTATGCTATGGGCATCACCTCTGACGTCTCAACCACTGTAGCAGGCACATCGGTCTTCTCGCCTGTCAATACAATTACAAACAATGCCACTACAGCGGCTACTAATACTACATTTAATACAGTTTGAAATTTATTCATGATTATTATTTTTTTTGTTACTTATTATTTGTACTAGAGTAATTTTGTTGTTTACACCAATTCGTGGATTATCAAACCGCTACGCAGTTTTGGTTCAAACCAAGTAGTTTTAGGAGGCATAATATTGCCCGTATCGGCAATATCAATAAGTTGCTTCATAGTTACAGGATACAAAGCCAATGCCATCTTCATCTCGCCACTATCCACACGATGCTTCAACTCGCCCAAACCACGAATGCCACCTACAAAATCAATGCGTTTATCTGAACGTAAATCTTTGATACCTAGTGCCTTGTCAAGGATTAAATCCGAAGATATGGTTACATCTAGCACACCAATAGGATCGCTATCATCATAGCGTCCTGCCTTAGCAGTCAACTTATACCAATGCCCAGCCATATACAGTGAGAACACATGTAATGCCTCAGGACGATAAATTTCGCCCCCCATATCTTGCACATCAAAGTCAGCTGCTAACGCCTCCAAGAATTGTTCCTCGGTCATGCCATTCAAATCCTTTACTACGCGGTTGTAATCCATGATATGAAGTTGATTATCAGGGAAGCATACTGCCAAGAAATAGTTGTACTCTTCGTTACCTTGATGATTAGGGTTTTGAAGTTTTTTTTCATTACCTACCAATGCAGCTGCTGCACTACGATGGTGCCCATCAGCGATATACATAGCAGGCATCTCAGCCACGATTTCGGTGATACGAGCAATATCCTGCTTGTCAGTAATTACCCAGAACGTATGACCGAAACCATCCAAATCCGACACAAAATCATACTCAGGCTCACCAGCAGCTACACGTGCTACAATGGCATCCAACTCCTCATGATGAGGATATGCAAAGAATACAGGCTCAACGTTCGCATTATTTACACGCACATGCTTCATACGATCTTCCTCTTTATCGCGGCGAGTTAACTCATGCTTTTTGATACGGCCTTCCATATAGTCTTCCACCCAAGCAGCCACCACCAATCCATATTGCGTCCTACCCTCCATAGTCTGGGCATAGACATAGTATTGTTCCTCTTGATCTTGAACGAGCCATCCCTTCTCGCGGAAGAAATCAAATTGCTCCCGAGCTGCCTTATATACGCGCTCATCATGCTCATCAGTACCTGGTTCAAAATTAATTTCAGGCTTAATAATATGATATAATGACTTCTCATTACCTGCAGCCTCTGCACGTGCTTCTTCAGAATTCAGCACATCGTATGGACGGCTACTCACTTGTTTAGCCAGCGCCTTAGGCGGACGAATACCGCGAAATGGTTTTATCTTCATAATTCTTTTAGTACTAAATAATTGCGCTTTTAGCGCCTTATTATTATTTTGTTTTTGATTCTTGTTCCGTAGTTTTCACTCCCATTGAACAGTTTCCATTAAAGATAGCATTTGGTTCTACCATCAGCGTACCTGTACTAATCTCTCCTTTTAAATTGCTAGTTGCACGGAGAGCTAAAGTATACTTCACATCGATTTTACCTTCTAAACGCCCCATAATCTCAGCATTTTGACACTCTACTGTGCCTTTTATCAAACCATGCTCACCAATTACGAGTTTGCCTGAGCATTTCACATCTCCCTCAACGGTACCATCAATACGCATATCACTATCAGTAATCACAGTACCAATAATTTTGCTGCCAGAAGTCAAAGCATTGTATAATGCTCCTGAATTTTGTTGTGTTGTTGCCATATCTTAAATCGTTTTGTACGTATTTTACAAAAAATCGCGCAAAGGTACGATTTTTTTTGAACATATGCAAACAAAATTACATAAAATTTACTTCAAGTAAATGTTTTGAATATTCTTACCCTTTTGACCTTGTATATATCAATTTTTATTTGTACCTTTGCGCGCTTTTTTATGAATTTATTATAAATGAAGGAGATCATCCTCGCTATACTAGCCATAAGCATTGCGATTTTACTATTGTCAGTAGGTGTTTTTTTGCGCAGTGATCAGCAGTTTCGCAGTGAACACATCTCGCAAAACAAGCGAATGCAGCGAGATGGAATTCATTGTGCAACATCACAAGATAGAGAAGCTAGACGAAAAAAGAAGTTAAATATTAAATAAAAACAACCACACTACCGTTTTTACTCAAAAAATGAAGAATATTTATATCATATTCCTGCTTTCAATTGTATTATTGAGCATAAGTTCGTGTAGTTTATCTGCTCGCCTCAAACGTGCTGACCGACGTTTCGAAATTGGCGAATATTACGCGGCAGCAGAGCAATATAAACAAGTGTACAGCAAAGTGCCTAGTAAGAATAAACGATTGCGCGCACACGTCGCGTTTCGACAAGGAGAATGCTATCGCATACTCAATAATACCAAGGCAGCGAGTTGCTACAAGAATGCAATTCGATACCAGTATCCTGACTCCCTTGTTTATCTACGTTATGCCCAAATTTTGCAATATCAAGGGAAATACAAAGATGCAGAGAAGCAGTACGATATATACCTACAGGCACATCCTACGGACTATGTAGCTATGGCTGGCAAATATGCTTGTAAGCAGGTGGAGACATGGAAAAAACAACCTTCTCGCTATAAAATATCTCCAGCTAAGGAGTTTAATGCCAAACGCTCAAGTAATATGGCCCCCATGTTTACTAGCGAAGATGGCGATGCATTGCTGTTCACATCTAACCGCGTAGAGAGAACAAAAAGCAAGAGTGGCAAAAATAAAACACAACATGGTTCTTCTGTTACCGGTGTGCCCCTATTCAATATATATACCGCACGCAAAAATGCAGCAGGGAAATGGGAAGAAATCGAAGTATGCGAGGGGCTATTAGGTGACGGAACTAAAAGCGAAGAGGAGAGTAATGAGGATGGAATTGGTTTCCAAAAACAAACTAGTAAATCAGAAGTTGGAGTAGCATGCCTCAGTGCCGATGGCAAAACGATGTTCTTCACCTATTCCAAGCCCATCAATGGCAAGGATTTGGGGGCGAAAATATACATGTCCAACCGCGCTAGTGGAGAATGGAGTGAAGCACAAGAAGTCAAATTATTTAACGATAGTAGTATCACCGTAGGACACCCTACCATCAATGCTACTGGCGACACCATGTATTTCGTAAGTGATGCTCCAGGAGGAATTGGAGGTAAAGATATCTACATGGCTATCTCCAATGGAAGCGAGTGGGATGACATCCGCAATATGGGACCACAAATCAATACGACCGAAGACGAACTATTCCCTTATATTCGCAAAGACGGCAGATTGTACTTTGCATCTAAAGGTCATCCTGGATATGGTGGATTGGATCTCTTTTATGCAGAGATAAAACATGAAGTTGGAGCAAATCAAAAAGATAGTGTATCATGGAGCATCTTCAATATGGGCATCCCATTCAACTCTGCGGGAGATGACTTCGGTATCACATTTGTAAGCGACAAAGAAAATGGCTTTTTCTCTTCTAATAGAGGTCAAAAGAAAGGATATGATTTGATGTATTCTTTCTTATTGCCCCAATTAGAATTTATTGTGGAGGGTACAATTAGCAACACAAATGGAGAACATATGTCAGATGCCACACTGCGTTTAGTAGGCAACGATGGCACTAATGTCAAGACGCAAATACGCCGTGACGGCACCTATCGACTTAAACTGAATAAAGAAACTAGATACGCAATTCTAGTCGCAGCGCGCGGGTACCTCAATGCAACACATACATTGACCACAGAAGGGCTGACAGATAGTTACTCGTATAAGCAAGATTTCACCCTATCACCCATATCCAAACCTGTTAAGATGGACAACATATTCTTCAAGTTTGGTAGTTGGGAACTGACACCGGATTCAGAAATAGGACTCAATGCACTGGTTAAATTACTCAATGACAATCCAAATATCACCATTGAATTAGCAGCACATACTGATATGGTAGGCAACAACGAGGCGAACCAAGAATTATCTTTAAAACGTGCCCAATCCGTGGTTAGTTATCTAATAAAACATGGTATTGAAAAAGAACGTCTTACTGCCGAAGGATATGGTGAAGAGAAACCAGTGATAGTAGATGAAACATTACACAAACAACACCCATATCTACCTAAGGATCAAGCACTTGACGAAGTATTTATCTCTACTCTTCCTGCAGATCAACAAGAAGTATGTAACTCGCTCAATCGTCGCACCGAATTTCGCGTACTAAAAACCACATATAATTTGTATTAATTTTGAACATATAGACAATATGAAACAATATCTCGATCTTTGCCAACGCGTTCTCAAGGAAGGCACTGAGAAACACGACCGTACTGGCACTGGCACCATCTCAGTCTTTGGTCACCAAATGCGTTTTAATCTTGAGGAAGGATTTCCTCTGTTGACCACGAAAAAGCTTCATCTCAAGTCCATCATCCATGAACTGCTATGGTTTCTCAACGGAGATACCAATATCAAGTATTTGCAAGATAATGGTGTCCGTATATGGAACGAATGGGCAGATGAAAATGGTGAACTAGGACCTGTATATGGTCATCAATGGCGTTCGTGGCCAGATTATCAAGGTGGCCATATTGATCAAATCACTCAATTGGTAGAGCAAATTAAAAAGAATCCTGATTCACGTCGCCATATTGTAAGTGCATGGAATGTAGCAGAAGTAAACAACATGGCATTGCCTCCTTGCCACACCCTCTTCCAATTCTATGTAGCGGATGGTAAACTTTCCTTGCAACTCTATCAGCGTTCCGCTGACATTTTTCTCGGTGTACCATTCAACATCGCTTCCTATGCCCTACTCCTTCAAATGATGGCGCAAGTAACAGGTCTTCGGGTTGGCGATTTTGTGCACACTTTTGGTGACGCACATATCTATCTTAATCATATTGAGCAAGTAAAGTTGCAGCTTTCACGCAATCCACGTCCTCTACCTAAAATGGTCATCAATCCAGACATTAAAGATATTTTTGATTTCAAGTTTGAAGATTTCTCATTACAGGACTACGACCCACATCCACATATCAAAGGTGTGGTAGCTGTGTAATTATTTTTAAATTATCATTCAAAACGAATGTTAAATATTATAATCGTATGATTAATTTGATTGTTGCAATAGCAGAAAATAACGCCATTGGAAAGAATGGTGATTTGCTCTGTCACTTGCCTAATGATCTTAAACACTTCAAGGAAATTACCAATGGTGCAACTGTTGTAATGGGAAAGAACACATTTTTCTCCTTGCCTCGACATCCATTGCCTAATCGCCGGAACATAGTGCTAACACGCGATACAAATTTCTCTTATGAGAACACTGATGTGGCTCATTCGATTAACGACGTCTACGACATGATTAGTACAGAAGAGAAGGTGTTTATCATAGGTGGAGGGAATGTGTATGAACAATTTATGAATCGTGTTGATAAATTATATATCACCCATATTCATTATTCTTGGGCGAACGCAGACACATTTTTTCCTACTATCGATCCTGCCACTTGGCAATGCGTAAGCGAAGAGAGACATAATGCAGACGAACGTCATAAATATGCATATACATTTGCAGAATATACAAAAAAATAGTTTTTTCTATAAATAGTTGCATATCTCAAAAAAAAATCGTACCTTTGTCGGCTGTTTGAAAAACAAAAAAAGATATTCATATTTAATAACATAAAAGATTTTTAAGAAAATGGACAACAAGAAACGTGTTTACACCTTCGGTAACGGTAAGGCAGAAGGTAACGCATCAATGCGAGAGACATTGGGCGGTAAGGGCGCAAACTTGTCTGAGA
>JAEIGA010014952.1_pt1 | contig 11814 bp, 17 predicted proteins | sample 9270691 | NCBI WGS metagenome assembly JAEIGA01 (sample SAMN17057246, study PRJNA624740) | gut metagenome | biome: biome; isolation source: fecal sample | host: Bos grunniens | place: China: Xizang | collected 2019
GAGAATGGCAAATAAAGTCGAATTTGGTATCTCGAATCTGTACGTCGGCACTTATTCAGTAGACACGACCGGCACCGTAACTATGGGAACTCCTTATCATCAGGCTGGGGCCATATCCTTCAGCCCTGAAGAACAGAATGAGGCCAATAATTTCTATGCTGATAACGTGATTTACTGGAGCGGATACTCCGGCGGTACATTCGAGGGTGATCTCGAAGTCGCAAAGTTTGACGATGCATTTAAGACACAGTTCCTCGGATACGTTCAGAAGGCATCCGATGGCGGTCTGGCAGTAGTCAAGAACGCTACAAAACCTAACGTTTGGATCGCGTTCCAACTCGAAGGCGATAGCGAGTCCCGTAGATGCATATTTTATAACTGCTCGCTTGGTGGAATCACGAGAGAGTATTCAACCATCGAAGAGAGCAAGGAACCGGCAACGGAAACTATTGCTGTTACGGTCGCAGGAGACAACAAGACGGGCATCTCAATGGTCTCATACAATCAGACCTCAACGGGCTATAGCTCTCTGTTTACAAATCCTCCAGCTCCGACAACAACCTAAAAAACCGGGGCGGACTAAATTAGTCCGCCCAATTTTTTATTAATTGAGGAGGCGAAAATGGAATCAACAATTAAAATCGGCGGAGTTGACGTAAAAGTTAACAACAGAGCCGGCTGGACTATAACCTATAGAGATCAGTTCGGGCATGATATTGTACCGACTCTGATGCCTTTATTCGCTGGCGTTTTTGACGTTATTTCGGGAATCATCAAAGAGACAGGAAAAACTGACACAATAACGGTCAAGGATATTCTGTCTGTAGCTGACGGAGACACGTTAATAAATGCGATGATACACGTTAGCGGTTTTGAGTTTGTTGAGTTCTTGTATATTACATGGGCGATGGCTAAAGAGGCAGACGATTCAATCCCGGATCCGAAAACATGGATTAGACAGTTTGAGAATTTTTATGTTGACGAGGTTGCTCCTGAGATCGTAAAGCTTGCTTTCAAAGGAATGTGCTCGTCAAAAAACTTGAAGAGGCTGAGGATAGAGACGATAACGCCGACAGATCCTCAGCCAAAACAATAACGCTCGACGATATTATTCTCGCTGGCCTCGAAAGAGGTCTGACCATGAGCGATATTAGGCGGATGCAACTCGGGCAAGTTGTGGATTTTTGTATCAGCTATAACGAACGTCAGAAAGAGGCGGAAAAACAAGCTAAACGAGAAGAAAAACGAGGGCGAAGACGTCGAGCGAATCAGAAAGATATCGATGCGTTTTTCGGATAGGATGAGAAATGGCTGGAAACGTAAAAGGAATTACAATTCAAATAAAAGGAGATGCTACTCAATTTGAGCAATCGATAAAAAAAGTTACAGCTCAGACAAAGAGTATCGATTCCGAGCTTAAAAAGGTCAATAACGCTTTGAAGTTCAACCCGGGGAATGTGGACCTTTGGAGGCAGAAACAGGAACTGTTAAAACAGAAAATCAGCGAAACGCAGAACAAGCTCCAGTTGTTAAAGGATGAGCAGAAAAGGCTCGATGCAAATCAAGTCGATAAAAATTCGGCTGAATATAGAAATCTTCAAAGAGAAATCATTGAGACGGAATCAAAACTCAAAACCTTTAAGGCCCAATTAAGAGAAGTGGGACAGGTCAATCTCAGAGCCTTATCGGAACAGCTCAAGCAGATAGGAGCAAAGATGACAGAGGTCGGCAAGAACATGACTCAAAAGGTCACGCTGCCGATTGTAGCCGGTTATACCGCAGCTGCGAAATATGCGTCTGATTACGAGGAGAATCTTAACAAAATTGACGTAGCTTTCGGTGATCAGTCTCAGACTGTGAAAGATTGGGCAAACACGGCAAGGACTGAGTTCGGTTTGTCGAAAGTTCAAGCGACTGAGGCTGCATCTGCGTTCGGTGCTCTGGGCAAGGGTATCGGATTGTCAGAAAAAGACGCTGCCGATATGTCAACTACTCTTGCCGGATTATCCGCAGATTTAGGCTCTTACTTCAATACCGGGGTGGACGAATCCGCAAAGGCTCTCGAGGGTATTTTTACTGGCGAGTCCGAAGCACTTAAAAAGTTCGGTGTTGTAATGACAGACACGAACCTCGAAAAGTTTGCTGCTGATCAGGGCCTCGTCTGGAAAGAAATGGACCAGAGCGAGAAAACAATGCTCCGTTATCAGTATGTTCTCGCAAAGACAAAGGACGCTCAGGGCGATTACTCAAGAACGAGCGATGGAACGGCGAACAGTATAAAAACATTCCAAGCGACAGTACAGGATCTCGCAACAGCAATCGGAACAAATCTGTTACCGATCATTACACCAATAATTCAGAAAATAACGGAATGGGTCAACAAGTTTAACGAGCTGTCTCCGTCAGCTCAAAAGGTTATAACAATCGTCGGACTTATCGTTGCAGCAATCGGGCCTGTTCTTGTTGTCCTCGGAACGTTAGCGTCGAGTATTGGCTCCATTATTGGCTTGATCGGTGTCGCTGGGCCTGTTATCGCTGGCCTTGCCGGGCCGATAACTCTTGCGATTGGAGTCATCGCAATGCTGATAACAATAGGCGTTTCGCTCTATAAGAATTGGGACACGATCAAGGCAAAAGCTATCCAGTTGTGGAACAACATAAAATCGACTTTTAACGGTATAAAAGCATCTATTCAGTCAGCGATTAACACGGTTAAAACGTTTCTGACTAACTCTTGGAACAGCATAAAATCAAATGCTCAGTCAGCTTGGAACGGCATCAAGACGGCAATAATTACACCTATTCAAAATGCTTGGACAAAGGTCAAGGGCATAGTTGATAAGTTGAAAAGTCTGTTTCCAATTAACATCGGTAAAATCCTGTCGAATATTTCTGTTCCTCATTTCTCGCTTAAATGGTCGAGTAAAGATTTCGGACCGCTTGGATCCATCAGATACCCGACCGGATTTGATGTATCGTGGTACGCACGAGGTGGTATTTTCGACAGCCCAACAATCGCTGGTATCGGTGAAGCTGGTCCTGAGGCGGTTGTCCCTCTCGACAGATTTTGGGAAGAAATACAAAGCGTAAACGAACGGACAGACGCTTTACTCGCAAGACAAAATCAAATATTGATGGCAGTTCTCGAGGAAGTCAGCAAAGAAAAGAACTTCAAGGTCGATGGAATATGGGCCGGACGATACGTTAACAGTTTAGTGAGGTGAAGAGCATGAGAGATAAGATTTACTACTACGACAGAAACAACGTGCTCCGCCTTACTCTTAACAAATGGCCGTATTACTCCGAACCGTCTGATCTTAAAGATTGGACGTGGGGATTTAATCAGCAGTTCGGAAAAATCAATTCATTCCGCAGAGATAAAACGGACTACGAGCTGATAATCGGAATCGACGGAGATTTTGCGAGTCAACACGACGCTCTGTGCGATATTTTCTCCGCTGATGTATTAGCGAACGAACCGGGCTATTTAATGCTTAGGGGCTGGCGGTTGCCGTGTTACATCGTCGAAGCGGAATACGAGTATTTCCTAAAGTACGACCGCAAGGCTAAATTCAAAGTAAGGTCAATCAACTCGACATGGATCCGCACTAATATAAAATCTTATGACGGTGTTCCGGGCGGAGGCATTTTCGGGGAAGATCTCGGACGCGATTACAGTTACGAGGATGGACTGCTCGGGCGTGGTTACAATTACGGTTATTCGCAGCCGGAGAGCCATTATGACAGCATTGATCTTCCGGGTTCGGGTAACGGCTACGAAATAATGATATACGGACCACAGGTGGATCCGGTCATATATCTTGATAATCAGCCGATACAGGTTAATGTCACTTTACAAGCTACCGAGCGACTGCATATCGTCTCGAACGGAAATGTCAAAACGATTGAGATATTGCAGCCTAACGGAACAGCAACGGATGCGTTTGTTTACAGGGACAAAGATCATTCTCCGTTCATTACGCTTGGACAACACACCGACTTGACGTTCGGGCAGATCCGTTTCGATTTTACGACAATTGAGAGGAGGTCTGAGCCGACATGGACATAATCTATGTAAAGACAGACCAAAACGGAGTGCAGACGAGCGGATATTTGTCGAATTTCGAGGCATCGTTCGATGTTACAACAGACCTCGATTTCGTGACAAATAAGTTCGAGCTCACAATGATTCTCCCGGAGACAAAAGATGGTTTGCTCTGGGCAGAGAACGAGATCAGTTCAATTGTATATGTTGAGGGGACAGAGTTCGGAGGCGAGATCTCCGGCTCTGTTCTTAATATCGCAGAAAATACAATAACGTACACGGGCAGAACGTGGAGAGGTACGCTCGATCAATGGATCATTGAACCACCGACAGGACAGGATTATAGAACTGTTTCGGGTAATCTTGCAACATCGATAAGAACACTTCCTATCGGGCCATATATAACCGTAAAAGATACAACGTATTCGGGTAACAGTTATAGTTTTGAACGGTACTGTACGACATTTAAAGGCGTGTCTAATCTGCTCACGGCTGCACAGTCTGATTTGCGGATGGTAATAGAATGGGAATCAAGCGGATATAGTGGAACAGCCAATCTTTCCATCGCACCAGCAAGGGATCTCCGGTCAATTGTTGAAGTATCTCAAGACTATAACAACAACATTCAGTTACAGATAACAAGGGACGGAGACACTCCAAAGGAGCTTATTTGCCTCGGTTCGGGTGAGCTGAAAGACCGTGAAGTCGTCAAACTGTATGCGGACGATGACTGGAACATATCTACAACACCAATAGTCGGAGCGTATCCTGTCGAGGTGTACGACTTTTCATCGAGCGATAATTTGCTTGCGGATGGTCGGAAACACTACCTCGAACTGATTCACAATCACGAGCAAATCGAGGTCAGTATCAACGATCTCGATATTAGGCTGTCGGACATTATCGGAGCAAAAGACGTTCTGACAGGTGAGTTTGTAAGTGCTGAAATAACCTCTATCGTGTGGCGTTGTAGCAATTACGGTGATTATCAGGAAGAGGATTTCGAATATAGAACGAGAGTGCTGCTATAAGGAGGGTTTGATTTATGGGAGCAAACATTATCACCGGTTACACCGGGACAAGGCATATCACGCCAGCGATGGACGCCGCCGTCTACCGTTCGGCGTTCGGAGCAGATAGCTACATCCTGTCGGACGGGAATCAGCTTTCGGCTTCAATGCCTGATATAAACAGTTTTACGATTCTTGACGGACTCGTTTCGATGCAAGGGCATCAGGTGCAGATCACGCAGGAAACGCTGCCAGTTGATACTTGTGCGAACGGATACAGCCGTATCGACCTCGTGTGCTTGCGGTTCGAACATGACAATAACACGTCGATTGACAGCACGTCTCTTGTTGTAATCAAGGGAACAGAGGTACAGGATCCGAACACTCCGAGCGTACCGACACATAATACGGGCGATATTGATTCGGGTGCTACGATAGTCGATTTCCCTCTGTATCAGCTGAACCTGTCCGGTTCGACGATAACCATCACACAGCTTGCGGAGGTGGTCGAGGGAACAATCGAGGGGTTGACAACGTTGGTGCTTTCGGTACCGGCTTTTTCAAGTCTGCCACAGACCGTATCGGATGACAGGATAAACGCACAGCACGTAGTTGTCAATTCCGTACTGGAAACGCCGTCAGCACAGACGAGCGACTGGACGGTGACAACATCAGACGGCTCTCTGACGATAGCTGGTTCGATAAGCGGTTCGACCGCATTGACGTTATATCTCAATATGTCACGATAGGAGGGCGTAACAAATGGACAAATTTTTCTTGGTACAGATTAAGCGCACAAAAGGCGTAATCGAAAAGGGCGTGGTCGTTAAGGACACACTCGACGCAGCAGCGCAGAGCTATCACGCATATCTCGGAGCATACGCTTTCGGTAACAACGCAGACACCGATTACGTTATAGTGCAGATACTCGACGGAAAAGGCCTCGGCCTCAAGGGCGAGTATTGGGAGGCAAAGACAGCACCGGCAGAACCGACAGAGGAGGCATAGCATGGTCAGTTTGATAAAGAAAGATATGCTCATCGAAGAGTATTTTGTTCCTTCTGTTTCCATATCTTCGGGAACAGCCGGCACATATGCTACGAATACAAGCATATCTACAGCAAAGACAGGATACAAGGCTGTTACCGTAGCTGTTTCGATCTTAGGACACCCGGCAAACTATAGAGCTTCCGCAGCGTTTGCGAATGCGAACAAGCTTGCAGTCACAGTCTCCTTTTACAGAACTTCCACCAGTGCGTACGATATCCCTGCAGGGGACTGCGCAATAACAGTATGGTACAACAAGGAGTAGGCATGAATATAAAAATCAAATCCGCACTTATGCTCATCGGCGAAGCTATCGTCATATGGTACGGCATGGGAACTCCAATCCCTACAAACATAACAGACGGCATCAAGCTGATAGTGGCTTTACTCGCAATAACCTATACTGGCTGGAAGAACCACGACTTTACTGTCGAGGGTACTGTCGGAACACAGCTTACAAGGGACATGAAAGAACTCCGTGATTATGTACCGATGACCGTAGAAGAGCCTGAGGACGCAGAAAGCGAGGTGCAGAATGGGGATGAATAACAATCAGCTTTATAATCTCGCTAAGTCCTATTTGGGGCAAGGTGGACGGACGTTTCGTAATTACTGCGGATTACCATCCAATGCTGCGTGGTGTGCAGCGTTCGTGACATATATCTTTGCAAAGGGCGGTGATTCCGCTCTTTTTTATGGCGGTAAAAAGGTCGTTTATGTGCCATCCGCTGAAAAGTGGCTGTTCGCTAACTGTGTAAATATCCCTATCTATCTCGCAATGCCGATGGACGTGGTCACTTTCGATTGGAACAATAACGGCGTTCCTGATCACATCGGATTCGTTCGTGACCGCAAGAGCGACACGGAGGTCTACACGATCGAGGGCAATACAAACGGCGGTGTCGTAGCGAACAAGGTAAGACCGGCTAAGTATATCAGCGGATGTTTCAGAACGCAGTTCGTTCCAAGTTCGTCATGGTCGGCAACAAAGAAACTCGCTGTTGACGGACAGTTCGGTTACAACACTATTGCAGTCATGCAGAGGTGGCTCGGAGTCAAGGTCGACGCCATACTCGGACCGCAGACCATGAAAGCACTACAGAGGGCTCTCGGAGTAGCGCAGGACGGATCCTGGGGGACAGGTACATCAAAGGCATTACAGAGAGCGATAGGCGTGACAGCTGACGGATGGTTCGGGGTCAACTCCGTCAAGGCTTTTCAGAAATACCTTAATGCACACGCGTTCCCGACACCGAAGCCACAACAGACGGTACAGGACAAAATGTGTGCCTGGGCGAAACAGATCTGCGATAGTGGCAAATACCATTACAAGGTTTTCAGCGACGATCCGAATTCACAGGAATGCCCGATATGCTATCCGAATAGCGGATTAGGTTTCAACTGCATTTGTTACGCCTTTGCTTGTTGGCGTCATGGGGGCGCTCTGAATTGTAAATGTAACGCAGAAGTCATCAACAACACGATGGGCAATCGTATGCTGAATATGTCCGATTCCGAATTACTCGCATTTGCAAGACAGAGAATCGGTCTGACCGATATCAAGGTCATCCGTAACAAGAGCGGTATACCAACAGCACAGCTTCAGAAAGGCGATATCATCATGTATTTCGATGGTGGTACTTTCACGCACATGGCAATGTATATAGGCGATGGCAAAATCACCGATTCCGCGAGAGGTCATTCTCCACAGGTCAAATACGGTGCTTCTATCGGTTGGCTCGGTGACAAGGTCAAGATAGCGATACGCTACACAGGAAAGTGAGGTGATGGTCATGGCAACAGATAACGCGATTATGCTCGGCCTCGGCTTCTTAGGTGCGCTGCTTGTAGTAATGACTCCAATATTGAGGCTGAACGGACATATCACCGAGCTTACGGTTTTATTCCGTGAGCTCAAGGATCTGGTCAAAGAAAAGACCGATAGCCTCGATAAGCGAGTCACAGAGCACGGCAAGGAAATTGATGAGATCAGGCTTAAACAGACCGAACACGACACAAGGCTAAAACAGCTTGAGAAATAGGAGGGCAGACAATGCTCAGTATTGATTCGAACAACAATATAACATTGACGAGAGGCGATACGCTGACGTTGACTGTGGAGCTGACTAAAGACGGAGAGCCTTATACACCGGAGCAAGGTGATGTGATCCGTTTCGCACTTGCGAAAGGCTACGAGACGGAAATCGGTTACGAGCTTTATGTGAGCGAGGTCATCCCAAACGATACGCTCACATTCACGCTCACATCTACGCAGACACAGCTGGCGTATCGGACATACAACTACGATGTTCAGGTCACTCATTCGGACGGATGCGTGGATACATTCATTAGTGCAAAACTGACGATAACAGGCGAGGTAGAGTGATGCACGTTTACGGAGAATTGAGCGGTACGCTGACAAGTACAGGTCGGTTGCATGGTTCGTTGGTAGGTGATAATCACAAAATAAACGGTACGCTCACGATCCCGAGCGTAGTCGGTGCGGAAACTTATGCCGGTTCTTACGAGGTCACACCGAAGGCTTGGGAAGAGCAGACGCTTGAAACAGCTCATAAACTGATGACAGATGATGTAACGGTATTCAGAGTGCCGTATTATGAGACATCAAATCTCTTTGATGGAAAAACAGCATATATTGCGGAGGAAATATAAATGGCAATAAATAAGGTGGTATATGGCGGAAACGTATTGATGGACATTACCGATACAACAGCACTTCCGGCACAGGTGCTTGACGGATATTACTACTATGGACGTGATGGAGTAAAGACCGAGGGTACTTGTACTTACAATGCTGATACATCAGATGCAACGGCAACCAATGCGGAGATCCTTGCGACAAAGACCGCATATGTAAACGGTTCAAAGGTTACAGGCACTATGGTCAACAACGGTGCTGTAAGCGGTACTATCTCGACAAAAGCAGGACAGTACACCATTCCTGTCGGATATCACGATGGTAGTGGTAAGGTCAGCATTTCAAGTACCGAGCAGAACAAAATCATAGCATCCAATATTAAGAGTGGTGTAACGATTCTTGGTGTAGTCGGTGACTATAGCGGAGAATCGGTAAGTGTTGAAACGAACAAGAACGCAACACCAACGACAGCTTCACAGGTAATCACTCCGTCCTCGGGATACGATTACTTGGCACAGGTAACAGTGGCAGCCATTCCATACGCAGAAACACCGAACACATACGGCACAACAGTAACTATTGGATAGGAGGTGTCTATGGGCATTAACAAAGTCCAATATGGGAACACAGTTCTAATCGATTTAACTGATACGACCGCCGTTGCGTCCGATGTACTTGCAGGAAAATACTTTTACGGCAAGGACGGAGTAAAGACATTAGGCACAGGAACTGGTGGCGGTTCTGTAACTCAAGACCAAGACGGATATATCATACTTCCGTCAACTGGCGGTGGGGGTAGTCCATCTGCTACACAGCATACAATTTACTTCGAGTTCTCCGACAGCACCGATGCGACTATAAATGCGTGGTATGATTCATCGTTTATCAGCGATGCGATAACGGCAACGACACCGACTACATACGGACAGAAGACGGTCACTCTTGCACAACTTGATGGGGTCACTTGGTATGAACCGACACCAATTCCGCTTAATACGCAGTTGATAGATTACACGGCTGTTGTGGCGGGGTACATAGTTGATGCGTCTGACGGACAGGAACACGCAAGTGAATGGTCTTGTTGCTCTGACTTTACAGAGATTGACCCAAGCATGACATTCAGTTATGTGGCGTATCAATGGTATGACATGGCGTTCTATGATTCAAGCAAGACCTATATCAGCGGAGTAGGACAGAACACTTATGCAGATACTATCGAAAACGACTACGCACACGGAACGCTGTCGGGCGTAAGGATTCCGTCAAATGCTGCCTACGTTCGATTCTCTTCATATCCAAACGCAGGCATCAGCAGTACACAGTTGTCACTCATCCGCACAGCATAAAGGAGGTAAACAATGGCATTAGATACATTAGAAATCTTTGGTACAGAGTTTACCAACGTAGCAGGCATCAAGGCAACTGATGACCAAAGCGGAACAAAGACCTATATCAGACCGCAAGGCACAAAGAGCATATCCGCAAACGGAACGGGTATAGATGTTGTAAATTACGCTTCTGTTGATGTGAATGTACCAAGTGGCACATCAAAGAATGTGCAGGTATTACAAAGCACAAGCAGAACCAGCTCTTCGTCTCTCACAAAGGTACTCGGCGATTTGACCGTTTCAAAGACTGGAACATACGACATCTATTGGTCAGGAGGCAGGTCGAATACATCAACAAGTTACACCTGGGGAACAAGGCTTTATGTTGACGGTTCAGGCTACGGAACGGAGAACACATCTTGGTCTAACAACTGTCAGAGCAACCACTTGTCAAATGTGTCGCTGACCGCAAATCAGAAACTATCCGTTTATGCAAGGGGCAGGACGGGAAGTTATTACACTTTCGCACCAATGCTCGTCATCATAGAGGAATAGGTCGCTCAGGGGTTAAGCGACAGTTTTTCACCTCCTTTCTTATAAATAGACGCAGAAGAAAACCGGGGCTATATCAGTCCCGGTTCTTTTGCGTTTTTGGTCATTTAATATGCGACAAAGACTCATTCAATTTCTCTGTAAATCCAAGCACGTCCTCAGGCTTTTCGATTTTGTGCTTTTCTTTCGGACGTTCGACGATAGGGAACAGGATCCATTTTGCTCTGCTCGTAAATTTGAACCGGGCGAGATCCCAATCACCAACAGCAGCGGTGACGTAGCTATCGGATCTGCGTACAAGCTCAACGTCGGCCGGTACAGTTTCCGATATCAGTTCAAATATTCTGAGTTCTTCCGGGGTAGCGTCAACATCCCGGGCCTGTCCGTAATTGGAAAATTCTATGCTCATGTATGAATCACCTCCGAACTAATTGTAACAGATTGTATTCTCAGAAATACCAACTTTTTCAGAAAATCGGCCAAAAAGGGTTGTTTTTCTTCGGTGTAAAGTGTATTTTACTAATAGGTGATTCGTACTTAATAACCATTCTGGAACGGGCGAGAGCCCGTCTAAAAAAGCCCTTAGACTATTCCTAAAATCATAATTTCGCACCAATTTTGTGAAAATCAGACCGGAATAGGGGACAGGACACAACAGAATATGCAAGTACAATCACCTCACTAAAACAAGGAGGTGATTTTTTTATGAAAGCGAAGAGCGTCAATCAGTACGCCATCGTCCGAAGTGACTCGGCATCACTATTCGAGGAACAGCTCAACGCAAGGATTCTGGAACTTAGCGACAAGAATCCGTCCGTAGTCTTCTCCGAGTCCGGTGAGTATCTAATCGCTCGAATCGGATACACAGAGAGATTCGAGATCGAGGACAAACCGCTCGAGGAGACAGGCATCACGTTCCGATGCGAGGACTGCCCGAACTTCAGGCCGATCCGTAAGGCAGACGGAACTATTGACCACAGGTGCAAATACGGTGACTGCGATTTTGCCGAATTCGGTCGAACGTACAAGGATTCAAGAGCTTGCAGACAGCTCTATCTGATGATCAAGAACGGAGGGATTAAGCTATGTTGTGCAGATTAGGAATTATTATCATTCTTCTCGGAGTAATGGCTGCGGACAGTCCGTCTCTGCTTGCTCCATTCTCGTTACTCA
>JAEIGA010014953.1_pt1 | contig 11814 bp, 13 predicted proteins | sample 9270691 | NCBI WGS metagenome assembly JAEIGA01 (sample SAMN17057246, study PRJNA624740) | gut metagenome | biome: biome; isolation source: fecal sample | host: Bos grunniens | place: China: Xizang | collected 2019
ATATTGTAAAATGGCACATCCTAAACACAAAGTGTCGTCTACACGACGCGACAAGAGAAGAACTCACTACAAGGCAGTAGTTCCTACTGTTGTTACTTGCTCTAACTGCGGTTCTGCGGTACTTTATCACCGCGTATGCCCCGAGTGCGGTTTCTACCGTGGCAAGTTGGCTATCGAGAAGAAGGCTGAGTAGTGTAGTCCAAAAGCAAAGAGAGAGCCCCTTTCAGGTGCGCTCTCTCTTAATTTTTATTAACAGACGCTAAACAAACAATATATGTTGAAAATTGGTATCGATGCTATGGGTGGCGATTTTGCCCCCGAGGTAGCCGTAGAGGGTGCTGTGATGGCATTGAAGAAGATTGGCAAGGATAGCCGCATCGTGCTTTTTGGCGATGAGAAGCGTATCCGCGCTCTGCTCAAGAAGCATAAGTGCGCAGCCGAGAACTTTGATATCGTCGCTACAACCGAGGTTATCGAGATGGGCGATCACCCTGCCAAGGCCTTCATCGCAAAGAAGGATTCGAGCATGACCGTAGGCTTCCGTTATCTGGCCGAGGGTAAGATTGACGGTTTTGCCAGCGCGGGCTCTACCGGTGCTATGATGGTAGGTTGTATGCAGGTTGTAAAGCCTATCGAGGGTGTTATCCGTCCCGTTATCTCGACGTTCATACCAATCGTTAAGAATCGTCGTGGCCTCTTGCTGGACGTAGGTCTTAATGTAGATGCCAAGCCCGAGGTGCTTTCGCAGTATGGTCTTTTGGGCTCGATCTATGCCGAGGCGGTTCTTGGTATCGATAAGCCCCGCGTGGCGCTCCTCAATATCGGTGAGGAGGAGGGCAAGGGTAATGCCCAGGCCAAGGCGGCGTATGACCTGTTGAAGGAGCAGAAGGGTATCAACTTCGTTGGTAATGTAGAGTCATCGTATATCTTTACCGGCAAGTATTGCGACGTTGTGGTGTCTGATGGTTTTGTCGGCAATGTAGTTCTGAAGATGGCCGAGGCTCTGTATCGTATCAATACTCGCCTTACACCCTTCAAGCCTTGGTTGCTCAACCTGCTCCGTCCCGTTCTGGAGCCCATGTGCGAGAAGTTGTACTACCATCAGAATTTTTGGAATGCAATGAACTACGAGAGCGTAGGTGGTACGATTGTAATTGGCGTCAATGCTCCGGTAATGATCGGCCATGGCGGCTCATCGGCAAAGGCTATCTGTAGCCTTATTAAGACGATGGAGCGCAATATCGAGAGCCGAGTGTGCGACAAGCTACGTGAGGCATTGAAGGTGTACGCACCCGTAGAGGAGGCGTAATCGTCGCTTAAGAAAGAAATAATAATGATGTGAAGGCCAATGTCTTTGCATCATTATTTTTTTTGATACTATCAGCTCTGTGTCACTTGCAAAATTATTATTTTATCCATATATTTGCCTAAAATGTTAAACCATAAAAACGATACATAATGAAACATCTTTTTTTACTTTTTGCAACTGTTGTAGCTTTTGCTTCATGTGCTCCCAAGGCACAGGATGCGGCTGCGGAGGCTCCCGAGCAGAGTGCTCCCGTAAAGGTTAACCATGCTGAATATACCACCACTAATGTTGAGGGTCAGCAGCGTGTATATGATTATCTGAAGGCCAATGGTCCGTTCTTCATTACCACCGTTGATGGCGACCAGCCTCGTGTACGTCCTTTCGGCGCCTTGCATATCTTCGAGGGTAAGATGTATATCATCACAGGTCACGTTAAGCGTATTGCAAAGCAGCTGGCTGCTAATCCTAAGGTTGAGGTGTGCGCTGTAAATGGAACCGAGTGGGTGCGTGTGGCAGCTACATTGGTTGAGGATGAGCGCGTGGAGGCTAAGAAGTCGATGCTCGATGCCAATCCCAACCTGCGCAGCTCATACAACGAGAATGATGACAATATCGCTGTTTATTACTTTACCGATGCTACGGCAACCTTCTCATCGTTTGCCGGTGATGGTGATGTCGTGAAGTTCTAAGCTGACATAACTAATAAAAATAGGCTGCCACATGGCAGCCTATTTTTTTATCCCTCAATTATTGGTTCCCAGAATCCTATGTTGCGTTTCTTGTACCATCCGTGACATCCGAATGGGAGTTTGCCACCCGACAGGTCGTAGCACATCTGTGGGCGTACATCGAATGAGAAACCCAACGCCTCATCGAAGGTCGGGTAGTTGAAATCCTTGGGCATGATGCTCCAGAACCAATCCTCGTTGTAGAGTATTCCTCGCTTCTTCTTGAATCTCTCTATTATGTCGGCTTGTTTGTCGCATACGTTGATAAATGCCTCGATACGTCTTAGTGACAGACCGCCATTGCCGACCTTATTGAATCCCTGCTGACGCATGATACGCTTGTTGCTAAGGAAGAATCGGCGGCGGAACTTTAGCCAGTGGCGAATCAGGGGCTTGCTGTAAACCTCTCGCTTGGGCCACGGCGCTGCTACGTAGTCGTAGCCTGCATTGCACCACTGCTCAAGCTCGTCGCGGAAGATCCATACGTCGGTCTGGCAGATAAGTATGTATTCGTAGTCATGGAAGATCTCGTAGAACTTGCGTGAGAGCATCATTTGATTGTAGCCGGCTATTCCCTTGCTGCCCAGCCAGTCGGGGCTGACGCGTGTGATCTCTATGTTGGGATATTCTCCCTGGAACCATCCAACGTTCAGGCCCTCAGGCACAAGAAGGGTTATAGGGTGATTCGCCAAGACCTTCATTGTCTGACGGAATGATTTCTCAGCTCTGCCACTTAATGTCTCTGTATATACGGGTATAACGACCTTTACTTTTCCTTTTGAGTTGTTCATTATAAGTTGTTTTTCGGCAGTTTTTTTATATCTTGTCAAAGCCCTTTGTGAACTTGATCCAGTAGTATTTCAGCGGATTGGTGTATTTAAGCTGCTTCCATGGGCGACTGGCGTGTGGTCGATGGATTACGGGCAGGTTGGCAAAGAGATAGTTCTTAAAACCTATTGTGCGAGCCTGTTGCGATATGGTCACGTCGAACCAGTGCTTCTCGGGGTTGAGTGTGTGGAAGTCGTAGGCCTTCAACAGGTTGTTCGTTAGTAGCGAGCAGCAGAAACTGCAATGTTTCTTCACCTCGTAGCACTCTCCCTCATGTCCGCGGGCATACTCGTATGGATAGTTAATCTCCCCATTGTCATCTACCGTCACGGCAGCGGCTATGCCGCAATCGGGACGCTCAGCGGCACCATCGGCGAGGGCTTGCAGGGTGTCGGGGCGTACCACAACATCGGACTCAACTATGAGCAGGTCGGCTCCCGCCTCGATGGCTCGCTGCTGGCTCATCTGTAGCACCAGAAGATAGTTAGGTGAGGGGTGAGTCGTGATATCCGACAGGTTTACTAACGAGATATGCTCTGAGTGCGAAGCCACAAACTGCTCCAGCGTGGCGGTGTTCTCAGTCGTTGAGAAATCGTTATAGATGGTATAGTGGAAAGGTGAGCGGATGTTTGATGATAGAATAGCCTCAATGGTCTCTATTGTAGAGGTGATAGAGTCTTTTACGGGAGTGATTATATGCAGGGGTTTCATTACTTGATTTTATTCGGTAAACGGTGTTGCTTATTTAGGCAAAATAAGTTATCTTTGCGTTTATAGTCAACACAAAGATAATGAAATTTTTAAAACAGACAACATATATTCTTGTTCTCATTCTTTCCCTCTCGCGGCTTGATGCCGTGGCACAGACACGCCAGACACGCGAGGAGTATATCGACAAGTACAAACATATTGCCATTGAGCATATGGAGCGTTACGGAATACCCGCCAGCATCACCCTGGCGCAGGGTATTCTGGAGTCGGATAGCGGTAACAGCAATCTGGCACGCCGATCGAACAATCACTTCGGCATCAAGTGCAAGTCGAATTGGAAGGGCGAGCGCGTCTATCATACTGACGATGCTCCCGATGAGTGTTTCCGCAAGTACGATTCGGTAGAGGAGTCATACGAGGATCATGCCGAGTTTCTGGATCAGTCACCACGTTACGATTCGCTTTTTGCCTATTCGTCGAGTGACTATCGCAGCTGGGCACGCGGCCTTAAGGCTGCTGGCTATGCCACAGCTCCGGATTATGCGCAGCGCCTGACACGTATCATCGAGGAGAATCTGCTTTTCCTTTTCGATGAGGATAATGGTGCGGAACTATACGCCGCTCGCATGCGTGCCGAGCGTGGCCGTGTGGATGATGACTTCGCGAGTCAGAGCAGCGTGGATATGCCGCAGACGGTGGAGGGTGGCATCGATCCTAACAGATACCGAGTGCCCGAGCGCACATACAACGGATACAGTGTATATGCCAACAATGGCGTTCATTATGTTGTGGCACGTGACGGAGACTCATTTGCACGCATAGCAAGTACCTTTGCTGTCACGGAACGCACTTTGCGTAAGTGGAATGAGATTAACCCCAAGAGTAAGGCCGATCCTGTGGCGGGTGAGTGGATCTATATCGAGCAGAAGCAGTCGAAGTGGCAGGGCGAGGGTCTAAGCCACTGTGTTGCCACGGGCGAGACACTTACATCTATTGCTCAGGAGTATGGTATTCGCGAGAAACGCCTGCGCACGATGAATCGTCTGAAGAGCGGTGCAACACTCGTTGAGGGACAGATGCTTAAATTGAATTAATACTCTATACTATGGATAAATCACCATTGCGCGAGAAGATTCTTGCGACGATAATTAACAAATCAACTCTTAAGCAGCACATCTTCGACAATACCTTCGCTACGTTCAACGAGCTTAAGGATGTGTTGTTCGAGATTGCATCAGAGTTGGACGATGAACTGGATGGCAAGCTGGACAAGCGTGTGCGTATCGAGTATCGCGACCGTGGCAAGTTCGAGGCGCAGTTGCAGGTAGCCAGCGACCTTCTGATCTTCCGTATGCATACCGATATCTTCGAGTTTGACTCGAACCATATCGTCTGGCAGAACGGCTATGTGCAGCAGGAGCGCGATAACGCCTATTGTGGTGTGATCGACATATATAATTTCCTTTCCGACTCGTTCAAGTTCAACCGTAATGCCGATGAGGGCTATCTCATTGGCCGTATCTTCATCAATCGCGAGAAGTGCTACTTCGTGGAGGGTAAGCGCCAGGCATTGGTGCGTGCGTCGAATTTCGGTCAGGAGAAGATCACACGCGAGGCTTTGGTCTTGATTATGGAGGCAGCTATCCATTACGCCATCAACTTCGATTTGCTGGTGCCCTCGTACGAGGATAACAACCGTGTTACGGTGGATCAGTTCAACTCGAAGATGGATAACTCGAAGTTTACTACGGGTAAGCGCCTCGGATATGAATTTAATATAGATGATATTTAGTAAAACAATGAATAAGACTATAACCCGACTTTCTCTTGTGGTGGCACTCATGTGTACGAGTGTTACTGCGTTTTCACAGAAGACCTACCGCGAACTGGGAGAGATCTCGCGCCTGAATCGTAGCGTGAGCGGCCTGCGTTCGATGAACGATGGCGAGCATTATACGATTAGCCGCGGTGGTGCCGTTCTGCGTTTCAGTTACACTGACGAGAGCGTATGCGATACGCTCTATAAGGGTCGTTTCTCAAGTTATGCACTCTCACCGAAGGAGGACATGGTGGTAGTAGGCAATAACTTCCGTCCCGTATATCGTCGTTCGTTCTATGCCGATTACGACATCGTCACCGTGCCTGATGGCCGCATGGTACACTCGCTCAAGGATATCCGCGATCTGTCGCTCTCACCCGACTCGAAGATGATAGCATATGCTAAGGATAACAACCTCTTCATTGCTGAGCTGGGTGGTGCGGAGCGTGCTGTAACTACCGATGGCGAGTGGAACAAGATTATCAATGCTACGGCCGACTGGGTCTATGAGGAGGAGTATGGCTTTACTAAGGCCTATGCTTTCTCGCCCGACTCGAAGAAGATTGCCTACCTGCGCTTTGATGAGAGCGAGGTGCCAATGTTTGAGATGATGCGCTTTGATGGCGACCTTTACAATAAGCCCTATACGTTCAAGTACCCCAAGGCTGGTGACAAGAACTCGGTTGTTGAACTCTGGCTCTACGACATCGCTACGGGCCAGAAGAGAAAGATTGACGTAGGCGCTGAGAAGGATCAGTATGTGCCTTTTATTGAGTGGACACCTGCGGGTGAACTCTATTTCTTCCGCATCAACCGCAAGCAGAACCACTTTGAGGTGGTGCTGTGCCGTGAGTCAGGCGAGCAGAAGGTTATCTATGATGAGACTTCGCCTACATACGTCGAGCGTCCTGCGTTGAGTACTATTCACTTTATCGATGGCGATCAGTTCATCGTGCAGAATGAGACTGCTACAGGCTGGAACCACATCTATCTGCACTCAGTGGAGAAGGGTCTGGTGCGTGCTTTGACCTCGGGTGAGTGGCAGGTGACAAGCGTTGTGGAGGCTACCAAGGATAAGGTATACTACATGTCTACGGAGACCTCTCCGCTTCGTCGTAACCTCTACTCGATAGACTATAAGGGCAAGAAGAAGGAGCGTCTGACGGAGAAGGATGGTACTTACTCTATCTCGCCGAGTAAGGGTATGAAGTATTACATCTCTAACTTCATCTCTGCATCGGCAGCGCGCGAGGTTGAGTTGCGCGATGGCAAGGGTAAGCTGATCCGCACGTTGGTTGAAAATCCCGAGATGGAGGAGCGTCTGAAGACTCTGCCCAAGAAGGAGTTCTTTACCTTCACCACCGAGCGTGGCGATAAGCTCAACGCCTATATCATCAAGCCGCTGGATTTCGATCCGCAGAAGAAGTATCCTGTTCTTTTGACTCAGTACTCAGGCCCCGGTTCACAGCAGGTGGCTGACAGTTTCTCTTTGGGTTGGGAGAATGTGATGGTTGCCAACGGCTACATCGTAGTGTGCTGCGACGGACGAGGCACGGGCTACATGGGTGAGCATTTCAAGAAGCAGACTTATGGCAATCTTGGCGAACTGGAGGTTGAGGATCAGATCTCATTTGCACGTTACATGGCTTCGCAGTCGTATGTTGATGCCGACCGCATCGGTATCTACGGCTGGTCGTATGGCGGCTTTATGGCTCTGGGCTGTGCGCTGAAGGGTGATGGCCTGTTTAAGATGTCGATTGCCGTTGCACCCGTAACCTCATGGCGCTACTATGATACGATCTATACCGAGATCTACAATGGCCTGCCACAGGAGAATGCCGCAGGTTATGACGACAATTCGCCCATCAACTTTGCCGACCGCCTGAGCGATCGCACCAAGTTGCTTATAATGCATGGTACGGCTGACGATAACGTACATTTCCAGAATACTATGGAGATGTGTCATGCGCTGAATCGCGCCGGCAAGCAGTACGATATGATGATTTATCCCGATCAGAATCACTCGATGGCGCCATCTTACTCGACGCTCATTCGAGAGAAGATGATTCAGTATACGCTGGACAACCTGTAATAAAAAATCCCGAACTTTTGGTTCGGGATTTTTTGTTTCTAATAATTAGTGACCGTTCCTTTACGGCTCTACCGATAGTGGGCAGAGTTACTCCAGCTCGTCAGCTGTGATATGCGTGATTTTGCCGTCGCGCATGATAACCAACTCGCCGTCCTCTTTCTTGCATTTCTCTTTAAGACGCTGCTGCGCCAGGAGGATTCCTGCGTCTATCTTTTCCTGCATCTGCTCAATTTCTACTTCACTCATAGTTCCTACAGTTTGCATATTTGTCGATAAGATAACGAATCTACAACCTCGCGTATTTCGTCACGCGTGCCGTAAGCAATCTTTTTTACTCCCTCGACCGAACTATTGTCGTAAATAACCCAATAATCGCACTCTTTGGTATATAGCGATGTGAGATAACGTATTCCTCGGTAGTAGCGGCGGCGCACAACTTCGGGGGGTACATTGTGACCTCCCTCGGCAACGCGACGTGCTACGCGTTCAACAGCCTGGTCGGGTGTGGGCAGCCAGAAATACAGTAACGATACGAAATAGCCTCTCTCCTGAGCCATTCTTATGAATCGTGTGTAGTAGCGGGTTGCCAACGTAGTCTCAAAAGCAAAATCCGCGCCATCGGCCATGAGCGCATCCATGCGCTTACGCATCAGGCGACCTGCTTCGATTGAGACTTGTGACGGATTGAATGGCGACAGGCCTTTGGCGATTTCGTCAGCATTGACAAACTCGTGGCACTCCAACATCTCGGGCAATACGGCATATGAAGCCGTTGTTTTACCCGCGCCGTTGCATCCGGCTATGATATAGAGTTTAGGCATATTGCGATTCAATGGTCAATGCAAAGTTAATAATATTCTCTGAATTTCCAAAAAACACCATGTTTATCCGAGTCGGCACCATTGGTGCGGTGTGGAATAAAACATAAAAGGCTACTTCGAAAGCAGCCTTTTATCATGGTATGTGGCTGGATATTAGATGTTAATATCCAGAATCTCGAACTTCAATACGCCAGCAGGCACGGTGACATCCACGATATCACCCTTTCTCTTGCCAAGCAGAGCCTTGGCAATGGGAGTGCCGATGGCGAGCTTGCCCTCGCGCAAGTTGGCCTCATTCTCGGATACGATGGTGTAGGTCACCTGCTTGTGGTTGTTGTGGTTGAGCAGTGTCACCTTGCTAAGTATCTGTACCTTACTCTTGTCAATCTTTGATTCGTCGATCAAGCGTGCATTGGTCAGCGTCTGCTCCAACTTGGCGATACGCATCTCCAGCAGGCCCTGAGCCTCGCGCGCTGCGTCATACTCGGCATTCTCCGACAAATCGCCCTTGTCGCGAGCCTCAGCAATAGCTGCCGAGATAGCAGGACGCTCTACCGAACGCATGTGATTAAGTTCATCCTTGAGTTTCTGCAGACCTTCCGCTGTCAGATAAATAATCTCATTTGCCATATCTATAACAGTAAAAAAAGCCAGAATCCCAACCCTTCAAATGCTCCTGGCTGATACGATGGTCAATTCCCGAGTTAGGCTCAACCACTTACAGTCTTTCTGTAAAAAGCACCTTGAGATCAGAATCCCGAATTAATATTAGGTTCTAATGTTGTGTTAACAAAGGTAGATACAATATTTTGAATCTCCAATTTTTTTTGGCATAAAGTGTGCCCAAACTACCAAAGATGGTTTGCTCTTTGACTATATATGCCGCATGGAGTATTGTATGGACTGCCTGGATGATTTTGTGCCGGGAGCCAGTCTTAAAGGGTAGTGGTGAAGATGATGTGGACGAGTTGCCTTATATAAAAAAATAACCTGCCACAAGGGCAGGTTACTGTGTTATTCGGCCTTCGGGAATTTCATCAGGTAGATGAAGTGCTGCAGTTCGCGCAACATATTACGCTTCTCGTCGCGCGGAGAGTAGAGATAGCAGTCGTATGTCACCACCTCCTTGGTAGCCTTGTTTACTGTGGTATAACTTACAAATGGGCCTCCCATGAAGTCGCCCTCAACCTCCCAGAATCCTGAAAGCTCAATCCAGGGGCAATCCTCGATGCTGAATGAGCGATACTTGGGCATAAAGGGAACATAGTTTTCGCCTGTATCATCGACAATAGCCTCAACGGTGGTCATATATGAGCCATCAGCCGGGCCGGGGATGCGCTGCGCAAAGCGGTTGCGTGCCTTTACCAGAGCCTCAGCTGTGAGAGAGCGTTGTCCCTCGTAAGGATACTTGTAGATGAAGAACCCCTGACTGGCGGTCGGGAACTCCTGCGAGATCCACACCATATCGTCGCTCATTGAGCGGATCTTGTAGTTGTCGGGGATGTAGATGTCGGCACCAAAACGCTCCTTGAGCATGTCGTGCATAGGCTGCGAGTTGTATCGCTCCACATATGCAACCTTGCGGTCGCGCTCGGCCTTCTCCAAAACGTAGAGCAGGTTTTCGCGATTGTCCGATACGTACTTGGCTACCGTAGCGTTGTCGGGACCCTGAATGGCTACCTGAATCTGAGGCGATGCCGTAATGTCATACTGAGCACCAATGCTTGGCTTCGTAATTGTAGGGTCAACCAGAACGGTCACGATGTTGCGATGCTTCTGCGTAAGGCTGCCGAAGTTGTTGGGCAGGATGCGAACCACGTCAAACATCGGCTCATATTGCATCAACTCCTGCACGGGCTGCTTGAAGATAGCCTGCAGGGTATCGCCCAACTCGCTCTGCCACTGGGGCTGCGCGCATACGAGTATCATCTCGTAGGGTGTGCCGGTTGATGTCTCTCCTGATGAGGAGATGGTGGTGAAGGCCTTGCAACCCACCATGGTCATCACAACGGCCAACGAGGCGATAAAGTGTAAAAAGATCTTTTTCATATTGGTTTTGTCGTTTATTTTTGCGTACGGAACTAAGATTGACAAATATAACTAAAAAAATAGTTTAAGCAAAATATATATCTCTAATTACATAAAAAATACTACTTTTGTAAATTAAACGCGCGTAAGCGTAAAAAGAGTATGTAACGTTATGAAATTTAAACCCTGGCGATTCCTCAGACGGCTCTATCCCGACTTTGTGTGGGAGATAAACGACCGCAACGGTGTCTTCCTTACATTCGATGACGGGCCGACACCTGGTGTTACAGAGTGGATTCTTGCCACGCTCAAACGTTACGATGCCAAGGCTACGTTTTTCGTGCTGGGCAAGAATGCCGAGATGTACCCCGATCTCTATCAGCGTATTCTGGATGAGGGGCACAAGGTAGGCAATCACACCTACTCGCATCAGAAAGGGTGGGGTATGTCGCTTGAGCGCTACATCGAAGATGTTGACCTGGCGGCAGGCTTACTGCATACGGAGTTGTTTCGCCCTCCCTATGCCCATGTCACACCTTCTCAGATGCGTGCCGTGGGTCAGCGATATAAGATTATCATGTGGAATATCCTCTCGCGCGATTACTCGTTTGCACTCTCGCCCGAGCAGTGTGCCCGCGGTGTGGTGAAATATATCGAAGCGGGATCTATCATCTGTTTTCACGACAGCGACAAGTCGTTTAGAAATATGAGTTATGCTCTGCCGCGTGTGCTTGAGCGCGTGAAGGAGCTGGGTCTAAAGTGTAAAATCATTGAGTTGTAGGATGAAAGTTATCGTAGCCATAACCGCTGCAAGCGGCGCTATATATGCCCGCCAGGTACTGGAACATCTGGTGCGCTCGCCCAGGGTGGAGCGCATAGCACTCATTATGAGTGACAATGCTCCAGCCGTTGTGGAGCATGAAGGGGAGGTGATGCCCTCGTCGGAGAAGATAGAGCGAATGGATAACCATTCTATGTTTGCTTCCGTTGCCAGCGGCTCGGCTTCGTGGGATGCCATGATTGTGGTGCCCTCGTCGGTGGGAACGATTGGACGTGTTGCGTCGGGTGTGTCGCAGACGCTTATCGAACGTGCTGCCGATGTGATGCTTAAGGAGCGCCGCACGCTAATCTTTGTTGTGCGCGAGACTCCCTATTCGCTCATACATCTGCGTAATATGACAACCCTTACCGAGGCTGGAGCAATCATCCTTCCTGCCTCACCATCATTCTATTCGCATCCGCAGAGCATCGAGCAGGCGGCACTGACAGTGGTCGAGCGAGTACTTGTGCTGGCGGGTCTTAAGGAGCAACACTATGAGTTTGAGGGCTAATAGGGTAAAATATTGCAAGATAATGGCTCGTTTGCAGAATTTTTACTATCTTTGCGCCGTCAAAAGCGAAAATTTTAACAAAAACTTATAATATTATGACTATCACAGCATCTGATATCAAGATCGGCATGTGCATCGAGATGGATA
>JAEIGA010014954.1_pt1 | contig 11814 bp, 8 predicted proteins | sample 9270691 | NCBI WGS metagenome assembly JAEIGA01 (sample SAMN17057246, study PRJNA624740) | gut metagenome | biome: biome; isolation source: fecal sample | host: Bos grunniens | place: China: Xizang | collected 2019
CAGTTCTAAAAGCCCATGGTATTGAGTCAATCCCAGTAATGAAAGAAAATCCCATGTACATCAAAAGCGAAAGCAATGCTCCCATACAACTTCAAGTCATGAGCAAGGATGCAGAAAAAGCAAAGGAACTTATTGGATAAATAAACCCATTAAACATAAGACATAGCTGCTTTTAGTTTCTATCTACTTAAACTTCACATCTTTAAATTTCCGACGTTTCTATCTACTTAAATCTCACATCTTTAAATTTCCGACAAATCCTCTCAACTGCACGAATAGTGTAAAATATCAAAACTATATTAAACATAATATTTATTATCATTCAAAAGTGCTTTAAAGGAAATAGGAGGTTCGTGCGAGAAATCCATATGTATATGGCTATTGATAATATTTTTTCATTTGGATTGAAAATTCATCCTTTTTAAGTAATTTTGCGACTTGAATTACTGAAACAGAAAATATTATGCCAAATCTATCGGAAAGAGCCATACTGATGCCGTCTTCACCTATTCGTAAGCTGGCACCATTTGCAAATGCAGCTAAGGCACGTGGCATCAAGGTCTATCATCTGAACATTGGTCAGCCCGACCTCGATTCGCCCGAAGTTGCATTGGAAGCAATCAAAAAGTTCGACCGCAAAATTCTTGAATACAGTCCGAGCGACGGTTTTCTCTCTTTACGTGAAAAACTTGTCGGATATTACGACCAGTACCAGATTAAACTTAAGCCGGAGGACATTATCGTAACAGCCGGAGGTTCTGAGGCTGTTCTTTTTGCATTGCTCACCTGCCTTAACCCTGGTGACGAGATTATTGTTCCCGAACCAGCCTATGCCAACTATATGGCATTTGCAATTTCAGCCGGTGCGGTGATACGTCCTACACGTTCAACTATTGACGAGTCTTTTGCATTGCCGCCAATGGAACGCTTCGAAGAACTTATAAACGAACGCACCAGGGGTATCCTTATATGCAACCCTAATAACCCTACCGGCTACCTTTACACACGCAATGAGATGAACCGCATACGTGACCTGGTAAAGAAACACAATCTGTACCTTTTCTCCGACGAGGTTTATCGTGAATTCATCTATACCGGCTCGCCATACATATCGGCATGCCACCTCGAAGGAATTGAAGAGCATGTTGTTCTAATCGATTCTGTTTCAAAACGTTATTCGGAATGCGGAATACGTATCGGTGCTCTTATAACAAAGAACAAGGCTGTACGCGAAGCTGTCATGAAGTTCTGTCAGGCACGTCTGAGCCCTCCTCTTCTTGGGCAGGTTATTGCAGAAGCATCGATAGATGCTCCGCGCTCATATGCCATAAATACATACGAACAGTACATCGAACGACGTAACTGCCTTATAGATGAGCTCAACAAGTTGCCGGGAGTGTACTCCCCTATTCCAATGGGGGCATTCTACACTGTTGCACGCTTGCCTATCGACGACAGCGACAAGTTCTGCGAATGGTGTCTGACCGATTTTGAATACGAAGGAGAGACAATCATGATGGCGCCGGCCTCAGGATTCTACAGCGAAAAGGGATACGGCAAGAATGAAGTACGTATTGCATACGCTATTGACAAAGCCGACCTCAAACGTGCAATATTCCTGCTTGGGAAAGCACTTGAACAGTATCCCGGACGTGTGACACCATAGGTATATAAGCAATAAACCAAACAAAAAAAACAGAGGAAAAAAATTCCTCTGTTTTTTTTGTTTGGTCATCTATCTATTACTCAGCAGATTCCAATTTCTCAAGCTCAGCAACTTTGTCATCCATTCTAAGGTTGTAGTAGCAGTTCATAAGACCATTGAACCAGAAGTCCTTACGATCGGGAGATATAGTACGGAGTCTCTCGTAAAGAGGCAGTGCCTGGTTGTAGAAACCATCAAGAATTTCTCTGTCCTGAGCCAATTTCTTCTTGTCGTTTATCTTTGTAGAAGACTGGGCATTGCTATACTCCTGCGCTTTAAGCAAGTAACAACGTCCGAGATTTACAAGTGCAGACTCGTAATTCTGGTCGGCATCAAGAGTCTTCTTGTACCACTCCATAGCCACATCAAGCAAATCTTTTACATCTTCCTTCTCATACTTGCTCTGTGCAATGTAACCCTTCAGGAACAAGAACTGAGGATTCTTAGGATCCGACTTAATCAAATCATCAGCCAATGCGTCGAGTTTCTCACTCTCGTTTCTGTCATAATAATACTGCATAAGAGCCTGATTGAAGTATGAATCCTCAGGGAACTTCACTGCACCCTCCTTGCAAAGGTCAAGCCACTTTGCTGTATCGCCGAGCTCAAGGTAGGCTGCTGTCTTGTATCGGTAAGCCGTAGGAGCATAATCAGGATTAGCCATAGCCATATCAACATGTGTAAGAACCATGTCGTACTTCTTCAGCTGCATACCGCAAAGCGACATGTTGTATGCAGCAACCGGAACATTAACTGTGTCTTTTGGCATCATGCCGGCTTTGTAAAGTCTGTCAGCAGCTTCAATGAACATTCTGAAAAGATGATAAGATTTCTCATAGTTCTCCTTGCCGTAGAAATATGCTCCGGCATTGTAGAACTGTCCGAACTGCTGACCATATGAGTTATTTACAAAATCGGTGTACTGCGGAGCAATCTTACCCTTTGCATCAGGGAGGTTATCGCACTTGTCACACTCTGCAATGTCATTACCGAATTCGAAAGTGTAGTTGTAGAGTTTCTCTTCATCGAACTGTCCGCCCTCGGCACGCTTGCGATTCTCATTGTCCATTACACCCTTCTTGGCACTTGCACTTACATACCATACGTATGCATTCTTATTTACCAACGGGTTGCTTGTAGCTGTCCTTATTGCAGCAACAGCAGCCTCCGGGTCATTTGCAATATTGGATTCTGCATCCTCTGCAACACCCATAAGGGCCTTAATCTCTTTCTTTTGCTGTTTCAACTGCTCTTTTGTAAGTTCCTGACCGAAAGCGAATGTTGCGGCAAGAACAAAAGCGAAAGATAATACTGTTTTTTTCATATTAATCTCATTTTAAGTTGTTATGTTTTATTCTATAGTTGTATTCTCAACAAGTGGTTCTGTACCCGGCTCCTGACCCTCAAGTTCAGCATCCAGGGGAAGTTCTTCTTCACGTGTAACCTTGCATACCGAACCTATACAATCGTTCTTCTTTCCGAGGTTTATGATGCGTACACCCTGGGTCGCACGTCCCTGAACCGGAATCTGCTCTACAGATGTACGGATAGTGATTCCCGACTTGTTGATAATCATCAGGTCATTATCGTTGTTGACATCCATGATAGCAACAAGGTTTCCGGTCTTTTCTGTAACCTGAAGCGTCTTGACACCCTTGCAGCCACGGCTCACGGTCGGATAGTCATCTGTTGCCGAACGCTTTCCGTAACCCTGCTCCGAAAGTACAAGAAGGCTATGCTCTGCATCATCGTTCTTCGGAAGCACAACCATGCCTACCACCTCGTCATCCTCGGCAATATCCATACCCTTGACACCGGTTGCAGTACGTCCCATGGCACGTACGGTGCTTTCGTTGAAGCGTACAGCCTTTCCGCCACGGTTAGCCATGATTATATCGCTTTCACCATCGGTAAGGGCTACTGATATCACCTTGTCATCCTCACGGATTGTTATGGCAATGATACCGTTTGTACGTGGGCGTGAATACTGCTCAAGACTTGTCTTCTTTATGATACCGTTCTTTGTACAGAATACAATGTTGTGGCTTTCTATGAAGTTCTTGTCGGCAAGAGTCTTCACACGTACAAATGCATTCACTGCATCATCGGCATCGATATTGAGCATGTTCTGTATAGCACGTCCTTTAGAGTTTTTGTTGCCTTCGGGTATCTCATATACCTTGAGCCAATAGCACTTTCCTCTTTGTGTAAAGAAGAGCATTGTATTGTGCATGGTGGCTGTATAGATATATTCAATGAAATCGCTGTCACGTGTGTCGCTTCCTCTTGAACCTACACCGCCTCTGTTCTGGCTACGGTATTCAGTAAGCGGAGTACGCTTGATGTAACCCATGTGAGAGATTGTTATGACCATCTCATCATCGGCATAGAAATCCTCTGGATTGAAGTCGCTCGATGCGCTATAGTCAATCTTGCAACGGCGCTCGTCACCATACTTCTCCTTCATCTCGTACAACTCATCCTTGATAACCTTCTTGCAAAGTTCCTCATCGGTCAGAATTGCATTATAGTACTCTATCTTGCGCATGAGTTCCTCGTACTCAGCATGCAGCTTGTCCTGCTGAATGCCTGTAAGCTGTGCCAGACGCATCTCGACAATGGCAGCAGCCTGAACCTCAGAGAGTGTGAAACGCTCCATAAGTGCTGCTCTTGCATCAGCAGGAGACTTGGCTGCCTTAATCAGGCGCACCACCTCATCAATATTGTCCGATGCAATTATCAAGCCTTCTACTATGTGCGCACGCTCTTCGGCCTTACGCAATTCATACTTGGTACGACGGATAACGACCTCATGACGGTGTTCAACAAAGCAACCTATGCACTCTTTCAATGACAGAAGCTTAGGACGGCCTCCTACAAGAGCAATGCAGTTCACGCTGAACGATGTCTGCAATGAACTCATCTTGTAGAGCTTGTTCAGTATCACATTGGCATTGGCATCGCGCTTGATGTCGATGACGATACGCATACCCGACTGGTCCGACTCGTCGTTGATGTTCGATATACCCTCAATCTTCTTTTCGTTAACCATTGAGGCTATGTCCTTGATAAGCTCTTCCTTGTTTACATTATATGGAATTGCCGTAACCACAATCTTGTCGTGTGTGCCGGACTCTATTTCTGCAACCGCGCGCATAATGACACGTCCACGGCCGGTCTCGTATGCCTCACGTACACCATTCAGGCCAAATATATCACATCCTGTCGGGAAATCCGGAGCCTTTACATACTCCATAAGGCCGTCAGTATCAATATCGGGATTGTCGATATATGCGACACATGCGTCAAGCACCTCACTGAGGTTGTGTGTAGGGATATTTGTTGCCATACCTACTGCAATACCCGATGAACCGTTCACCAAGAGGTTAGGAATACGCGTCGGCATCACTGTCGGCTCAACGAACTCGTCGTTATAGTTAGGCTGGAAGTCAACGGTCTCCTTGTAAAGATCCTGAGCCATGTCCTCGCCAATCTTGTGCAGACGTGCCTCAGTATATCGCATCGCAGCAGGCGAGTCACCGTCAATAGAACCGAAGTTTCCTTGTCCGTCAATAAGCGGATACCGCATCACCCAATCCTGCGCCATACGTACCAATGCACCATATACCGATGAGTCACCGTGAGGGTGATACTTACCGAGTACATCACCTACTGTACGCGCCGATTTCTTGTATGGTTTATCCGAAGTATTTCCAAGCTCCATCATACCGTAAAGAATACGGCGATGAACGGGCTTCAAGCCATCTCGAACATCAGGCAGAGCTCTCGCTACAATTACCGACATTGAGTAATCAATATATGAAGAGCGCATCTCTTCCTCTACATTGACCTTAATGATTCTGTCGTTTTCAATCATCTGAATAAATTATAATTTAAAGTTATTGTCGTGTATCTACACCTTATTAATATATATACACCGCTAAATTACTCAAAATTCACCTAACGCACAACTATTTTAAATTTTATTAAGCTCTCAGAATGCATTAAACCGCCTTTTAAAGCAAAAAGCTCTAAAAAGCGGTTTAAAAGGCCTTTAACGCGATGCTAGTTCCCAACCTTTTTTAACACTTTCGAAATCGGCCGGCACTCCGTTCTCCATTTGGGACATTGCTGCGACAATTGAGCACATTTGCTTCTCATTGTCAACATCGGGTTCTGAATCCGGAGCAAGTGAACATTTCTCCGAAACGAAACGTACATAAGCTGCGGTGTCGTTCTCCACAGGAGGTGCCCAACGCGATATCCATCCGGCAAGCGTTTTTATGCCATGTCTTTTGCGATAGTTACGCAAAGTAATGAATGCTGCACGGTAACCCCATGCAATGTCACTGAAGCAGAAGAATGCACTGTCATGCTGCTTTTCGGCAAGGCCTTTCCACTTCGTCCTGTTCCGTCTTATGTTCAACGGATTGTTGTTTCTTAAACCTCTTGAAATTTTCATTTTTTCAGCAAAAATAAAATTGATGGAAAAAATCCATATGCTGTATCACTATTTATTCAATTCACAGTTTGCTGCTCCATGATGCACAGCCTATCAAATAAATTCGCTATCTTCGCAGAAAATACAGGAAACTACATATAATTTGAAACTCTATTTACAAAACTATATTTACTATGCGTGTTGACATTATTACGACCTTCCCGGAGATGATGGAGAGCTTCTTCAACTCTTCAATCATGGGCCGTGCACAACGAAACGGATATGCCGAAATTTGTTTACATAATTTACGCGATTATACAAATGACAAACACCGAAAGACCGACGACTATCCGTTTGGCGGATGCGCCGGGCTTGTCATGAAGATTGAGCCTATCGACAACTGCATAAAGCATCTAAAATCGCAAAGAGAGTATGATGAGGTCATTTATACAACACCAGATGGCAAGGTTTTTGACCAGCCAATGGCAAATTCACTCTCAATGAAGCAGAATCTTATCTTTTTGTGTGGACATTACAAAGGAATCGACCACAGAATTCGCGAACACTTGATTACCAAAGAAATAAGTATCGGAGACTATGTTTTAACGGGTGGCGAATTGGCCGTAGAGGTAATTTGCGACGCGGTTATTCGCCTAATTCCCGGTGTAATTTCGGACGAAACATCGGCTTTGAGCGACTCTTTTCAGGACAATTTGCTTGCACCGCCGGTATATACAAGGCCTGCTGAATACAACGGATGGAAAGTACCCGACATTCTGCTATCGGGACACGAAGCAAAGATACGCCAATGGGAATTTGAGCAGTCTCTTGAACGAACAAAGCGTCTGCGTCCGGACTTGCTGAAATAAATAAACAATCATTACAGATTACATTTGTATATACAAAAGTAAACACATAAAAAAGGGGCTTCATTCACAAAGAACGAAGTCCCTTCCAATATACAAAAAAACAATGATTTTTAAATCTCAAGAGCACCGATAAGCTCCTCTATTGAATTCATCTTGTGACGTACAAGATAATCTTCAATGTAATCGACTATCTCACCGGTAACAGCAGGATTCATGAAGTTGGCAGTACCGACCTCAATGGCCGAGGCACCTGCAAGCAGGAATTCTACAGCATCGGCACCGGTTGTAATGCCTCCAATACCTACTACAGGAATCTTGACAGCCTTGGCTACCTGCCATACCATACGCAAAGCTATCGGCTTTACTGCAGGCCCGCTCATGCCTCCCGTAATGGTTGACAGAACCGGACGACGCTTTTCGGAATCAATGGCCATACCGAGCAGAGTGTTGATAAGCGACACACTGTCGGCACCGGCCCCTTCAACAGCACGTGCAATCTCCGTAATATCAGTAACATTAGGAGAGAGCTTTACTATCAGAGTCTTCGGATACGCCTTGCGCACGGCTTCAACCACCTCTGCAGCCGACGCGGCCTGCACACCAAAAGCCATTCCTCCCTGCTTTACATTAGGACAGGAAATATTAAGCTCTATGGCCGGAATATTCTCAAGCGCGGCAACCTTTTCCGCGCAAGCTACATAATCCTCGATGCAGGCTCCCGAAACATTTACTATGACATTGGTATCAAGATCCTTGAGCTGGGGATATATATTCCGTGCAAAGTAATCGATTCCCTTGTTCTGCAATCCAACAGCATTAAGCATTCCCATAGGAGTTTCAGCACTGCGCGGATATGCATTGCCTTCACGATGATTAAGAGTAGTTCCCTTTACTATGAAACCGCCCAACTTGTTCAAATCAACAAAATCGGCAAATTCAAGGCCGTAGCCGAAAGTTCCCGACGCGGTAAGAACAGGATTCTTCAGTTCAAGACCGCCTATTTTTACATCTGTCTTTACCATTTGAGTTCATCTATTGAAAATACCGGACCATCTGTACAAACACACCTATGTCCCTCCTTAGTATCCTCTACACAGCAGAGACACGCACCAAGGCCACATGCCATCCTGTTCTCAAGCGATACCTCACAGGCAATGCCTTTCTCACGTGCATAACGGGCAACAGAAAGCATCATAGGCTTTGGGCCGCATGTGAATATACAGTCAAATTTCTCTTCAAGCACCGAATGGTTCGTAACATAACCCTTCTCTCCCAACGTGCCGTCCTCTGTCGTATATTCAACCCTGCCTAAAGCCTCGTATGCATCACGACGGTAGAGATCCTTGGCCGAACGTGCACCTATCAGTATAACAAAGTCACATCCGCGAGCGTTGAGCTCCTGAGCCAAATAATAAAGAGGGGCAGAACCAACGCCACCACCTACAAGAAGGTACCTTTTTCCGGCAGTCTCAGGCAGAGTGAATCCGTTGCCGAGAGGCATCATTACATTCACCTTGTCACCTATATTCAAAGAACCGAGCCAGCGTGTACCTTCTCCTACAACCTGTACAAGGAAGCCAACTTCATTCCTGACAGCATCAAAGCTATGGACAGAGATTGGGCGGCGCAACATAACAGAAGGCGTACCGTCAACGCGCAACTCTGCAAACTGGCCGGGAAATGTTTCCGGAAGAGGCTCGTCACATCCCATAACCAACAACACACAGTTGGCATTAACATGCTGCACCTCTTTTACCGTCATATCAACAAGAACCTTTTTCATAAAATAACTGTTATAAAAGATTTGCTCATTCTATTTTGCGAAGATAGCACAAATTTGCCCTATATGCAAAAAGGAGAGGAAAAATCCATTACTGTTTTTCCGGCAAAAGAATCTCGTACGTGCCGTCTGTGTAGTAAATACGGACCTCTTTTATCCTACGCGTTTGCTGTTGTGAGGGTGCCTGTTGGCGGCTTTGAGGCAGTTTTCTCTGCGGCTTGGACTGATGTTGCCTGTGCTGCAGAGCCGTCTGCTGAACCAATGGCATTACTGCCGCTACCTCTTGCTGCACTTCATTCTTATGCACAGATGAACGCAAGGCGTTGTCGTCGGGGAAAAGAGTATTCTGGGATGCAGGCTGAACCGCTTCATTAACAGGCTCTTCTCCAATACCGGTCATAAGCCATTTCATATCTATCCCAGGGAATGCATCAAAAATCTTCAGCATAACCTCAAGACTGGGTTTGTTTCGCCCGCTTAAGATATGTGATACAGAAGCACGCTGTATTCCGGTCCTGTCGGCAAACTGCGATGGAGACAATTCATAACACTTCATCAGCAGTTCAATTCTGTCACGTTCGTTCATAAATTTTATGCAGTTTTTGTAATTTACAAATGAGTTTACAAATTAACACCGCTAATATACAACAAATATTTCACCCAACAAAACACATTACAAAAACAACCGCGAAAGAATTATTTACATTAATAAATTATACAACAGGAATACATAATGCTATTTTAAAACAGACTTCAACAGCTGCATCTTACAATAGCAACGGCATGCAGATTATCAGTGGGAAGCAAAAAAGAAGTACAATTTTGATTACATTTTTTTGTTTATACATTGAATTACATCAATTTAAAAGCAATTATAGACACTTTTTATTCACAAACCTCAAGCAAAACGTCTCTAAAGCACTGTAGTCACTAATCAAAAAAGAGAACAAATAAATACAAATCTATTGGTTTTCAATTGGTTATATGCAAATATCTTAAATTGCATAAAAACTGCATATAGTTATTGACACGGTTAATAACCACCTGTTGATAAACCTGAACAAAACAGTGACACTATTCTATTATTGCACTTTTCAGCACATTATACAAATGACAACAACAACCGCACTGCCCTATATACTCGGCAATCAAACCTTACCTTGTTTGCGAAAGTTTTACACTTGTAAACAAAACAACAAACAACAAGAATAACAAATTTGTGAATATTTATAGGATTACATAGGAAACAACTTATTATACAATGTTAAACCATTGGAAATAATCGCTATAATTCAAATAATTCCAAAATTCCGGCCAATTATAGGGAAACATTGAAAATAATCAATTCTCAAAGAGTATTTTCCGTCATAATCACTTATACAACAACAATTTAGCTCCAAAATCGACGTTATAAAGAATTTAAAACCTAGCAAAAAGAATGATAAAGCACTATACTTTAGCAAGAAACAAGATATATAAAAATCTATACCGAATTGATTAAGAGAAAACAAGCGATATCATGCCATTATACACCATAATGGCAGTTGTCCATTTGCATATTATCCAATCTCCATACATGCCGTAAGCATTTCAGACCATTCTCAAAAGGAACTGCACATGCGAAATATTGCTTACCTATCTGTTTCTGCAGCTGCAATAACCAAACAATACCGGATGCAAACAAAAAAAGCCGCACAAAGGCGGCTTTTTATACAGTACGTATTATCTGTCACTTGACAGCTATTTTCTTCACTACCGTTCCTGATTTTATAATATATACACCATTTACAAGAGCCGGAGCCGCATCTGCACTACCGGAATAGATTTTCACACCCGAAAGAGTATAAATCTCTACAGAACCGTTTTCGGCAACAACATCACCAATTGATGTAGCGTATGGCAAAGATTCATAAACAGAGAAATCGGAAGAACCGTATTCGTCTCTTGCCTGAACTCTATATCGATAGTTGCATCCTTTCTCCAAGCCTTCGAACTTATGACTTGTCTCACTTGTCACGACACTGGCAACAACCTCCGATGACACAGAAGACGCTGCAGAGACGATAAGGTCGTCAACATATGCACGTTTCTTGCCAGTACTTTTATCTGTACAGAACTTAATGCAGAAACCACCGTCAACATCTGCTGTAATCTCTTTGCTTTCAACACTTGCAATTGGAGTATATTCCTCACTCTTAATCACAGTATTATCGGTGCCGACAATTGAAACAGTAAGTTTTGAACCTGTATCATTAGAATTATACAATTTTGTCGAGAAAGAAACCGTTACAGTTCCAGTCGCATTAAGAACCGGTGTTGTCAGCCAACCCGCATTACTGGATGAGCCAATTCTTACGACTCCACCTTCACTGTAAATTTTATAACCTGTCCATCCTCTTACCGCCGTGTATGAATCAAGCGTCGAAGTTATGTCCGTATTTGTTTTTGTACATCCTATAAAGTCATCTGCAAATATCTCTACAAGGTCACCTTTATCCTCTTCAACATCTGCAAGCTTGCTTACCTCAACATAATATTCGTCAGCACCTTCAAGAACATCCCAGTTAGCTATAAAAGAATTCTCTGTGATATCTGTTGCAGGCAGCACTGTTGGAGCAGAATCAAACACACCGCCCTTAAAATTGAATGAAATAACATCATTCTCATACTTTATATCACGTATCGGCTTGTTCATATATCCGCCTGTATATACCTTGGCTGCAGGAAGCGAAGTGTTTGTAAGTTCTCTGTTTCCGCTTGTACCGGGCCACACATCACCTTTGAGGCTGGCAACAAATTGTTCAGCTGTGACATCACCGTAAGCATCCAGGCTGTTGTCGGCAGGAATCAAGGTATATCGCGGGTGATTTTTTGTCGTATTGATCGTATTGTTATCCCAAGCCGACTTGTTGTAATCAACATGTATTACAAGCATTCCGCTGTTGAACAGATAGCTGTCCCACTCCTCCTGCTTGCGGTTCTCCAATATATAATACTCATTGCTGTTGGCATCGTTCAC
>JAEIGA010014955.1_pt1 | contig 11814 bp, 6 predicted proteins | sample 9270691 | NCBI WGS metagenome assembly JAEIGA01 (sample SAMN17057246, study PRJNA624740) | gut metagenome | biome: biome; isolation source: fecal sample | host: Bos grunniens | place: China: Xizang | collected 2019
TCTCCGCAATACAATATATCTCCCTCGCAACGAGGAATCATATTCATCACCGCCTTGCCCAGGGTCGATTTGCCTGAGCCATTAAGGCCGATAATGCCCAGCACCTCACCCTCGCAGAGCGTGAGGTCAATGCCCTGAAGGATGTCCAGTTCGGGGATATATCCGCCACGCAGAGATTGTATTTCCAGTACTTTATTCATCATAATCCCAAATAACTATTACGCACCTCTTTGTCATCCAGCACCTCTGCCGTAGTGCCAATCTTCTCGATTACACCATCGTCAAGGTAAGCGCATCTATCTGCCACGGCGCGTACAAAATGCATATTATGCTCAATAAGCAGAACCGTAACCCCCTTCTCCTGGACCATGCGTCGCACCACATCTGCAATGGTTTCGATGTATACAGGATTTACTCCTGCCGTCGGTTCATCAAGCAACAGCAGGCGATTATCGCCCATCAGCAGTCGCGCGATGGCTATCAGGCGTTGCTCACCATAGGATAATGTGGAAGCCTTATGATCAAGCATCTGCAGATATTTGCAGTCGGCGCCAAATAGCTCGGTTAAAATTGAAATAGCCATTTGACGTTTCTGCTCCTCCTTCTCTCTGACACGAGAGGGATAGAGTAGCGAAGTAAAAGGAAACTCCCCCGTGTGATCCGATGAAGCAATTAACATATTCTCCATCAAGGTCAGATCGCCCATCAGTTGGCGACCTTGAAATAGACGCCCTATGCCATGCTGTGCAATCTTATACGAAGGTTTGCGCGATATGTCGTGGCCATCGAATAATACTTGTCCTGTGTACTCATCCTGAAAGCCAGATATGATATTAAAAAGGGTGGTTTTACCAGTACCATTACCGCCTACCAATGCCGTGATTTTACCTCTTTCTACGCCAAGCGTAACACCTTTCAGAAGGTTAAATACCTCATGGCGAGAGTTGGTAAAACTTAATTTTATATTTTTTAATTCAAGAATCATAGCCAATTACTTTATAGAGTTTTCTCCCAAAAGGCCTTGCGGGCGTAAAAACATAATAGCAATCAAAACCAATCCGTAAATTATCTGTCGCATGTTAGCGGCAATAGCATCGGGCATACCGACAAAACGCAACAACTCTGGTAGAACTACAACAAACACCGCTCCTAATATTGGGCCTTTGACATTGCCTATGCCACCAATAAATAAGGCCGTGATGATAAAAATGCTCTCATCAAGTGTGAAACTTGTTGGGTCGATATAGCTGACGTACGAGGCGTAGATTACGCCCGCCAACGCCGAAAAGGCCGCCGATAGGCAGAATGTTTGTATCTTGAACATGTTCGTATTGCGCCCAAGAGCCTTCACGGCCAGTTCATCCGAACGCATAGCCTTCAATACTCGGCCATAGGGAGATTGCTTTATCTTTAGGTAGAGAAAGGCTACGATGATGGCTACCAGCAACGACAAAGCAAAATAACCATATACGCCCGATACGGATATGACACCGAATAGTTTGATACTGGGGATGCCAGGAATACCATATGGGCCTCGTGTTACATCAGTCCAATTATAGAGTATCGTATAAACAATCATCTGGAATCCCAGGGTAGCTAAGATGAAATAATCTCCCTTTAACTTTACCGAGGCAAATGACACTAATAGGCTAAACATTCCAACTACAGTCATTACTATGGCGGCCACTAACACAAACGGCAGATTAAACTGCATAAGCACGTAAGTGCCGATGTACGCGCCAATTCCATAGAATGCCGCTTGGCACATCGACAGCAAATTGGCCATACCTACGGGAAGGTTAGCACTGAGGACCAACATTACATAGATGTTGATCATAATTATGATGTGTAATATATACTCCATTATACCGTACGTTGTTTATATCCTGCGATACCTTGTGGACGCAAGAAAAGAAACCCAAGTAAAACCAGGAACGTAATAGCATTCTGCCAATTAGAGGCATATTGGTAAACCACAAGAGATTGCAGTATACCCAAAATCATTCCACCCATTACGCAAGTTCCAAAACGACCTATGCCGCCAATGATCATTGCTACCATAGCATTAATCAGAACATTCATACCCATATGAGGATCAAGTCCCACATCATACACCGTCAGGCAGCTTGCCACGGCAATAAAGATACCGCTCAGAAGGAACACACCCACACGAGTCTTACCACTACCATAACCCAGAGTTTCGTACAGCTCTTCATCTGTGCTGATAGCCCGTAGTTGAAGGCCGTAATGACTCGTGTTGAGATAAAGCAAAAATGCGATAATTATGACTATACCAACAACAACCTGATACATTTGTGGTGTAGTAAGAATCAATTCTCCCAATGAAAACGTTGGCTGAATGGTGTTGTCTATCACTTTTGTCTCATTGCCAAAGAACATTGCAATGAGATTAATCAGAACTGTCATCACACCAATTGAAGCAATCATTGCTACATTAAGCGATGCTTTACGACGTTTGAGAGGTGTATATATGAGCAAATCTGTCAAAAGGCTTATTCCCATTGTCGCCAACAAAGCTAATGCTGCCGCGAGTAATACCGGCAGTTCAACTTCAACGGCAAAGAAATAAAAGACATATGCAGCTATTACATACAATGCTGCAGCAGCAATATGAAATACTCGCGTTGTATTATAAACCAACGCAAAGCCAATTGCCAGCAGGGAGTATAAAATACCGGTAATGCAACCGTTCAATAAAAATTGCAGAATCATTCTCTGAGATAAGTATATAATCCATACAAATTTATGAAAAAAATCTTATAATTGGCGGCTGTCGACTGAAAAAGTAGTGCTCAAAACAAAAAAAAGCCTATCTAACATGTTAGATAGGCCTTATGTTTGTTATGTTGCAAGATTACATCTCCACGGTGTAAGAGCCGGCGGTGTAGTCCTTCGACTCGGTCTGGCCAGGGAGGGTAACGGTAGCGGTTGAGCCCTCGGGGATGGTGAACTCCCAGATCCACTTGTCGCCCTCGTAGCGCCATGCGCTCTTAATCACGCCAGCAGCAGAGTTATACTCGGCAGTGATGTGACCCAAACGCTTGTCGGGAATGGGACGCATAATGATATGCTTGAAGCCGGGTTGTGCGGGGTCGGCAGCAATACCTGCAGCGGTCTCCCAAATCCACTCACATACGCAACCATAAGCGTAGTGGTTGAAGCTGTTCATACCCTTGGGACCCATACCCTTGTCGAGCATATAGCTATTCCAACGCTCCCAGATGGTGGTTGCGCCATTATCCACAGAGTAGAGCCAACTGGGGTTCTTGCGCTGGAAGAGGAGCTCGTAAGCGATATCCTCCATGCCGTTCTCGGTGAGCGTTGCCATCAAAATTGATGTACCCAGGAAGCCAGTCTGCAAGCAGTTGTCATGGTCGGCGAAGTTCTGACGCAGGCGTGCGATCATATCCTCCTTAGCCTTACCATCAACGAGTTTGTTCTTCAATGCAAACAGGGCAGGAGTCTGCATTGTGTTGAGGATAGCGGTCTTGAATGTACCATCGACATTGAGGAAGTTCTTCATGATATATGCCTTACCATCAGCTGCAATCTTATCGTATGGTGCGCGGTCGCGACCTGTAGCCTCGGCCATGTCGCCCATCAAAGTAGCATCGATAACCCAGTATGATGAGCTGAGATAGTTCCAGTAGGCAATAGCGTCAGGCATAATCTTGCCGTTTGCAACGTGCAGGCCACCGCAAGTCTCCAGAGGCTCGTAGCTGAGCCAGTCAGCCCACTGGTAGTTGCCATTCTCGGCAACGAGTGACTCGTGGTTGTACTTGGTCTCGTAGATGTGGTTCATAAAGAGGTTCATCGACTCCCAGTTCTCCTCGATAATCTGCTTGTCGCCAAACTGCTTCCATACGGTCCAGGGCACGATGATACCAGCATCAGCCCAACCCAGACGCATCTTCTCGTTACCATACTGAGCATAGGGAGCAACGCCGGGGAAGCCACCCAATTCGTTCTGGCTGTCGCGCATATCGCGCATCCACTTGTGGAAGAACTGAAGTGTATTAGCGAAGAATGTACCAGTCTCTGCAAATACCTGAGTATCGGCAGTCCAGCCCAAACGCTCGTTGCGCTGCGGGCAGTCGGTAGGAACAGAGAGGTAGTTTGAGAGCTGACCCCAATATGTATTAGAGATAAGCTTATTGACAGACTCATTGCCGGTCTCAATCTTACCAGTCTCCAAATTCTCTGCAATAGAGGTTACGGGGATAGACTCAACTGACTTGATGGTTACATCGCCCGTAGCGGTGATCGACACATAACGATAGCCAAAGAATGTATGTGTGGGGTGATACGACTCATAATCCTTATCACCAGCGAAGGTGTAAGTAAGAATCATACCACTCTGGGCCATACGCAGGTTCTCGCGGTGGAGGCTACCCTCGGGGCCATCCATGCTGCGTGAGTGTGCGCCATTACCATCGTTCAAAAGCTCGCCAGGAAGGCAAGTAAGTGTTACGCCCTCGGCAGCCTTGAATACGAACGAAGGCACAGCTGCGCTATTCTGACCAAAGTCGATAACAAGGTTCTCGCCCGCTTTAACGGTCATAGGCTCGCCAGCGGCAAAGCGCTTTGCGATAACCACCTTACCATACTCATCAGCCTTCTCACCCTCGACATCCTTCCAGATGTAAGCCTCTACGGGTGAGAGTGTCAAATCCTTACGAAGGTATATCTCTGCACCGCCTGTGGGCAGGATCTCGCCATTGAACTCGTTGTTAATCTCGGGCTTTGAGAGAGTCTCTACTACCTCATAACCCATCTTCTCACGTGCGTCGTACTCCTCGCCATCGAAGATAGCCGCATGCTTTACGGGGCCAGCCACGCCAGCCTTCCAGTTCTCAAGATCGGTACCATAGAGCTTCTTCGAGCCATCGGCATATGTAAGCTCCAATACAGCACGGAACGCAGGCTTCTTACCGTACATACCGCCACGGGTGTTGGTTGTCACGATCTTATCGGCCCACCAGCCGGGAGTAACCTGTGCCGAGAGCACATTCTCTGCGCCAGAGCCTGTGTTGAAGGCCTCAGTAAGGTCGTAAGTGAACGAACGACGTGTCTTGCGAACATCGGTAAAACCGGGCTTGAGGAACTCATTGCCTACTTTCTGACCGTTGAGGTAGATCTCATAGACACCCAAACTTGTGGTCATCCACTTTGCCGAAGTAACCTTCTGCTCATTCTTTACCGTTGACACAAACCAGCTTGCGCCATCGGCTGCACGATCGCCCTCGGGACGACTTGTCAGTACGGGTGCATCGACTGCTGAAATCCACTGTGATGACTCCCACGCCGAATCAGCCAGGGCATCGGTCTTTGTTCCAACTTCAGTTGCGGGCTTTGCGCCACAACCTACCGCCAGCATCGCAACCAACGCAACTGCCAGCGACTTAAAAATAGAGGTGTTTTTCATATAAATTGACTTAAAAATTGATCCTTTGTCGCCTTTTTCATCCATAGGATAAGCAAATTTACTCATCTAAGAGAGATTTCGCAAATTTATCGCGGGTAAAGTTATATTCAATTGTATCTATTCTCACCTACACCCCAAAAAAAGGCATACGCCCACACTCCGAAATCCGAGCGATGAGTACAACGTTTAAGCACTGCGCAATACAAAGTTATTGCGATTTTTACGCCCTTATATGCTATTATTTGGCAAATAAATAATAAATTTGTAAGAATCGAAATCTTGTGTGTTATGTTCGTAAATCTTGCTACAAATAAAATATCGTTTGATGACCCTGCCAAACAGGCGTTGTATGACTATGTCGAAGAGAGCATTAGGGCTGGTTTGTTAGATGATGCAATAATCAGTATGTATATGTCGACCCACGAAGACTATACACCGGATGATATTGCATTTTTGCGATTTGTTTTGGCATATATTGATCTTATTGAAGGACGCACTCAAGTACCTAAAGAGAAATATAATGATATTGTAGGCGACATTAATAAACGCGCTCGGGAGCTGCTTGCAGAAGACAAGGAGTTTGAGGAGGAGTATTCTTATTTAATTCGCAAGGAAACGGCTATTGCGAATGAATACTTGCGCAAATCAGAAGATACTGATGAAGAAGACGATCGCGAAGAACAAGGAGAGGATCTGCAAGAAGATGATGACTTCGATCAAGACGAGGAAGAGGACAAGGAAGATGATTCAAAATCACAATCGGATGATGCATGTCAAGACTTCGATGCCCTCCTAGACAAGTTTATTAAAGAGCAGCTGGAGAAAGCAACTAGCGAGGAGGAGACGAATAGCGAAAAGGATGAGGATGAGGATGAGAATGAGAATGAAAACGATATAGATAATGACAGCAAGTCATCAGACGACGATGGTTATATTCTATTCAAAGACCCCATTCTTCGCACGGATGATGAATTCAAGAATATAATTTGCGGTCAGCAGTGTACCACTGTCCCATTCTTTAAATCAGACAGATATTTTCATGTTTGCATCCCATATCGCAGGGTTGGAAATAAAATATCCTACACCGTTGAGGTTGAGATATCTCATTCGCGTTGCCATACGGTATTGGTAGAAGAGATTCAACCGCATGTCTTCGACGATGAAGAAGGCTGCGCCTACGTAATGTTTGATGGCGATCTATTAATTCCTCGTCGTGATGTGACATCGGTGGATAATGTTACTATTTCGGTAAATCAAAAGTTTATAGGCGGCCAGGGCATGCAACATAAATTTAAGATCCTGTGCGCCAACTCGATATTTGACTTTTTGACCGTGGAACGTGTTGCGTTCTTCACTGGTGGGCCCTATTCTTCCAGCCATCAGTGCGACACAACAACCTCTTATGTGGGCTTCGTGGCCAAAACCGTAAGGCAGATTAACGCTCATTGCGTTATATCATCAAGTATACGTGAGGCCATGAGCCTGCCCGAGTATCAATATCGCCTATATGATCAAACGGGACGTCTGGTCGATAATCCCATGACCGAATATGGCGAAGATATGAACGAAGGTCGCGCTTTAATACATTGCGGACTGGGTGGTTTTTGCGGTCACACATGGAAAAAGGGAAGATATCGTGTAGAGTTGGTTGCCTTTGAGAAATACACCATTGCTTCGGCACAGATTACTATCGGCGATCATAATCTTGAGGGCGAGGTTGACACTTTGCAGATGCTCGCTATGCTTAAATCCGCGATAGTGAAACCTCATACCCAGGAAGAGGCAAGAATGAAGCTCAACAGGATGATCGGCCTGACAGAGATAAAACAGAAGATTGAGCACTTGAGCAATATGGCATCACTGCGCGCCAAGCGCAAGGAGCAGGGAATGCCTGTGGCCAACCCCTCACTACACGCCTGCTTTGTAGGTAATCCAGGAACAGGCAAGACCACCGTGGCTGAGATTATAGGACAGATATACAAGGAGGCTGGTCTTTTGAGTCGAGGACATGTAGTGCGTGTTGAACGCCGAAATCTGGTGGGCAGATATTACGACAGCGAACTACGTGCCATTGAGCAGGCTATAGAAAATGCTCAGGGCGGAGTATTGTTCATTGATGAGGCATATAATCTATATGTAAAGGACGATCCGCGTGACCCGGGACGTAAAGTTCTGGAGGGCTTGCTGACGGCCTTATCGGATGAGTCGCGTCGCGACTGGATGCTCGTCCTGGCTGGTTACCCAGCTGAGATTGAGGAGATGATGAATTGTAATCCGGGACTAAAATCTCGTGTAAATGAGAAATTCTTCTTCGATGACTATACCGTAGAGGAGCTAATGCAGATAGCCGACCTGTATTGCCAGCAAAATCAGTATCTGATGAGCAGCGAAGTGCGCAGACATCTCCAATCGGTTATGATGCGTGACTATGGTGCTCGCGATAAACATTTTGGCAATGGCCGTTATGTCATCAACCTTATGGAGCATACCGTAGCTGCAAATATGGCACATCGTATCTGCCGACTTGAGAATCCGACCAAGCGCCAACTGCAAACCATAGAGGTGGAGGATATCCCAAGCATACGAAAGGTTAAGTCGCAATCACGAGGCATGGCAGGCCTTAATCAAATGGTAGGCCTCGCGAATTTGAAACGCAATATAACCCAACATCTTAACTTCGTGAAAATGGCCAATATGCGTATGCAGCTGGGCATGCATACAGATATGCCGCCTCTGCATATGATCTTCACCGGCAATCCGGGTACAGGCAAAACTACCGTAGCCGATTTTATGGGTGAGATATACGCTTCGATGGGTCTTCTCTCGAAGGGAGATATCATTCGGGTTGAGAAGAGCGACCTTGTAGGCGAACATGTGGGTGAGACCGAGCAGAAGGTGAAGTCGGTGCTAAATCGAGCCAAGGGTAATATACTCTTTATTGATGAAGCATATCAGTTGTGTGCCAAAGATGGGAAGAATGATTTTGGAGCAAATGTAATAGATGCATTGCTGACAACGCTTTCCAACGACAGGATTGATATGATTGTGATTCTGGCTGGTTATCCTGCCGATATGGAGCGTATGCTGGATATGAATGAGGGCTTGCGTTCGCGATTCCCATATACATTCCACTTCGAAGATTATTCGGTTGAGGAGTTGCTGAAAATCGCTTTAAATAGAGCAAACTCAAATGAGTATGTTATGACCCCCAAGGCTGAATGGTTGCTGCAGGCACTCATTAAGCGTGAGGTTTTGCGCAAGCGATCATCATTTGGCAATGCCAGATTTGTTACGCGATTACTTGCTTCGGATATTTTACCTCGCATGGCAACACGCCTGGCTGACAACGTGAAGAATCCCACAAAGCGTCAATTGAAAACTATCATTGCAGCCGATATACCCATATCGCAGGATGAGGCCGAGCGCATAATGAGTGGAGGTTTTGACGAGGAGGCTCTTGATGTGGCTTTAGGCAAGTTAGATGCGCTTATTGGGCAGACCAAGGTCAAGCGTGCCATCCATAATTTTGTGGACATGGCTCGTTATCTTAATGCTCAAGGTGAGCGTTTTGTGGGGCGCGGACTATTGAAGTGGAATTTTGTTGGCAACACCGGAACTGGCAAAAGCACTGTGGCTATAATTTTGGCCGATATACTTCGTGCCATGAATCTTCTAGACAAAGGTAATATTGTCGAAGTAAGAGGCGAACAGATATTCAACGTTTCGGAGTATCAGTGTGATAACATCCTACGTCAGGCAATGGAGCGCTCGCGATATGGAATGCTATTCATCGATGGAGATGCTCCGGAGTTCCGCAATATGGGAACTTACCGTATGACGAGTGAACAATTGCGAATTAAACTAACCTCGCTTACGGCCGAGTCGGGTGGTGTAGGCGCGCTGGTTATAGCTGAGTGCACCTCGCCTCGCCAAACGCTTGCTAATTCGCTTGCAATGAATGGCATATATGACTTTGATCACACATTTATTTTTGATGACTACACAGCTGAAGAACTCTTCGAGATTTTGAGCCAGCGTCTGGCCTCGTATCGTGTACGATTTACTGATGAGGCCGCCCAAAAGATGAAAACGTATATTGATGCCTTGTGCTCAAATCGCAACCTCTCGTTTGCCAATGCACGTACGATGAAACTCCTGGCACGTACTATTTATGAGCAGGTGGTATTGCGAGAGAGTCATGATAAAACATCGCCCCGAAGAGTTGTATTGCTGGAGGATGTCAAGAGTTACAACTGGCAACAAACTCGCAGGTTAGGATATTAATTGATAAAACAGTACTAAATGATAAATCAGGAAATTATATCAATAGGAATCTTTATTGATGGCGGATACTTTGCCAAGATCAATGAGTCGTTAAGTGAGGTAAGTGGAATGGCACTCGATATATCTAAGCTATTACACTTCGTACGTGGATCCATTGCCGAACGCGAAACAGTTGCTAAAAATTGTTGTCAGGCAACAGAGTGCCACTATTTTAGGGGACGCTATCGAGCCGGAGCTGCTAATGCTAAAAAACTGCTATTTGCCGAACGCAAATTTGAAGATGAACTGATCGAAAATGATGTTATCTTCCATTATAAGCATCTGCGAGAAATCAATGGAGAGATAATCGAAAAGGGTATCGATGTGTGGTATGCATTGGAGGCATATGAGTTGGCGACAATCCGACAATTTGATTATGTAGTCCTTATAACAGGAGATGCCGACCACGAGATGTTAATCAAGAAGTTAAAGGCTCTAAAAATTAAGGTAGTACTACTGACCGGCGATTTTGGCGAGCACTCTGCAACCTCAAAATTATTGAGTGATGAGGCTTTCTGCCACATGGATCTGGGGGCATTAATCACAGAGCATCCAGACCTATTAAACAAATTATGCCACAAAGCGTAACATAATAAAAGCCAACCTCAGGTTGGCTTTTATCGTTATTACTTCGCCCCTATGCGGTAGAGGGCGAAAGTTTTGGCAGGAATTGTCGTCTCAACGGCGTTGCCCGAGGTTGCGACGGGGCTTTGCTGGGGCAGGATGGTATTGGGCGATTCGACCGTATTGTCGAGATCGTAGTCGCTGCAGTCGAGCGTTGTGACCTGCGCCACATCATCCATCGTGCGCACACCGTCCAGCACGATATGTACGGGAAGAGGATCGACCGAGGTGTTTACAACCTTTACAATCCACTCCTCCGATGTTGCATCCCACGTAGCACTTGCAAAGAGTCCATCCTCGCCCACGGGTGTGCGCTGCATCTGCAGTGGCACTACGTGTGTTCCACGATTGCGGGCATACATCTGCTGAACGTAGTAACTCACCGAACGAGCCACACGCAGATTGTCAAACCATATCAGGTCGGGACGCCACTGCCATCCCCTGACGTGAGCAAATAAGGGCGCATATGCAGTCATGTGAACGATATCGGCATTACGCTCGAGAGTGGTCATAAATGCGGCCTCATAGATCGAAGCGCCGGCATGATTCCACTTCTTACCCGCATCGTGGCAGGCATACTCGCCAGCAAAGACCTTCGGTCCCGTGCGAGGATAGTCGTCGTAGCGATACATGCTCTTCTGGAACCAATCGACGGGGCGATAGTAGTGCTCATCCACAAGGTCGGCACCCTGCTCGCGCATAGCCGCCCAGCCCAGATCGAAGTTCTCGCCCTCGGAGTCGGGGCCCGACGATCCGATGATCACAATCTCGGGATGAGCCTTGCGCATAGCCTCAACGAAAAACTTCAGACGCTCGAAGTAGAACTCACCCCACTGCTCATTGCCGATGGCAAGATACTTCATATTAAAAGGCTCGGGATGGCCCATCTCGGCACGCACCTTACCCCAAGTAGTCGTAACATCGCCATTGGCAAACTCCACCAGATCGATGCAGTCATCAATAAATGGTTTCAGCTCCTCAGCCGTAGCGGGCACATGGGCACTCTCCTGCTCCCAGTTCTGGAACTGACACGCCATACCCACATTGAGCACAGGCAGGGGCTCGGCACCAAGCTGCTCGGCAAGCAGGAAATACTCGTAGAATCCGAGGCCTCCCGACTGGAAGTAGTCGGGCGCGAAACGGTAGTTAAAGGTGTACTCCCAACGGTTTTCATTCAGCGGACGATTTTCCACCGCACCCACGGTATTTTTCCACTGATAGCGGGTCTCGATATCGGCACCCTCGACGATGCAACCACCCGGGAAGCGGAATACGCCCGGGCGCAAGTCGTACAACGCCTGCACTAAATCGCGGCGAAGACCATTCTTCTCGCCCATCCAGGTATCTACGGGGAAGAGCGAAATGTGCTCCAGATCGAGCGTAACATCAGTGCCCGTTGCTCCTCGCTCATTTGTAATAAA
>JAEIGA010014956.1_pt1 | contig 11814 bp, 23 predicted proteins | sample 9270691 | NCBI WGS metagenome assembly JAEIGA01 (sample SAMN17057246, study PRJNA624740) | gut metagenome | biome: biome; isolation source: fecal sample | host: Bos grunniens | place: China: Xizang | collected 2019
AGTTCCATTATGACAGTTACCGTACCTCTGGTTTCAGACGTATCGGGTGACAATGTTGGAGCTTCAATAATCGTGGCAGTACCAAGTCTTTGTGGCTGTCAGAGTGTTTCAGTACGCAATATAAGCACACAACCAATCAATGTGATGAACGCTAATATTATCTTTGAATATATTGGCACTCGCAGGATTAGATGAAAGGTAGGTAGAGCATGGATAAGAAGTTAGATACCCTGTATGACCTTTGCGAAACAGTGTCAAAGGAACTTGAAAGTGCAAACGAGAAGATTAACGGCGCAGGTGGTGAACTGAGTGCAGGTGATTTAGAGTACCTTGATAAGCTCACTCACACAATGAAGTCTCTGAAAACTACTATCGCTATGATAGAGGCAGATGACGGACACAGTGGCTACTATATGGGTGGCAGATATTACTACGACAATGATATGTCTATGGAAGGCAGAGGTGGTCGTTCTAACGCTCGTGGTGGTCGTGGTTCATACGCAAGACGTGGTTCATACGCTCGCGGCTACAGCAGAGATGACGCAAAAGAGGATTTTATGGACGAAATAGAAGAACTTATGGAGAAAGCTCCTGATGAGCGCACTCGCAAAAAGTTTGAGCGTTTCCTTTCCGAAATGAAGTAAGCCCTCTCGGTGACGGTTAATTCCGTCACCTTCAAATGTTAAGAGAAATATGAGAAAACAAGAAGCGGTTGTTTTCTTTTTATATATATCAACAAAAAATCAGAAGGGAGTGATAATATGAAAGTGTTTTGGCAGAAACTCGCAAAACTCATAGATGTCAAAAGCATGGTTACATTTGCCCTTACAGCAACATTCGTATATTTATCGGCAAAGGGTGATGTGAAGCCTGAGATATTTATGACGGTTTATACTTCCGTAATAGCGTTTTATTTCGGAACGCAGTACGAAAAGAACAATGACCTAAACAGAAAGGAGTAAACCTATGAGAAAAGGTATTGATGTCTCACAGTGGCAGGGCGATATTAATTGGGGAGCTGTAAACGCAGACTTCGCTATTTTACGTGCTGGATATGGCAGAGAAAAATCTCAAATTGATACTAAGTTTGAACAGAACTATAGAAACGCAAAAGCAGTTGGTATGCCATTAGGTGCATATTGGTACAGTTATGCTATGTCTCCCGACGAAGCAAGAGTTGAAGCAAGAGTATTCATTGATATTATTAAAGGCAAACAGTTTGAATACCCTGTTTATTTTGACGTAGAAGAAAATAGCGTACTTAGACTTGGTATGAACGCAGTAAGCAATATTATTTCTGCATTTTGTGACGAAATGGAAAAGGCTGGCTATTGGGTTGGACTGTATATGTCTGCATCACCTTTAAAAACATACGTGACACAGCAAGTTAGAGATAGGTATGCAATATGGGTTGCTCATTACGGAGTATCTAAACCAAGTTATAACGGCAGTTATGGAATGTGGCAATATGCAAGTGACGGCAAGGTAAATGGCATCGCTGGCAATGTAGATATGGATTATTGTTATATTGACTATCCAAAGGCTATCAAAGATGCTGGTAAGAATGGTTTTAAAAAGGAAGAACCAAAGCCCGTAGAGCCTAAACCAGAACCAGAGGCAAAACCAGAAGAACCACAGCTTAAAACAATTGATGTTGAAGTTGTAGTTAATGGCATTAAGTATGGCGGCACTCTCACCGAGAAGAAATGAGAAAGGAGTGCGTTATGCTTAGTACGGCAGATTTAAAACAAATACAAGATATGTGCGATGACAGATATGTAACTAAAGATGACTGTAATGATCGCCACGAAAAGAATGATAAGGAATTTGCAGAGATTCAAATTCAGCTTACAAAAATGAATACGATGCTATCTATTCAGACAAAAGTGATGGCATTTGTTGCAACAGGTATTGGAGGCTTGCTTATAGGAGCGATAGGCAAACTTATATTCAAGTAACGGAAGGAGCGTCCGTTATGCCTGATTGTAAAAACTGTAGTAATAAAGACTGGAAAAATCACTATGTATTAGCGCAGCAGAGATTCGACAAGCAAATTGCGAGACTTATTGTTATAACGATGATTGCATTTTTTATTGCGGTGGCTTGCCTACTCGCAACAATTATTGCATTATTTAAGTTTCAAATGTTTATCTCGCAATTTGAATATGTTGAGGAGACAACCTATACAATAGAACAAGACAAAGAAGGAACAAACACAGCCATTATAGGCGAGAATAACGAGGTGGTAGTAAATGGGACAGACAATTACGGAAAAAATTAAGAAATATTGGCGCAAAAAGAAAACAAGGTCGGCAGGAAATCAGAGCATCTTGACGAAAATAATTAATATAATCTTTAAAAAATAATTTTAGGGAGCATATTGAGTCTTAATTGACTTGGTATGCTCCCTATTTTTTTACCTTGACAATGCCAATTAGGTGTGTTATAATGTCACATAGGCGGTGATGTTATGAAAGCAAAGAAACTCCCATCTGGTAATTGGCGTGTTCAAATTATGATTGACGGCAAGAGAGTGTCTGTAACCGCTCCTACAGAAGATGAAGCTGTATATGAAGCTATCATGTTAAAAACGGGTAAGAAAGAAGCGAAAAACACTTCACCTACTATCGGCAAATGTATTGATGATTACATAGCCAGTAAGAGAAATATTCTATCTCCTACTACTGTTGATGGATATGAGCGTTGCAAAAAGAATAACCTCGCAGAGCTTTGTGACATTTACATTTCAGACATTACGCAACTCGATATACAAAAACACATCAACAAACTTGCTCTTACAAAGTCCCCTAAAACTATTAGTAATACTCATGGATTGCTCGTAGCAGTTCTTAATGTGTATCGTCCTGAGTTTCAAGTCAAAACCACTCTACCAAAACAGCAGAAGAAAATCAAACATTTACCCGATGTGCGACAAGTCTTTAAAGCTATTAAAGGCTCAGAGATTGAATTGCCGTGTCTGTTGGCTATGTGGTGTTCTCTTAGAATGTCGGAAGTGCGTGGTGTAAAAAGAAGTGATATTAAAGGTGATTGTTTAACTGTGCATAGCACTATTGTCACCGTTAATGGCAAACATATTGAAAAGAATACCACTAAAACAATTGAGAGTACAAGAGAGTTGCGATTGCCAAAATACATTTTGGACTTGATAAGTGCATTGCCACAAGATCAAGAGTATATCACTATTCTTACAGGGCAAGCCATATCAAAGAGATTGAGTAAACTTTTGGCAAATAATGGCATAGAGGGGTTATCGTTTCACGGTTTGCGTCATATGAACGCTTCTATTATGGTTGCACTTGGCATACCAGACAAGTATGCAATGGAGCGTGGCGGTTGGTCTACTGACCACGTAATGAAATCTGTTTATCAGCACACGTTCTCTAAAGAGCGTGAAGCGGTTGATGATAAGATAGACGATTTCTTCAACTCAATTATTGAAACACTGTGAGCGTTGCACACAAAATTGCACACAATAAATTATACAAGGCTGTAAATAGCCTGTTTTAACGTATTTTACAGGGGTTCAATTCCCCTCGCCTCCACCAGATGGGCATTTGGCGATATATGGTCTTTTGGCTGTATATCGCTTATTTTTTTGTCTTTCATCTTGTTAAATTCAACACGAATCATGTTATTTTTAACACGGTTCATAGCATATTTCACACGATGACTGCACACGCAATTGCACACGGACATTTGTCAAATATCATAATATTGTTATTATCGTATTGATATTAACATCAGACAAAAAGAAAGCCCTCGCAAGAGGGCAATTTTTATATCACCTTTAGTTGTTCTGAGACAAATACGGCTACGTCTATCTTGGCATATCCGCAGAGTTTCTTTATCTCAGCATAGGTGAGCTTTTCAGGTTCTTTCTTGCGAGCACTGTATGCCGACGAGCTAATACCCAATATCTCACCCATTTGAGCATTGTTCTTTTGCTTGCTGTTTTGAATGAGCAACAGATTTGCCACAAGTCTATCGTGGTCTTTCTGCTTCTCAGATAAACACACTTTCGGCATATGGTACTCCTTTCTTACTTAGTGGTTGATCCGAAGCCACCATTCCTTGCGCCATCAGCAACATCGTCAATGGTTGTAAAATACTGCTGGATAACACCCTGACACATTGCTTCGCCCTGCTTGATAGTGATTGTCTTACCATCTGGGCTGTCATTGTAGAACTTTGCCCATATATGTCCTTCATTATCTGAGCCATAGTAATCACAATCCACAATGCCTACGCTATTGTATAACTGCATTTTATACTTAAAACCAAGCCCAGACCTCGGATATATAGCAAGGAACTTGTCATCATCAAGAATTACCCTTATGCCTGTAGGAAGTTTGACAGTGCCTTTAGGCGAGATTGTTATATCGTATGGAGCAAAGATGTCATAGCCCGCCGAAAACATTGTGGCTCTTTTGGGGAGTTTTATAAGATTGTATATCGCTTCACTGTCTCTTATATCTAAGCATTCGTCCTCAAGATACTCAGCGAAATCCTTGAAAAACTGAGCCTTACTTATCTTTTCAAATTTATTCATTGTTAATCATTCCTCTCTGGTCTATTGACTTCCACCAATGGTATGAGCCGTTGGCTTCTTTTATTACCACGCCTTTAAAAAGGCAACACTCATAGCCTTTATACTGCGGCGACCTGTCATCTATAATAAAGGTGTTTGTCTTTGCTATGTCATCGTAGAACGTAGTATCTTCATGTTTGCACTCAATCTTTTCATGGCAGATATTTACATTGCCATATCGCATCGAGCCTTCGGGATCGGCGGTATCGGGTAATAGGTCAGGGTGTAACATCATCGTTTTCGTTCTCCTTTATTAAGCTCTCAATCATTTTTATCTTTTGGTATATATCGTCCCAATTGTATGCCCTATAGAAATTTGGGATATTCTCAGATGTTTGATTGTACGGCATATCCACACAAATACTTACATACTCTCTATTTCCTAAGAGATTAAAGAGTGCGTCGTCCACATGAATATCAAGTTTGAGGATTTGTTTATATTGGGTGTTGATAGTGTGTCGCCAAACAAAATCTTTAGGGAAGAAATCAAGGCTGCGAGCTAAGTGACCTATCTTCTTTTTGAGATTTTGGGGCAAACTGCTTGTGACAAAGTATATTTCATGTCCTTCGTTCCATACTTTTTTGAGAGTATTGTATGCTCCATCTATTAACCCCACCTTCTTCCACATAGCAGAGTCTTTAAACGCAGTATCTATAATCCATTTATACTGGTCTGGTAGAGCATCTTCCATACTATATGTCTTGAAATCATTCATACAGAGATTAAGTCCTAATCTCTCATTCACATAGTTTACAACTTGCTGTGGGCTGTCTACTACCACTCCATCGAGATCGAAACCAATCGTAAGAGCCATTAAATCACCTCATATCCACGGGAAGAAAATGTCGTATAATGATTTGCCAGCCTTAGAATTTGCCATAGTGGTGAGCACCATATCCTCACCATGCTTTTCATTGAACGCCTTGACACTATTCATAATAGCTAAGAGGTCAGCATCACGCTCGGCATTTGCCTTCTTCTGAGCTTCTTCTTTTTCAGCACGTTCCTTTTCTTTAAGGGTTGCAAGTTCCTGTTCAAGTCTCTTAATCTGTTCTGTTGTTGTTTCCATTATTCTTCTTCCTCCATATCTTTTTCACTTTTGCCAAGTGAGATTTCACTAAGTTTGTAGTAACTGATATATTTGCCATCGCCATAGGCGTATGTGGTTGCCAAGAGCAAGTCACCGTCGGGCAGATTGATTACGTCAAGTATGCGGACTTCATCTGCCGTCATGTTGACATACTGGCTTTCGTCCATGAACTTCTCGTCTTGCTCGTATGGCGTAAACATACGCTTGTATTGCCACAATCGAAATATGGTGTCGGGTGGCAGAGACTTTAGGTAGTCTCCAAATGAATTATAGGTCATCGTGTCGCTCCTTCCTAATTTGTTTCTTTGAAAGGGTATGACAATGAGAAGATAGAACATCTTCTCTTGCCAATTATATTATAGCATTAATTTCTTTGTTTGTCAAGTGTTTTTAAACTATTCTTTTATATATTTATACAGCTCGTTTGGCTCGATTGCTTTACGGGCTGTTTTCTTTTTGCCGTTCCACAGTTGATATTCTGTGCGCATCTTATCTGATGTGACGTACCAGACCTTTTTGTTTGCTGTCGTATAAGTTAGCCACAGTAAATAATTTTTATCAATCGGAAACTCACTACAAACTGTCTCGTCAAACATCATGTCGCCTACTTTCATACTTCTCAATCAGATAATCTTGGTAGGTATATCTGTCATCGTAGTCCATGATACGGCGATAACCGTCCATACAGGTTTCACATATCTTTCTGCCGTCTATGTCGTAGTAGCCTTCACCATTGTAGATAGCGTCGCCACACTCGTCGCAGCAGTCATACTCGGTTGTGTCTAACTCTTTCTCCCAAATCTCACTCATCGGACACCTCAACTTTCATGTAAAGACCGCAATGACACTCTCCTTCGGTGGTTTGTTCACGGAAGTTCTTGCATGGACATTTGGTGTCTGCACTCCATGCGCTTGGTAGAACACATGGACAGTTGCCACCAGTTTCTTTAAGTTTTGCTCTAATCTCAGAGACAATTTCTTCATCGGGATTCTTGATTATCTTTAACATACAACATCTCCTTTGTTTGAAACACGTTTGTAATATCCTTGTATTGCCCATTGACATTCTTGTAAAACCTTTGGTTTGTGGTTAGTTTATCAAGTCCACCAAGTTCTTTTTTGTATTCTCCTATCTTGATGTAATCAAGCATTTCTAAACCAGTGGGAATATAATTCAATCCTGTGTATAGACAGGATTTTAACCCTTTGCTTTTTATACATTGTATGACATAATTAAGTTCTGCAATATTGTAATCTCCGCCCATAATACAAACACAAGAAACGTATTCGCGGCGTTGATCTATCAAAGTTAAAATATCGTCACTTAGATAATTACCTGTATACTCCCACAAATACTGTGAGTGGCAGCCCTCACAATGATGAGGGCAACCGCTTACATTTATAATGAGAGATATTTCGTCGGGAACTTCTTGTAGAGCAATACAAGTGCTTACGTATTTAAGACGACGGCTTTTCATAATACCTCTTTCCCGCTTCTTTCTGTCTCGGCTCGGAGAACGAAGATATTCTCTTTGTGTAGCCAATGATTCTTGTGGTGTAGTCAAGTTCCTTATTGCCACAATGAGGACAAACCTTTAATGTGTACTTTGAGATAAATCCACACTTATCGCATACCGTATTCATAACATTTGAGGTGGAGTATTTTGAACCCGTCTTAATTGAGAGATTAAGCATCTTACGATATTGTTCTTTGGTCGGGTACTCTATAAAATTATTATGCTGGGCAGAACCGCCATCAAGATACTTCGTGAGTTTGCTACCGTGGAGAATGTACTTATCAACTACACTACAAGTCTCATCTTCCACAATGTAGAAATAGCTGTTATAGCAATCACGAGGAACTACATATCCGTCCGCCTTATCCCACTTAGCGTTCTTTACTCCCAGATTCTCGGCTGGGACAAATTCTGTATTAAACATAATATGTTCAGATTTAGCAGCCTGATTAGCTTCATATATGGGCTTTAAGATAGACTCTCCATATTTAAAGTATTCGTCATTTGGAGAAATCTTTATGCCGAGGAACTCTGCTCCCTCCACGAATCCGTTTATGCCGATGGTGAGATATTGCTTATCCATATCTATGAAACCAGCATTGTAGATACTAAGCATATTTGCTCTGTAACTATCCATAATTATTTCATTAAAGGCAATAAGATACTTGTGAACTTTTTCAACCTGTATCTTTACAGCTTCTTCGATGCTAATGCCATCTCTTACGGCATTCTGTACGAGTCGATTAATATTGATTGTGATAACGCCTTTAGAACCGGTTGATACGCCTCCCGCGCCAAGAGTATAAGAGAATGTGTTGTCTACGAGCTGATTGGCGAGTCTACAGCAAGAACTGAGGCTATCGACGCTATTGCTATGGTATGTGAAGAACTGCGCACCCTTGCTATACATCTCGGCGGCATAATCTGCCCAATCCTCATTAACAAATTTCTTGCCATCTTCAAGAAGGTTTACAGTTTCAACTGGGAATGTGATAACCTTTTTGCAACGTTCTTTGTTAATCCATTCCATATATTCCTTCTGAAGCCAATTAAATGTCTCCCAGATAGGTTCTGTTTCATCAGGGAATAAGAATTGACCAAACATACCCTCGTAAAAAGACTTATCGAAATAAGCTATATTCCAGAAACAGCTCTGATAATCTCTTGCGGCGGCTGGTTGATTGATACTGTATGTCACCTGTTCAAAGTAATCGTGTATCTTTTGTCTGAGTGTTCTCTTACGAATAACCCAATCGGGAGACAGCACTTCATCTAAGTGTTCAATATAATCATCACCATAATCTTTGCGAATAAAATAATCAAAATAAAGCAAAAACTCAGGTGTAGCTACCGCACCCGCAAACTGTGCGGCTACGGCAAACACAAGATTAATAAACGATCCTACATATGAATCGAGGTGTTGTGGTGCTGAACTGATACCGCCTATTTCAGACAAACCATATTTTAAAAATGGGTACATTGTAAGGGCTACACAATAAGGTGAAAGGCTGGTTTCATCATGTTTGTATATCTCATGGCATTCAAGCTGTCTGATATATTCCTCTGCAATAGAGGAGTCAAACATCTCAGTAAGTTTATCAACCATGAGAAGTCTGTTTGTTCCTATCTTTTCACCTTTAACTAATTCACCAGCACAAGTACAGATATTCTTAAATTCGACATTGGCATTGCTGTCATATTTAGAACCTGTCGCCGCATTACTTGCGCCCCTATATGACTGAATAAAGTCCACATTGCTTCTGTATTTTTCATATTTTTCTCTATACATTTCAATCACCTATCTTCTGGTCGTTTATCCACTTTACTGCTTCTTTAAAGTTTAAGAATGTGCCATCTTCAATCTGCAAAACAGGCATAGATGTCATTCCTAAGCTTGCCATTAAATCCGTATCTTTACATACGCTGTATGGGATATTGTTCTCATTCAACTTCTTTTCTAATCGTAAGCAAGACATACAATCAATCGTATATAGTGTTATCATTCCATATCACCCTTTCTTTTGCGTATCTTTTAGCGCGTTTATAGTTCAAAACTTGCTCATCAACAATCAGTATCGGCAAGCTTTTATATCCGTTTCTTCTTGCTTCGCACTCGCTGCGAATTTCATAGGTTATATCTGTCTGGTCAAGTAGTTCTATAAGCTCACTACTTTCATACCTATCGTCCACATATAATATATTCATTACTTACCTCTCACCCTGTAATACCTATACAACCCATCAATCCAATCAACTATATCATTCACGCCGTTCTGCACCTCGTTTGGAATAACGAAGTCGCAGAGTTCTTGACAATTGGCAAATGCTTTTTCATCATACTGCAACCGCTTCATTATCTGCTCATCAGTATCGCCGCGTTCCGCCATGCGCCTACTCGCTATTGAGCTGTCGCAGTCAATGTAGATTGCAAGAATGTCCTTGTCGTGGTAGTTTTTATAGAGTTGAATTAAACCACGCTTGTCCACAACATAAATCTGTGCGTTGTTTAGCATATTACGAGTAGCAAAGTATATATTGTGATTATATTCATTGTAGGCGACTATATCTTCTTTGTAATCATTAACCTGCTCTCGCGTGATAAATGTGTGAGTATTAGCATCATCTATATTATCTCTCATTGGACGGGTAGTATATGATTTAGCCTGAGTGTAACCATAACGGCGTTCAAGGCGGTTTGCAATAGTAGACTTCCCACTTCCTGAACGCCCACACAAACAAATTAGTATTTTTTTATTCATAAAACCTCTCTCCAAATTCTTTGGCTATTATCATAAGTAAAATCTCCATATATTTTTTCTTCCGCTTGTTTCCTTGCATGGACAGCATCTTCAAAATTTTCAAAATAACCTAAATGAATTTCTTTGTGATTTTGGTGTATTCTTGCCCTCCATTTTTGCTGAGATTTACTCCATGATACACCAGTTACGCCAGATTTATTTCTTGAACTAATTCCTTTATTGGCGGAATTTTGTTGCCTTGTAGCAACTCTTAAATTGCTTTTTCTGTTATCGTATTTTGCTTTTGAATTAATATGATCTACTTCTAATTCAGCAGGGCAATTCATAATATAACGATGGAGCAATTCTTTTTCTTGATTCTCAGTATTAGCACCACTTAAATAACCGCCATTATTTTTACACCAGCATATATTTTTTACCTTCCAGAACTCATCGAGGTCGACAAGGAACATTTCCCCCTTTTGAGTATACATAATTACATAATCTTCTTGTACTTCATAATCGTTATATTTTTTAAACTGCTTTTTACTCCTTTCTGCCAACTGTTCTTTCTGTAAACAACCACACGAACGAGTATTCCCAGTTTTAAGTCTATTCTCTGGCACATCTAATATAGTTCCGTTTGCACACTCACATTTGCATCTCCAACATAATCTGTGATATCCATTAGAATCAATATAATCCTCTGCTCTTTTTAAAACAGTAAGTCTACCAAACTGTTTACCAGTTAGATCCTCTTTAAGCCTTACCATTTTCTCCCCTTTCTCCACACGGATACATCTCTTTACACTCACCGACATACTGACACATCGGTACAAGAAACTCGGCAAACTCAGGATTTGTCTTGACAACCTCATCGCATATCATACGCACCAGTTCTCTTGTCTTATCAGAAGCCTGTCTGCACAAGCGTTTATTTGCGATAACCATAAGCTCCTCTGCGTTCATATCCCAAATCATTGTTACTGGACTATCCTGCGGAGCTTTCTCTCTGTCATATTCATTCTGCCTGTCATTTCGCTGAGACTTTACATAAGGTTGCGCGTGAATATGACGTACTAAATGCACACTCACCCATGATGGAATATCTTCGAGTAAAAACGAAAATCTCAGTCTGCGGATTGGCGAATGTCTTGCCTTTAAAATAGATTTCTTCCACTCATCTGTCGGCGGATTTTTCACCTTACGTCCGATTGTAACCAAAGCCCTCTCTTTACAGGCTATCCAATCTTGATCTGTCGGATGTTCAATGCACGTTACTTTCATTTAATTCTTCTCCATTCTTTCTCGTCGGAGTTTCTGCTTATATTCTTAATTGCGTCTGGATTACCGCCAAATATAGCCGCCACTTCTTCTTCGGTCATTTGGCGTGTATACACTGGCTGATTTTCGTTCTGCCAGTTTCTCATATCAATATCTCGCTCTAATTCAGCATAAAACCTCTGCATTTGACTTGTTACAATTGTTGCCATTCTTTCCTTCCCCTTTCGTCAGGCAGTTCCCCAACGAATTGTTGGGGATTATTATTACCATGCTCCAATATAGTTATTGTTGATGTCTCTAAAATGATTGAGTCTATCCGCGTGATTGCCGTCAAAATAGTAGGCATTATTCACACTACCACTTGTGAGAACCTGTACCGCTGCATTGTAATCGTCTGTGGTATACGAGCCTAAATACCCGACTACCGAGAACTGATTTGGTGCATACACTACGTCTGAGATAGACTGTCCGTAGTAGTTTGACCTATTAACGATAACGCTTGCCACCGCAAGTTTACCATCGTATGAAGCCGAAGCCTCTTTGTTGATAACTTGTGCCATGAGAATTGCGTCCGC
>JAEIGA010014957.1_pt1 | contig 11814 bp, 8 predicted proteins | sample 9270691 | NCBI WGS metagenome assembly JAEIGA01 (sample SAMN17057246, study PRJNA624740) | gut metagenome | biome: biome; isolation source: fecal sample | host: Bos grunniens | place: China: Xizang | collected 2019
ACCCCCTAAAATACCCTCTACTACTTTATCAAAAATAATCTCACAAGTACGATAAATCATTGCACGATTTACACTTGCCACTTTTATATATTGTCTATAACTTAAATCACGCTTGATTAAAGTTATTAATTCCTCTTTTACAATAGGATGAACCATAGGTGCAGTATCTTCTAAACCCAAAGCAATAGACAAGACTTCTAAAAAGAACTCACGATATGTCATTAAATCATTGTCTATACCTGTATGTAAATATTCTGCTCTACCCTTTTTTACTTCATCCCTTACATAATAAGTAAAGTCCTCAATAATACATTGAGATAACTGCTTTACTTTTGAATTCTTAAAATCAAATCCAAAGGCCATCACGCCACTCCTATCTTTGCTTACTATTTATCATTTTACGCTGACCTATCAATGTACTTTTAGAATAACTTAAATATTTATACAATATCAAATCAATATCTATCCAATATTTATTCAATACTATACAATATTCATACAAATTATTCTATATCATTCTAACTACGTGGGGGTTTCCAAAGGAAACCCCCACAAAAATGGGAATTAACCCTCAAACATTTCTATATTCTTTCTTTCTTTCAAAGCTGCAACTGTCATACTCTTACCCTGATTTACAAAATCAACAGCAGCATCAACACGCAACTTTAAGGTTTCTTCAACAAATTTCTTCTCTTTACCCATACTTACCAATAAATACAACGACTTATACATAACATTGAAATCTCTCGTCATACGACCCTCAAACTGAACCATCTTTTGAGGATTGGGGTCTATGGTATACATAATACAAGTATCAACATTGTTTAAGTCCAAACCACGTTGAATATTGGTTATCATTACATCATAACCATTTGCCAAGAACTTTTCAAGCGTTTCATTCTTCTCCTTAACCTTTGTTGTACCATTCAAAACAGCCACTCTATAACCATTTTCTTCAAGTAAGGCTTTTAACTTCGCCTGACAATCTACAAATCGACAATATACCAACGCTTTACTACTTGAAATATCTATACTATTTAATATAGATAACAAAGCTGCTGCCTTTGGAGTAGTAGTTGTATTAAACTCAACTGTTCTGTCAACACCAGGAGGAAAATCGTGAACCATTGAATACAATGTTGTCTTTTTAATTAATCTCTTTTGTTCATCCGACAAAGGAACTAACAACACCTTATAACTATTATCAACATACTTTGCACCCAAACCTGCACGAGTACGAGCAATATATCTAAATGATACAGCCTGCTTAAACTCCTCTGTGTTCTTATAACCCGCTATTTCATTATAACCAAACACACCTTGCTTCATTATACAATAACGCTTTTTGAACTCACCCAAAGGGGGCAAGAATGTATCATCCAACAAATCCAACTGATTATAAAACTCCAAAACATTCTGTTCCAACGGCGTAGCATTTAATAACACCTTACGCTCGTGATACTTCAAAATTGCCTTTGTATTCTTAAATATATCTGATGTGGTGTTCTTAATAATACTACTTTCATCAATGATAAACAAATCAAAAGGATGTTTAGAAGTATGAATCAAAAACTCTGAACTATTTAATAAACTATGACCACCCACTATACTACAATGGTTGCCATTCTCATAACTATTGATATACTTCTTTACAATATTCTGCTCACCACTCTCCAACATCTTTACATAAGTACCTGTAAATTGAACCATCTTCTTACGAATTTGGTCTATTGAAGATTTCTCAGTCAAGAAACAAAACCTAAACTCACTACCACGCTTCTTAAAATCACTTGCTAACATATTAACCAAACCTGCACATTGAACTGTCTTACCCAGTCCAACCTCATCACCTAATAATGCACATTTTGCAAAATACATAAAGGCAACACCAACTGTTTGAGTATCACGCAATTCTCCCGCAACTGATTTATATGTCTTATTAAAACCACGCATTGAGCCATTTTTCTTCTCATAATTCTCATAATCACTAATTATATCTTTCACCGTATGAGCAGGCAAATTCTGAATACAACCTTTTAACCCTTCAACACCCTCGACATTTTCAATCAAATTCAAAAGGGCAGAACAAGTTTTGTCAGATAAACTACCTTGTAGGTATTTACCTTGATACCAATTTTCACCTTTCAATAGTATAACACCTCTTTCAAATACAAATAGATACAGCAATTTCTATTATCATTAAAATCACTGTTATCATTTATGCATACTAATCAAAATAATATATGTCCAAAAATATTTTTATATTTTTATAAATTAAACAAAATCAAAAAATAAAATGGTCAAATTTAAAAAATTAATAGCAAAAAATCTGCAAAAATTCAAATTGATTTACAAAATATTAGGCTCTGTATAGAGCCTAATACTAACTTTTAATCATTTTCATCTTTTTCTAAAAGTATTTTTAATACCTCTGGAGGAACATATTTATCTACTGACTTATCATACTTCATAAACTCTCTTACCATAGAAGAAGAAACAGTTTCATCAATAGCACGAAAATAAATAGTCTTCAATTTAGGATTTAATTCATAGTTTATCTTCGCAATATTTTCTTCATAAAGATAATCACTTGTATTACGCAAACCACGAACTAAATAATCTACTCCATGTTCCTTACAAAAATCTGCAATCATACCTTTTGTAGTTACAACTGCACAATTTGTTATACCAACAGAAGATAAACAAGCAGTAATTGCACTACCCATTTGATTTTCATTCACAAATCTTTTCTTATCAGAATTCTTTGCAATACAAATATAAACCATATCAAACAATTCACTTGCTTCTTTTACAATACTTAAATGCCCATTAGTAAATGGGTCAAAACTACCCGCATATACTGCAATCTTACTCATATTTATACCCCTCAATCAAAATTATATTTCTCTATTCTTCTCTTAAATACATCCATAGTTTCTATCTTATCCTTATTCCTCTCCAAAAATTCACGCACTTTTGTACCCGCATTATCTTGTATTTCCACAACCTCTGCACCTGTACCTAAAGCACAAATTCTCATCTGAGAAGAAACAATAGTATAAGTAGAAGCACCAATGACAAGAAAAATATCTCCCTTTTCCATTAACCAAATCCAATCATACCCTAATTGATACATAGGAGCAGGGTCTTCATATAACACAGGAGTATTATATAATCTATCACAATAAGACCACTCTTCTTCAGTAGGCAATCTACCATGCAATTTTATAATATCTTTTGTACCTGCCATTTCATGTAAAGTGTCTACATTCATAGTAATTACAGGTACACCATATTCAGCCAAAGCAATATGAGCATCATTAGGCTCTTTACCTTTTATTGTATCCATAAACTCACGCATCACTTCACGATACTTTTCAGGATTTTGCTTTGCATAACTTCTCACTAAATAATCTCTAATTCCTGGTCTATCTTGAAAAGTATCAATACCTGATTCTTTACTTACACCAGCACCCGTAAAAGCTATAATCATAAAAATACTTCCTTTCCTCATCTATTATATCAATTATACTATAAAAAATAAAAAAAGTCAAAGCCTTTGATAAAATATTTTAATATTTTTCAAGTCTTATTCTTTATAACAGATAAAGATATAATAAAAATAAAATAAAATAAGAAAAATATTAAAATATTCTTTATCAACAACAAATATTTATAGAAATAACAACATTTCAGTACAACTTTTTACACCTACAATATAAACCTTGTTAAATCAACACAAACTTATATTTAAATAAAAAGTAGGGAATTTTATTCAAAATCCCTACTTTTTAATTAACAATATTCTAATTAAGAAAAATCATCTAAGCCACCTGAAGGCTGAGAAGGAGTTTCATCAACCACAGGATTATCTACTGTTGGGTCAGTTACTTCTGGAGTAGTATCTTCAACAGGAGGAGTTTCAGGCAATTCAGTAGGAGGAGTAGACTCTGCGGGTCTTTCAACAGGAGTATTAACCTCTACATCTGACTTATTATCTGCACCCTCTACCTTTGTAATCTCACCCTCTGTTTTACGCTCATTCACACAGAAAGCAGTAGAGTCATCAATGAAAGCACTTGTTGTCTTAATATTTAATGTACGAGTATAATTTACAACTTTCCACTCACCATTACGATTACCCATATCTATAACTGATTCTGTATCATAATTACCATTAGCACACTCAAACACTTCTCGTACAGTTACACTACAATAAACATTTGTCTTTGTATCCCAACTTACAATGTAAGTATATTTCTTTGTACCAGTGATTGCTTTAATAGTATCAGCCATTCTATTCAATGTATTTTGAGAAATACCCAAGTCTACACATTTCAAGAAATTAGCAGAACTATAATCATTATCTGTGACTAACTGGCTAAAGTCCTTAATCAATTGCTCAACCTTCTGCTTATTAGTATTAGAGAAAGCAACATCAGAGTATTGAATCTGTTCAGAAATACCAGTAACATTCTTTATAACACTTAAAGGCTCACCTATCATATCACGCTTTAATAAATAAACATCTTTAATATAAATAGTATCATTCTGACCTAAAATAATGTTAAATACTAATGTTTCTTCATAAGTAGGTAAAGACATTTCAGCACCACGAGCACGAATCTGATATACACGATTTACCTTTACAGCAACCTCATTACCATTATTCTTACGCTCTAATATCTGATAATTATAACCACCTATGGAATGATAAGTATAGTCACGAATTTCATCATAATACTTATCAATAGTAGAATAATCATCATACAAACTATACAAACCTATATGATTACTTTCCTCTACACACTTATTATAACTTAAAATCAACTGGTCTATAAAAGGTTTCAGAACTTCCAAAGAAACAGTATCAGTTAAATTATAACTATCTAAAATATCCTGATAACCATTTAACTCAAAATTCTTAACATAAAGAGCCTCAACAGCCAAATCAGTTTCTTCACCTAAATTCAAAGCGTACTTCAAAACATAACGAACAGTCATTGTAGCACCCTTAGCCAACTTATTATCACTGACTAAACCACTATAAGTCAACTTACCTATACCACCTGTTTCTGTACCCTTTTCTAAAGTTCTTTCATACAGACTAACACCCTGCTGTTCATCAAATATAGAATCAACAGTACCCCAAGTTTTTACAAAATTATTATAGGCTGACGCATATTCTTCTCTTTCTTCAACCTGACATTGTAACATATAAATATAATCCATATATCTCTTTTGTTTCATCGCATCACCATCAGGATGCCCATTAGGTATCTTACTATCAGGAACAACAGACTTATATGTTTTTGTTGTTGTATAAGTTACATCTACAAAATATAAACGAGCAGCAGGGTCAAAACCAATAATATCTTTATTACTTTGAGTCCACTCATAAGGTGTTTTCGCAAACTCTAATAATAAATAATTAGCATATTCAGGTGTTAAAACATTACCACCCTTACCCTGTAACTGTGTATTAATATTTGCCAACAAATTAGTTATATTTCTTTCATCTTTTGTACTAACATCTATCAACTTACTACCATCAACAACAATTCTATCACTTACATAGTTGTAAATTTCAGACTCAACTTCTTGATTAGTAGAAGCAACTAAACGAGTACCCGCTACTTCAGCCAATGTCATAGATGGAATACTATCAAACTCACTATTACTTTTTGAAGGCAACACAGAGCAACCTGAAAGCATACCAACTGACATTACTGCTATAAGCACAAGACTTAAAACTCTTTTCATCTCTTTAACCCCTCCTAATTATAAACGATATTTACCTTTTTTTATTAGTATTTTACCCTCTACTAATAATGCTTGTAACTCTTCTTTTTTATAAAAATGTTCTACAAAAATAGTTTCTCGATAATCTGAATTTTCTCGTAAGAATTCCTCTACAGGCATACCCTTATAATACTTACAATTCCTAAACTTTTCATCCTCTGATGAAACTTTTTCTGTATCATCAACAGAAGGGGTTACAATAGGAATACTATTATCTATTTCAACCTCTTCAACAATTTCAGTATTTATAGATTCTACTTCTTCAAATAAATTATCTTCTTCTGAATTTTCCTCTACTTTTGGTTCTTCTACCACAACAACTTCTTCTTCATTTTCATTGATAATAGGTTCTTCTTCATCAACAGTAGTTGTTTCCATAATAGGCGCATCAGTATCAGAAATATCTCCAAAAATATTAGCAAAATCTATATCTCCTATTGCAGTAATTTCTTCTGAAAAATCTATCTCATCAGATTCATTTACCACTTCTAATTCCTCTTCAAAAGGTTTCTTAGCAGACATTACTTCTACTTTATGCTCTTCAATTTGAACATCTAAATCTTGAACAACAACTTCTTCTTCAACCTCTTGAATAATAGGCTGGTCTGAAACCTCTATATTAGTAATAACTGCTTCTTTATCATTTAAAGACGAATCTTCAATAGGAGTAATTACTGTATTCTTCTTTTTGCGAGGACCACGCTTAAAAGGATTACCATTTCTCTGTATTTTGTGAACTTCCTTCTTTACTATTGGCAACTCTTCTAATATATGTCCATCATTTTCTGCTTCAGATATATTAATAGTTTGCATTCCTATATCATCTATAATATTATCATCTATTATATTATCATCTATTATATCTTCTACAAAAGTATCTTCAATCATAGGTTCTTCTAATACTTCTTCTGACTCTATTTCTTCATTTTGAGTACTATCTACAAAATCAAAAACAGTATCATCAATAATATCTTCTATAACCTCTTCCTCAAAAATACTATCTTGTAAAGAGGTATCTATAGGTTTAGATACCTCTTTTATAATAGGAGGTGTAGACTTCTTATTTTTATTTCTTAAACTTGTGCTTACAATATATTCAACACTTGATTCTTGTTCTTGATTAATTTTATTATTAACCCCTTTGGTTAAAGATTTTAATAAATCAAGAGAGTCCATACACTACACCACCTTTACTTCATTAAATCATCAGAAACAATATTAGGTCTTAAATCAGAATGTGCATTCTTTAATAAATCCTTTTGTTCTTTAGAATTCAAAACAATACCCTTTGAAGTATCTTCACGAACTATTCTTGTCATAACTTGTTCATCTTCAATAGGTTTACTTAAATTTTGAACAGTTGGTTTGGAAGTAGGTTTTGAAGGAGGTCTTTGTGGTCTTGTTGCAGTACGAGCAGCAGATAATTCTGCTCTCTTATTTCTAATCTCCTCTTTATATTCATCTGCTACGGCAGAAAAAGAATCTACATTTCTTAACCCTTTTAAAGCCTCTTTCTCCAACTTACTACCCTTAAAACTTTCTGGTTCTATATGCAACCAAAAATCTGTCAAATACTGGAAAAATTCGTCAAATCCTTGGTTTGTATCACTAATAATAGGCGTATGAGCAAATAAAACACCTGAATTATCTATCTTAAATGCTATATCACCCATGTGATTTAATTTCATTGGAAACTGCTTAGGTGTTGCACCTGTAACACCTTCTATATGTTCAGCATCACCTTTTACAGAAATTCTATAAGGAATCATATCTGTAATAGTCTTTGACAAAACCTCATTCTTAACAACGTGAGGAACCATTAAAATACGAATTCCTAAACCAGGTAAACGAGAAGTAAACTGCTTTAATAAAGACATAAACTCATTCTTCATTTCTTTATCCATTCTATTAGAAATAGTTATAACCTCATCCATAACAACCAAGATATAAGGCATTTTCTCAAATGGGTTCTTCTTATGGAAATCTTCAATATTCTGAACGCCACCCTTTTCATAGAACAACTGCTCACGTCTTGCAGCCTCTTCATTACATAAATGACGAAGTAAAGTAATTATTTCTTCATCTGTTGTTAAGAAATCTCTAATATGAGGAGTAACTAAATGATAATAATCAGAAGTTAAAGTTTTAGCATCTATAATATAAAATTCAAACTCACTAGGTTTCTTAAACATCATAAGTTGTGCCAATAATGTCTTTACAAACCAAGTTTTACCTGAACGAGGAGCACCTGAAACCAACAAAGCATGTACATCTTTAAAGTCTCTAACAAGTGCCTCACCCTCTGCATTTATACCAAATACAAGAGGCATTTTCATCTTACCTGTTGTTACCTCATTTCTAACTGTATCAGATAAATAAATATCTTTTACAGTGACCATTGCTGTTTCACCCTTATTTATCTTTATATAAATTCTTCCACCTGAATAAGTACCTGTACCCGTAATCGAGTCATCCATCTGCATAGTTTTTTTATCAAAAGCACAAACATTAATAATTTCTTTTACCAAACTATCTATCTGCTTATCTTTTAACCACTTTGGACGAGTAACTATTAAAGAAGTATAGAATAATTTATCTTTAACCTCTACCAACTCTGGATATTCACCTTGATGATTTGATGGTGCAAGTACATCTGCTGCCTTTTTAACCATATCATGAAAAGCCAAAAACTCACGGCTATCCTCTTCAAAAACTTTTTCTCTTGCATAATGAGGTGTTTTTGTTTCCAAAGTACTTAACATCATATCATACAAATATTGCTTATTCATCATACGAGAATCAACTTGATGAGAACTTATACCCTCTTCTAATTCTCTTATCATTTCCTCTTTTGTCTTTGTAGAAAGAGAAATTTCCCCTATATCATCTTCTATTTCAAGAGGATTTGTAAAATTATCTTCACCTGTATCAATATGACTTAAAATATCATCTGTTAATTCAGGTAATTCAGGCTCTTCAGGTTCTTCCTCTTCTTCCCAAGAGGGATAAGACTCTACTTCCATAGGTTCTTCCTCCTCAACTTTAGGCATTCCACCCTTTGCAAGAGTATCCATAGAAAACATAAAAACAATACTTCCTAAACCCAAAGAGAAAACAGAACCTATCAAAAAATGTAAAAAGTATGGGTCTACAACAATCATCAAAATAACAGAAATAAGGGCTAAAACACCACCTGATATAAAAAGATTTCTACCAAAATCTTTTCTTTTAACAACATTAAAGTTCTTAAAAGACCTAATAAGTGCTGTTATAAAATTCAACCCCTCTTTTCCACCTGTTGCTATTGCACCCCAAAATCTATCTTCAGGATTTTGCATCTGATTTTGTTGTTGTTGCATCTGATTAGGTGTACCATATTGAGAACTAAACCCTGTATTATTTCCAAATCTATTTCCATTAGGTCCAAAATTATTTCCACCAAATCCACCACCACCAAAATCATTATTACCACCAAATCCACCACCCATTGAAGGACGACCAAAAGAAAAGTCATCATCAAAAGACTCACGACCTCCTCCACCAAAGGAAGACCCCCAACCTGAATCTGAATCAGAGGAGCCTATGCTTTCCCAACCATCATCATCATCTCCCATTCCAGGGTCCATATCAGGGCGATTTCTATCTGCCCTTGCATTCATAATGGCATCATCATCAATATTTGATGTAAAATCACGCATAATCTCTCCTCCTTCTTATAAAAATTTCATTAAAAGTGCTAAAATAATAAACAATACTAAAATAACACCATAACCTATTTTAAACTTCTCTTCCATGTCAGCAACTATAATATAATTACTTACCAATAACAATATAAAAACTAAAAGAAACATATTTTTCACCCCTATAAAACATTATTCATCAGAATAAGTGTCTTCCTTCCTTTTATCTTTTATATCAACACCCGTCTTAAACAACATACTACGAGCAATTTCAGGGGGTATTAACATTTTTACTATACCATACTTACTTCTATCTAAACCGCACAAAAAAGCATGAGTATATAAAGATTCTGAATGAGATTTTCCATCTAATTCATCATCATCTTTCTTAACAGAAGATAACAAATCCATTTCAGACTTCATTTTAGGTATAGATAATCTATCACAAAATTCATATCTAACTTTTTCATCACCTATTGCACCTGCAAGGAAAGATGTAATATTACCAAAAACACCAAATCTATCATCATCTAACAACTCTTTAACAACGTTAGTAATAATAATATTAACATCACCTAACTTACGACCACCTGTTAAAGCAACACCCAAAGTTTTATCTGAATCTGGGAACTTACCCCAACGTTGGAACTCCTCCCAAAGTTTGAAGTTAAATCTACCACGAGATTTACTAAATATAGACCTTTGATGACTTAACTGTGCTGCACTTAATTGCATTAAAGCAAGTTGAACTTCATCTATAGATTGAGGAGATTTACCCGCCATACCAAAAGAACAAATAACTAAATCTGCGTCTATAATTTCTGCCACACGAATTCTATCTCTAAACATAGCAGAACGAGTACCATCTTCCTCAAAATATTTACCTAAAACAGCCACAGCCAATTTGACAGTCTTTGTATAATCATCATCATCTCTAAAACGCTCCAAACGTCTTAAAGTTTCATATACCTCAAATAAAGTCAAATCTCTGGACTTATACCAAGTTTCAGGATTATCTGTAACACCTGCATCTTTATAGGTTTCTGTAACAGCATCATCCAAAACAGTTCCCATTAATAAATTTTCTTCATAGGTTCTACCTAATAACACCTTAAATATAGATAAAGTAAAGTTAATAGACATTTGCTTTGCATCTCTATCTATATCTTCTATTCCAGTAGCCTGTGCTATTTCCATTGGGTCAAAATATTTACCATTACCTTCACCCATATTTATTATTTGAACTGTACTATTATGACTTAAATAATTGGCCAAAGGCACATACTCAAAGCCCTCTATATCCATTATTGTACCATTATAATTAAGAGACAATAACTGTAATAACAAAGCCTTTACAAAGAAAGATTTACCACCACCTGTTTCTGCTGTTATTAACCAGTTTTCAGCAGTATCTTCCTTTGGTTTTACTTTTTTTAATACAGGGAAACGAGAATAAATATCTGTACCAAAATACACACCTGACACACCTAATGTTCCTTGTGTATAAGTATTAAAACGAGATAAAATTTCATCAGTTAAAACATAAGATGGAGAAGAGTCCATTATATTTGTTTTCATACTATGATTAAAAGGACTATAATATTCAATAACATCAGGAATTTCATACATAATTCTATTTAATGTAATACCTATATGTTTTGCATACTCCTCTATTAACTTAACAGAATCATCAAAATCTTCTCCACGCTTACCTGATATTATCATAAATTGTGTACTCTTAAAAAGAGTACGTCCTCTTGTTTTATCTGCTTCTGATAAATATAACAAAGATTCCTCTATCCAATTCTGTTTACTCAAATCTTTAATATTCTTATGCATATTATAAGCATCAATATCTTTATCATCACTTTCTTCTCTTACCTGACGCAATATTCTCAAACGAGATTGCATTTGAGGAGACTCCCAAGCAATATAATGTCTTCTTATATTATCCACAAAAGTCACGCGCACACCTGATTTACATTCACTTCTTAATCTTTCTTTCCAATCTATATAAATTTCTCTTGGTAATTTACCAACTGTATAATAAAAAGAAATATTCTCTTTATCATAAGTTCCTAAGAAGTCAATACCAATCTTACCTCGGTCAGGCGCAATATATCTACACTTTGAACTTTCTCTGTTTGCTAATTTACAAAATATCAGTTCGTCATACAAATCAACAACATTACTTATTTTTTCTTTCAAAGTGTATTTTCTTCTACCTTTTCTATCATAACGAATTTCTTTTTCAGGCTTTTGAGCAGAAGATTTTTCTAAATTAACAGTCTTTTGTTTTTTATTCTGTTTATTTTTTCTACCCATTTAAACA
>JAEIGA010014958.1_pt1 | contig 11813 bp, 11 predicted proteins | sample 9270691 | NCBI WGS metagenome assembly JAEIGA01 (sample SAMN17057246, study PRJNA624740) | gut metagenome | biome: biome; isolation source: fecal sample | host: Bos grunniens | place: China: Xizang | collected 2019
CATCGTAAACGTCATTTTCAAAATTCATAAACTTTGAAATATCATATTTTTCTTCACTTGTATAGTCTGTCATGTAAAAGCTCATGATAAATTTCCTTAAAATTTATAACTGAATATTTTGTCTACATCTTTAGTAATGAGAGGTTTTATACCCGTGAAGGTTGCTCCCACTCTGTAATATAAGGGTGCTATGTTATTCCCGTTTTGATCGGCTACTTCAACTGCACTCTTTGTGACGTCTACTTTTGTTAAAAGAAGTTTTTGAATTGTCATAGTATTACCAAATTTAACAGTTATCGTACCCTGTGTATCGGCTCCGGCGAAAACATCACCCGCTATCTTAGAAAGGCTCTCTACACTATCTATTTTCTTCCATTCCTTGTTATCGAATACGCTTTTATTTCCCTCAAAAACGGAAGCCATGTAACCCCCGTGGACACGAACTTTCGCATCTTTTGTTACGGCAGAAGCATCAGGGTCAGTGGACAAAGAAGCCAAACTCACAAACTCTTTCAGTTTATTTTTAAAACCCATACCTCTTTTGTAATTAATAAGATAAAATTCGATACCTATGGATAAAGGTGTTGTTCCTTTCCAGCACATCGTAGAAGCACTTATCCAGGAAAATAAACTATCAGAACCCATGATAGACGTAAAATCAGTAAGATTTGAAATATCGTTAATTACAGGACCCCACTTATTTTGAGCCGAAAAGGAAGGTTCTCCTGTCATTAACCCTGAAAGAACTCCCCAATTTACCCCATCAAATTTAGGGTACACTATGGTTATGGAACTCGGTGAATTACTATATCCGTTAAATAAGTCATCTAAATATAATTTTGCCATATATTAACTCCGCACGAAATCCGTTCCTATATTTGTCATGTTTGACATTGTTTGTTGCATTTTAGAGAACATATAATTACCGGTAGCTGACTGCATGAGTGTGTCCATACCGCCCTCACCTTTTCCTGTTCTAACCCAAGGAGCACCTTTTATGGTATCGCTGGTTTTGATACCCATGTCCTTAAGAATGGACTCATCCGATTTTTTGCCTTTCCAGTATTCTTTCAGTTGGTTAAACCGGCTCTTTTCTTCAGCAGTCAATCCTTTTTCTATAACTTCTTTTACGGAAATATCATGTTGTTCTGCTTCTGCCTTAACCTTTTCAGTCATGTTGTTAATTTGCTGGTTTAAAACTCCTAAAGGAACATGATAATGATCACCTTCATAGAGTATCCCGGAACCCGTAGGATTTGCCCCCGACATTCTGGCAACCTGTGTGTACTCAAGGGATGATATTTTCTTTCCATCCTTAGTAGGAACCGAAGTGTCTATTACGGTTCCTAAAGAACCGAAATGGCTTGCCATTCCTGATGTATATGTGTGAGGAGAGACAGCACCTCCTTCTGTACCCAGAGTTGCGATTCCTCCCGTAATTTTATAATCAGACACATCGTATCCTTTTTTCTGAAATTCGTCTCTCATTTTAAGAAAAGTGTCGGTAGTTCCCCGAGCTACGTAGGCTCCTCCGGTTTTCTTGTTATATGCGTCTGTCTGAAATGCTCCGGTTCTTGTTAGGGAAGCCGGGGCTTCTTCATAGAAACTTTTTTCACCTTTTTCCTTTATGTCTGCTGCTATAACTTCAGAGGCTCTTCTTTGAGTCATGCTTCCCAAGTTCAAAATTTGTCCTGCCGAACCATATATAGGGTCTGCTTTATCTGCCTTTTCCCAATCAGCATGGGATAGTTTTGAAGAGTCTAAGTGTCTATTTGAAGCACTTTTATGTTTACCTTGCAGTAATTGCGAAGATTCATAACCTTCTATGTTACCGCTTCGAGAGCCTTTTGCCATACCCTGTATTTTTTCTATCTGTCTTTCAGTTTGTCTCTCACTCGAATCTTTATCTCCTCCTCCAAAGGGCCAATGCTCTCTAATCCATTTTATTATTGCAAATATGGGGTTCCACATAGCCATGAAATCAAATACTTTTACAAGAAACTTCCCAAAAGATTGACCCCATTTCTTAATGGTTTCACTATGATTTTTCCATAAAACGGCTATTCCGGCTACAGCGGCACCTATAGCTACCAAAGGAAGTGCTATAGGTGCTACTGCGGCTGAAAATAAACCCACGATTGCTGCAATACCCCCGGCTCCCATGAGTCCTGCGCCTAACCCGGTAGTCACAGCGTTTCCTCTCTTACCTCTTTCCCATGCATCTTTAGTTTCTCTTCCTGCCCAAAGAGCACCTCCTATACCGGCAGCGGCTATTCCTAAACCTCCCGCCACTTTAAGTCCGGCGCTAACCTTTTGAGCTGTTGTTCCCGCTGTGACAAGTTCCCCTAAAGAGCCTCCACCTTGTATGGCCATCTTTGCTAACCCGGTACCACTCTTTAATAGAATTGCTCCTAATATCTTTGTGAGATGACCGCCTAAAAATCCTATAAGTTTTCCCACTCCCTTAAAGGTAGCCTCTACTATCATTTTAGAAAGGTAAGGTCCAAATGCTTGCATAGCTCCGAAAAAGAGTGTTCCCATGACTTTACCCAAAGTACCGAATTTAGAAAGAAACTGACCCCCCATTAATCCCATGAGAGTAAATATATCTTTCACAGCACCACCAATAAATTTGTTGGCTGCTAAACCCTCTATTAGAGCGTCTGCCATCCCATGAAGTGCCTTTGCGGTTTTCTTTAAAAAGTCACCACCAAAGAAGTCAACAATTTTTTGAATACCTTGATTTAAAAAGCCACCAAACGATTTGGAAGTTGCAATCCCCATGGCTTGTGCTACGCCTATAACAAGGTCTTTAGTAAACTTGTCATCCTTACCTTTACCTTCGTTTATCCAGATTCTTCCTTGACCCGTTTCTTTAGCTTTGAGAGTTTGCGCAGTCATTGTTGCAAGAAGATTAGAGATTTTTACCAAGAGCCCGTCCATGCTTCTTTCTTTACCCTTTGTAAGTTCTCCAAGCATTTTAAGGGCTGCCACAGAATCTTTATTTAAGATACCTATTAATTTTAAATTTTCTATTACTATTTTAAAGAGTTTTGCCTGCTCCGTATCCGAAAGTTTGGAAGCATTTTTAAAATCCGTTCCTTGTTTCTCAAGAGCACTTTTAAGATCGTTAAATGCTCCTTCAACAAAGACTTTCATGGAGTCATCATCAGCAAGCTTTTCTAAATACCCCATTATATCTTCTAAACCGTCTTTAGCCATCTATAATTTTCCTAAGTACTCTTAAATCAATATTTTCTAACTTATAATTTAATTACGGAAATATCCGCTTTTTATCCACCTAAAGCCTTTTGTACCTGCTCTTCTTGTTGCTTGGATTCAATACTTACACGTATCTCGATAAAGTCCTTCATGGACATCTGTATAAGTTCGTTATAGCTCCCCCATCCTTTTTCCACATAATAGGAAAGAGCCATAAGAAAGGATTTCCTGTCAAATGGCTTCCCATAGGAGATCAAACGATACGTAGGGTAGAAACCTGAAGGGTGGTACATCTCGCCACTACTGTTGAAAGTTGGACGTAGGTGTTACTAATACCTCCGTTTCTCTCCCGCAAGATTCACATATTAGTTTAAAAGGTTCTATCTTAATAATAGTTTTATCTACAATTTCTTTAAGTATATTTTTATCTTTAGCTTTGCACAGACCGTTTATATAAGACTTTAAGAAAGCATTTCTTTCTTTTCTGTCTCTAAACTCTCTGTCTACGATTTCTCTAATACAGGTGCACATGTACTCTGTGTACATAGCAGAGAGAATAGTACTTTTATCCGCATTATTTCTAAACTGTTTACTCATAGTTATATACTCGGATACGGTTATAGGAGAAACAACCACTTCCAATTCATCTTCCGTGTCTTTACCGAAAGTATAATGTTTTCCGAAAATGTCTTCATCAAAATCGGAAAAACTGATTTCATCCATTGTGAATTCGTAGCTAAATTTATGTTCACAGTCAGGGTATATACACTTACAACCGTCAATTCTTATTTTATCTTTAGTATCAAAAGAAAATAATCTTCTTACAACATCCAAAAATTGGACGTCAGAATGTAATAAATTATTTTTATCAAAATTACCATGTATGGATATACCTCCCAAGAGTATACGGAAGTACTCAGCATCTGATATACCGTACCTCTCCATATCAATTTGTTCTTTAATATTTAAAGGTCTTACATATATTTCTATATCTTTCGGATAACCAAACCCCTTTGAAGGAAGTTGCCATAATTCTACTAACTGTCCGTCCAAACTTATTCTCCCATCTCTCTATACATTCATTATATAATTATTTATAAAAATTGTCAAATAACCTTAGGACATTAAAGGTCTGCCTGTTTCAGAATCCCATATTCCCGTATCGTAAGCTTCTGCGAAAAAACCACCACCTCCGGTACCGCCACCACCGTGGTCTATGACAGGAACATCAACTTGTTTACCGTTTACACCGCCGGCTTTACCTTGTGCACTGCTAATGCCGTCACCTACTGCTATCAGATTAAAACTTATCAATTTCGCATCATTAGCACTGTAATCTCTGGAAACGGAAACACCTCCGGAAGGAATAACATACATTCTTCTTTCAAGAGTTTGTTTACCTTTAACATTATACCCTCTATAAATAAGTTCTCTTGCCACGTCATCGAGATAGGCTACAAATTTATTTTTAGGGAAACATTGGTTTTCCCATGTCATTAATTCCCCTTCTAACTTATTATTATCCATATCAAAACATGTCAGAGAAAGTGATGTAAGCCTTTTTCTATTTAGTAAGGGGAGGTCTCCCAGTACAGACAAAGGAATAGACATATTTTCATAACTTGTATGGTTAAGACTTATACTTTTAACAGGAAGGAATTTCGTAAAGGAACCTGCGGGAGTTCTGTAGTGAGTAAATCCTCCCAGTTCTATAACAAAATGGTGGCTTTGAGCTATATCTAAATGCGAAATCCCACTTTGAGCAGGAGCCGTTGAAGCCTTTGAGCCTCCCGAGCCCGAGTCTGTTCCGGAACCGTATCCGATACCATTTCCGCTTCCACTTCCGCTTATTCCGGGAAGATTACCGTTGTAAGGACCGTTACCGATAGCCACATCCATATTAACAGAGCCCCCTATAAAACCGGGTAATAATGCTTCCTCTAAGGAATTTACGGTAGTTCCGTCTAATCTTTTATAACTTATTTCTCCTGCCAACTTTTATTCCTTTCTTTTTAAAATTTAATTTTAAAAAGAAATGGCTTGCTTAACGCAAGCCGCACGAAATCGAACTTAAATAAGTCGTATAAAGTGAAATATGTAAAAGAAAATTATGAACCCATTAAGCGGATACCGTTACCATCTGTTAATTCATAGTTATCATATACAAAGGTACAAGAAACTCTTATTAAATCATTGGATTCAGAGCTTACCTGTCCATAGTTACAACTCGTAACCTGTGCCCTTCTTAATCTGAATTTATACTTAGGAGTATTATCTTCGCCTTTAAGCATAATTGTTATAGCGTCCGTACAATAATTTCTTTTACCGATATTGGTACCTTTATCAAGGTCATAAGTAGCGTGTGCCCATTTTTCCAGAAGTCTGTATATAGAACCGTTACCTGCGGTTGTAGGAACTACAAACTCTAAAGAAACGGGAGCAATTGTTCTTTTTCCTGCCTGATGGTTTTTCATACCACCGGGAAGGTGCCATATAATAGGTTCCCCCGGGGCAGTCGGGAGGTCACATCTCTGTATGTATCCTGTTACGTCCTCTGTTAATCCTAATTGTGCATTTGCTGCATCAGCTGCTATATGGATCTCAAATCGAAACGTAGTTTGGATGTCAGTTTTATACGTGGCCGCAAGGTTATACTTCATATGTTGAATCCTTTTCTATTGCTATGTTTTAACTAACATATAATTTAATAACTGTTTGTATATACACGTTTATCTCAATCAGTTACATAATAAAATTTAATTTATTTAAAATAGAATAGGAACTCAATTTTGAGTTCCTATTCCTTTATATTTATAACCGAATATTATGCTGACTGAATAATGGTAAAATCGAAACTCGAATTTACTATATTCATTGTAACGTATATTCTCTGGCTGTAAGCGGTCGGTTGAATTATCAACAAATAACGCAACGTGTTGTTTGAAATATCCGTATCCGAACTTACATCTTGGAATGAGTATCTGTAAAAACGAACTCCTACCATAGGTGCCAAGTAATCGTTGCACGTATTTAAGATATCTGCTCTTAATAAATCAGTAATAGGTAATTGCAAATATTCTTTTAAAGAAGTTGCTAAATTTTCTTTGATATCAAGAACATTTAATACGGTACCTATATTCCGCATTGCCGAGTTTGCTATCTGAAGTGTATTCTGGCACTGCATGTAGTATCTGCCTACTTTACCGTCATAAGCAACGTAGTTGATGGAAGCATCATTCAACAGTTCCGCCTCGCCACTTATATCACCTATTTTCCAATCACAGGTTACTCCGTTTACTAATCCGTTTTGAGGTCCTGCGTAAGCATAGGGATAATTTAAGTTATTAATAACATTTAACCATCCGGCTATTGCTACTGCATCTGACCCTATGTCTACTTGTCTTTGATTAAAACTGTCAACTGTTTTAACATGCGGAGCATACATACAACCGTAGAATGAGGTAGAAGCAAGAGTTTTCTTTTTATAATCTACTATATTCTGTGCTCTTGCTGAAGGAAAGGTTGCTGTTTCATCCGATTTTCTTGAGTTCACGAATACCAAGCAGTCTTTTCTTGTATTAGCAAGTTCTATTAAAGAAGTTTGGAATACGGAAGTTTCTGCACCTGCGGAGCAACCGTTACCTAAAATAGAAATAGGAATAGTCTTGTCTGCAAACACATCTAATGCCTTGGTAAGAACTGTTTCGTCTACTAAACCACCGTCAGAACCGCCACTTGCTTGAATAGGAGTTCCTCCTAATGTAGAATTAGGAAGGTCTGTATTTGCTTCATTATTATTAACCTTAATGTAAGCCGAGCCTTCTACTATGTTATCTACATACAGAGAAGTACCGTCTATTGCTCTCGCCGAGTTGTCTCTACTGAATGTAAAGGATTCGAGGATTTCATTTGTTTCCGTATTAACAACGTCTAAACGCATTGTACCAAATGTGCAGGGGGTACCACCGATATCCGCACCGGGGTAATAGGTTAAGTCGTCCGAATTATCTACTGAGGAAACAATCAAAAACGCTAATTTACCGTTATATGCACCGGGGTTGATACCTGTAATAAGCATTAAATCATCTTCTTGGAAAGCATAGCCTTCAGGGGATACTAAACTGTTTTGGTAAATAACTCCATCAGAACCTTCTACCAAGGCTTCTTTAACTTGTACTTCGGTTTCATTTGCTTCCAAATTGAAAGTTGAAGAGACAACCGTGAAGTCTCCGTTATTTGAAGCATATCCTGTTTCGGAAGCACCTTTTACAGTTATTATTTGATTTACAGTAAAGCGGGAAGCTACATTCCCTTCGAGTCTGAAAGTTTTTTCCGTTACGTTTACGCCTGCTATATTAGCTATCTTCTGGGCAGACAAAGGTGATACAGGAGCTTTTATTAATTTTGCGGAATCGGAAGTTCCTGTATAATCTTCCGTAATATTTCCGGTTACGGTAATTACATTTCCTGCTACGGATTTTACTATGTAGTAACCGTCTGCTACACCAGTTCCCGTTACCATAACAATGTCACCTATGAAAGGAGTATCATCTCCTTCTATTGTTATGGTTTCGTTTTCAGCCGAAATTGCTGTGATTTTTCCATAATCTTTTGCTTTTTTAATTACCACACCACCGTAGAGGGGATTGTTTGCTGCTCTTACTATGTACATTGTGTTAGTTTGAGCTAAAACTTTTAATACTGAATGGAAAGTAGGATCATCCGATACAGAGGGGGCTCCTGAGAAAGTGTAGGTGTTTAAAAAGTCAGTAGGACTTGTAACTACCCTAAATTCATTAACAGGACCTCTTTTAGCGGCTACTACGTATCCAACATTCAGAGATGTGGCTCCTTCAGGGAGCTGTGACATGTCATTTAAAGAAACATATACACCGGGTAATACTCTTGTTGCCATATTTTTTAAGTCTCCGTTTCATTACAAATTTCTTAACTAAATACATAATTTAATTTAAAGAAATAAAACGGATTAAAAAGCAAGCCATAAAAGGGTTTCATCTAATAAGGCAAGTCTTGTTCGTCGATTCCGTCATCAGTAATTGTTAAGATTTGTCTGCCGGAGCCACCCTTAACCTGAACTTCAAGTATTATTTTTTTCAATAGTTTCAATTCCGTACCGGGAGTTTGAGAAACCCAGTATATGAGGTCGAATTGAAAAGCACTTGCAACCAAAGAACCTCTCTGCGTTGTATCATACTTATCAAGGTCTGTTTCTCTTATATTAGCAGCTCTTCCCACAACTTCCTCGCAGAGTTCATAACCTGTTTTTCCGAAAGATATTACATGATTATAATGAAAGTTTATAAATCTGTCGAAGTACATGGCTATGTTTTCCGTTGTATTATAAAGTTTATCCATATCATTTGAAACGATGACCATATTAACAGGAACAGACTGCATTCTCGTTTTAAATTCGTTGGGAACACCATTAATATATTCTGTTCTCGTATAAATATGAGAAAGAACATTCGTCAAAGGTCTTACTTGTTTTGTACTAAACATAATAGTAGCCCAGGGTTTGGAAGTTTTCGCAAAAGGAGCCTCAGCAAGTCTTTGGTGAAACCTGAAATCGAAAGCAAGACCGGGGTCATAAAGATACTTATATACACCATTGCTCTTATTATTTTCTTTATCATTCATATAAGTTCTTGTACCGGCTGCTAAATTTTTTTGCCCCTGAGTATCGGAAGCAGTAAATGTAGCGAACTTAACATGACATTTATCTTCAAGTTCGTCAAATAATTGTGCTATGGCATTTTTAATATAAGCATTAATCATTACTTATCTTCTTTGTTATTGTTATTATCTTCACCGTGTATTTTCTTACGAAGTTCTTCTATTTTTTTCATTACGGAAGCATCACCTATGGCTTTACCATTGGGGAGAAGTCTTATGGAGTCTGTTTCCCCATTTTGCATCATACGGTTCATTTCTTCTGCCGCTTCTTTCGCTTGCTTTCTTTTATTAAAGTCTTCCACATCACCTTCCAACAATGCGAGAATGTCACATAGACAAGATTCGGAAATTTTTAAAGCATTCTCCAACTTATTTCGTAAGCCTTGATTTATACGAGCACTAGATTGTTCCTCTCCGGCTTTATCCGTTTCTTTTTTAGTTTGCGGTTTACTATTCAAAAGTTTATCTCTGAAAGCTTCTAATTTCTTTTGATTTGTTCTTTGTCTTTTACGGTATAACTCCGTATTCTTATCGAGTTTTTGTTGTGCTAAGTTAGCTGCTAACGCAGTTCTTTCTACTTCCTGCTGGTTTTCTCCGGGTTTTCTGAGAGCACCCCACAAAGCCTTTGTAGCCTCATTGTTTCTTTTAATTCTTTCGTCACGAGTATCTCTTACTTTTTCTTCATCAAATTCATTTAAGTAAGCTTCTACCAAAACAAAAATTTCTTTTATTAAATCTATATTATCCATTATCTAATCCTCCGGGATATTCATTTGTAAGTCATCCGTTACGTTTATTACGGTTGACTTCTTTTTATAACTTTTTTTCTTTTTTACAGAAGGAGTAGTTGCGCTCTTTGTCCCCGTATCTTCCGTACCCTTTTCGGAATCGCTAATTGTGTCAGATGAACCTAACGCAACCCCCAGTCCTACTGTTTCTTCATTCTCTAAATTCTTACATTCGTAAGGAACTTCTGTTTCTTCCTGAAAAACTTCTTCCTCATCATTATCTTTGGCTAAAGGAGAGAGGTACATTCTTAGAAGCATTATACCACTTGCTCCCGTAACAACTAATTTTTTATCTACAAAAAATTTGCTTATAGATTCTCCCTGATAAACTACAACTTTTGTTTGCAGGGGAAGTTCTCTTTTCTTTGAAGTTTCTATGAAAGGTCTGTCAATTTCCGTTTCTGTGTAAAAACTGTCAAATTCCAATTCCGAGGAATTTATTGCATCGTTTTTTATAAGGTAAGGAATATAAAATAAAGTTTTTTCTACATTAGGCTTTTTAGGATAAGATGGCGACTGATGCGGAGCAAATATCTTCATATCCCTATACTTAATATCCGTTTTATACGGGTCAAAAATGGGAAAATAAAGGTCGCAGGGGAGCCCGAATTCTTCTGTATAAGCTTCTGTAACTTTGTTAGAAATATAAACGTATTTTTTATTTATAGAATTTACAACATTCGTCATACCTTAAAATTTAATTTAGGTGTATGCACAAAAAGAGTAAATAAAGTACATTGTCCTATCAGGTAATTGTGTAACGCACCCGGTCTCAGGATGAACTAACCTCGGGTGATAAAAGACTCTAATCTTAGAATTTACCGGTTTGTTATATACTCCGGGTAAAAGAAACACGTCCTCAATTATAAATTTTTTAATCATAAAATTCTCCTATGAGTACACTAAAAAATAAGGGACCATCCTAAAAGCATTAGATCCGACATGTACTTCCGTGCTCCCGTAGAGGTCAAACAATGAAAGGGCACTACTATTCCTAATCACAGAATTAAAATAATCCGCCATAGATATTCTACCATCTATGGAAATACTTAAAAATTTATATTTTCTTATCACCTTATTATCACCTATTTATACACTACAGGGAAAGGATCTCTACTAAAATGTACTATTATTAGGCTCCCTCTTTGATATGTTCTCAATATTCTTTCGTTTTCTAATACTACTAAAACTTCTTTCATGACAAATATACTATGTCCTCCCGATTTGCCTATATAGTCTTTCTCTAATGACTCAAAATAATTGAGAAAAAAGTCATCTTTAAAGTAATGAACATAATATAAATAAGGTATAATAACTTCTGTAAAAGGCACCACTTTACTAAACATAAGGAGTAGTCTCCTTTACATAACAAAACACCGTCCTTAAACATTTGTTGAAATCTAACATGCATATTTCTCCAAATATTCTTGTTTGTAACAGGAACCGTAAGTGCCTGTGGTAAATCGTTTCAGTATCACTTTGCTTGCATTATTATCTGCATTATCAGAATAGCCACAATTCTGACAAACAAAGGATTCCTGTGATAAACGATTTCCCTTTTCTATGTGACCACATTTTGAGCATTCAATAGAAGTATTAAATGGAAGAACTGAACGAAAAGTAACACGGTTCTCCTCACACAGCATTTGTATTCTACTTAATACTTGCCTATAACTCAAATTATAGAAAACAGAACGAATATTTTTAGAGAGTCGTCCTCTCTCTTTCATTTTATGTTTCATGTTTTTAAGTTTTTCAGCTACAATAAGTTGCTTGTCCTTAAAATCTATTTCTTTTATCTCCTTATTTATATATTCTCGTATTTCTTCTTTCTTACGATAGTATGCTTTGCTACATCTTTTCTTACATTGTAATTCATATAAGTGTTTTTCAATATCGTTCCCAATTATTTTACCGTTAGATAAAGTGCCTAATCTTTTCATACCAAAGTCAAAACCTAATAAAGTACCTTCTTGTTTCTTCTCACCTGTTTCTATTTCAAAAGAAAACATAGCATATTTATCTGTTATAGTTACTGATTTTGCTACTTTTCCTATATTATTCCACTTATTGAACTGTACATGTTTCTTTAAAGGAATAGAAATTTTA
>JAEIGA010014959.1_pt1 | contig 11813 bp, 10 predicted proteins | sample 9270691 | NCBI WGS metagenome assembly JAEIGA01 (sample SAMN17057246, study PRJNA624740) | gut metagenome | biome: biome; isolation source: fecal sample | host: Bos grunniens | place: China: Xizang | collected 2019
TGAAGCTGAAGCTGCCCGAGTATCTGTAGCGCTGTGCGTAGGACGATGCTGCCGCAACGCCCCAAGAACCTTTTGTGAATACCTCTCCCGTGAGGCGCAGGTCCATTCTGTCGCTTATTGCAAAATAGTATCCTCCGTCGCGCAGGTAGAAGCCGCGCTCGGTCTCGTCACCGTACGAGGGCATTATGAAGCCCGACGAGTAGTCGCTTGTGAATGGGAAAAAGCCGAAGGGTATTGCCAACGGCAGGGGTACGTCCTCCACTACAAGATAGGCAGGGCCAAATACAACGTCCTTCTTGGGACGGGTCTTGGCACGTGTGAGTGCCACGTAAAAGTGGGGGTGCGCCTCGTCGCAGGTGGTATATTTGCCGTTCTGTATGTAAAAGACATTGTTGCTGTCTTTCTTTGCATCGCTACCAGTCATAAAGCCGTCGCCCTGCTGTGTATATACGTTGTTTATCTTGCCTTTCTTGCTCTTGAAATTGTAGCTTATGCGGTGTGTCTCGTAGGGTGTGCCTCCGTCTACGAATATGGGTTCTCCCTGCAATACACCTGTGCTGTCGGCTCTACCCGATGCGTGCACCACGCTGCTGTCCATATTCATTGTGATAATGTCGGCGGTGAGCTCTATCTTGTCGTAATTGACCTTGCCCGAGCCGTAAAGAAAAGCGTTTCCTCCGCGCGACCACACGAGTGAGTCGTTGGCTACATAATGTACGGGAGCGTCGAGCGCGTCCTTGTTTTTCTTTTTGCTTGTGGTGTCCTGCGGGGCTGCCTGTGTGTCCGATGGAGCTGCTTGTGTCGTGTCGGCTGCAAGGTGGATTGCTTGTGATGACGCTATGCGAGTATAGGCGCTTGCCGATAATGCCGGTGCGCCTAATGTAAGTATCAGGAGTGATATAAGTGCGTATAAATTGTGCTTCATTTTGTTTGCCATAAAGACAGGTGTTGGGTGTTGTCGTGTGGGCCGAAGCAAGAAACCCTCTTTCTTGCCATATAAAAATAAGGCGGATTTCATTAATAGCCCAAACAAACGGCAAATGTACAAAATAAATGGCACTAAATACTCTTTTTATGGTAAAAAAGCATTTTTTAATGGTGTAATTATGCTTTTTTTTGCCTTTGGGGAGTGTGGCTGTCGGGTTTTCAGAGAAAAAGTGCGGCCCACTCATTTACTTTTGCTGCCGACTCGGGGGATATTTTAAACATACTCTCCACAACCTGTTCCAGGGTACGTGCCGTCTCAAGATATTTTGTCTTTGAGTAGAACTTGTCGGCAAAGCAGATGAGTTTTTCCTCGAGTGTCTCGGGGGTAAAGTCGCAGTGGGGTAAGTCCCAGCCGTTTGCAATTATTTGCTCTTTTGTTAACCCTGTACCAGTGTGGCGCTCGCACACTCTTGCGTGGAGTGGATACCCCTCGGCACGCAGAAGCTCTGCGCCCAGATAGCCGTGGCACAGATACGAGGCGTTGCCGTTACAGTGTATGCGTGGGGCGTCTGTAAGGAAAATTCCAATGTCGTGAAGCATTGCGGCCTCCTCTATGAAGCTGTTGTCGAGCGACAGTTCGGGGTGTTTGTGCGATAGAGATAATGCCAGTTCTGTAACCTTTTGTGCGTGTGTCATATAAATGCGACGAAGCTCGTTGTCGTGTGGGTAGTATTTGTCTATGATTTTCTGATAATCCATAATAAGGGCGGGTTTTTTGTTTATGCTTTCACAAAAATAGTTAATAATTCAAATAAAAAGTGTTTAATGGTAAAAATATTGTTTTTTTAGTTATCTTTGCGATAAATCGCGAAGATGCGCTGCACTCGCTGTGAAAAATACCGGAACAATAACCTTACACAAGCACAAATGAGAGAGGCGTTGTTGAAACAGACGCAAGTATTGCCGCCAATTGCTCTTGAAGAGATGTCGGGCATAAAACTGATGAATCGCACAGATACAAAGTTTGTTGCGACACTGGAGCAATTGAGGAATTTCCTGTTAGCAGTGGAGGGGCAGTATTACATACAGCAGGTGAACGGCAAGCGTGTGGCGTCGTACCACACCACCTATTTCGATACGGCCGACTTTGCAATGTATGTAATGCATCATAACGGAAAGACACGGCGCGAAAAGGTGAGAATGCGCACCTATCTCGACAGTGACGATACTTTTCTCGAGGTAAAGAACAAGAACAATCACGGACGTACAAAAAAGAAACGCATCGAGGTGGGCACGCCGCATACGCTTGAGAAGGAGGCTGCACAGGCTGTCCCTTTCCTTGCAAAATGTGCTTGGTACACAATAGACGAGCTCTCGCCCGTGATTGAGAATTTCTTCAGCCGCATTACTCTTGTGAACTTTGGAAAGACCGAGCGCCTGACAATTGATTTCGACCTCCGTTTCCATAATCTGGTAACAGACGAACGCGACAATTTGAACAATGTGGCGATAATTGAGCTCAAGCGCGACGGCAACGTGCCTTCGCCCGCGCTCGACATCATACGCCGTCTGCGCATACGCCGCTCGGGATTCAGCAAATACTGCATAGGAAGTGCGCTCACAAACAAAGGGCTCAGACGCAATAATTTCAAGGAGCGGCTGCGCTTTATTGCAAAATTGGAGAATAAACAATGAAATTATAAAAAATGGAACTACTGACTACACTTTCAACCAATCTTATCCCTCTATTCGGCTCGTTGTTCGATTTTGGTGCCGATGCAGTTGCCGACCCGGCTGTAGCCGAAACCGCAAAGGGAGCATTACTGAATCTGCCCGGAGTGATTAATCTGCTTGTCGGATTTTTGATAAACCTGCTCTTTGTGGGCATTGTGGTACGCTTTTTCTACTACCCTAAATGCAAACGCAGTGAGTTTTTCTTTACATTTATCCTCATTGCAATAAGTATCTTCCTGCTCATCTACCTGCTTGGAGGAGTGAAGCTCAAGACAGGTTTTGCACTCGGATTGTTTGCTATCTTCAGCATCATACGTTACCGCACCGAGCAAGTTGCAATACGCGAAATGACCTACCTCTTCATAATCATTGCAATGAGTGCGATAAACGGCCTTGTAATGGAGGAACTCAGCTACTCGGAGATGATAACTGCGAACCTGTTGTTCATTGTGTCGATATGGTTCTGCGAGAGCCACCTTTTCATAAAGCATCTCTCCTATAAGGTTATTAAATATGATAATGTGAGCCTTATCACTCCCGACAAGGAGGAAGAACTGATTGCCGACCTGAAGAAGCGTACAGGCCTGGAGATTGTAAAGGTAGAGGTCGGAGGCATCGATTTTCTTAAAGATGCAGCAATAATAAAAATGTACTATCGTCCTACCGACGATTCGATAAATACAGTAGATACAACAATTAAAGCACCCAGCGATGAATTCAAAATCAAGAACTAAGAGAGCGGCGGCGTATGCTGCTGCACTGATGCTTGCACTGCTTCCCGCAAGCAATACAATGGCACAGAGTGATGACTTTGGCGTGTGGACAACTATTGACGCAAAGAAGAAACTTACCGACAAGCTGCAGTTCGGCATTGAGGGCGAGCTGCGTACCGTGGACGGGGTTTCCGAGGTGGACCGCCGTGCAATGGGACTGTCAATGAGCTATAAATTTGCAAAGTGGCTCAAGGCCGATATTGGCTACGTGTACATAAAGTCGTTCAACGCACAAGAGACAAAGATTAAGGGCTACGCAGGAGACGATGCAATGGGCAGCCCGGTGTATAACTACAACCTCGACCACGAATATTGGGAGGAGCGCGACCGATTCTACATTGGTGCAACAGTCGACTGGAAAGTAGGACGCCTGAAATTCTCATTGCGTGAGCGCTTGCAGTATCAATATACGCACAGCGCGCTTGTGTACGAGGATAAGTATATCTACAGCCCTGTTGACCGCGACGACCCATTCTCGCCCGTAGTACTCGACGAAGATGCTTCAAAGAGCGATGCTGAGCTTAAGGACAGCAAGCACAGCACTACTTTGCGCTCGCGCTTCACTGTAAAATGGGATATAAAGGATTGCAAGATTGAGCCCTTCGCATCGGTTGAGCTGTTTACACGCACCGACGAATGGTGTGGGCACGACAAGTTGCGTTACCGCATAGGTGCCGAGTACAAGATTGATAAGGATAATGATATTTCAATCTATTACCTCTATCAAGATAACCACTCGAGCAGCAGCCCTGCGGGACACGCGATAGGTATCGGATATTCGTTTGAACTTTAAAAGAATAAGCAAGGCTGGCTGGAAAGGTCAGCCTCTTAAAAAGATTAGGATATGAAAAGATTTTACATTCTGTTGATTATACTGTTTACTGTAGCGCCCATTTTTGCGCAGAGTCTGTATGTCGAAAAACCTTTCGGCAACGACATTGTCGATTTTGGCGCTTTGCAAAAAATAACTTTCGATAACGGCAAGATGAACCTGCATTCATATAGTGCAAATGTGGTTTCCTACCCGTTGTCCGATGTTTACAGGATAACAAATAACTATGGCTTGTCCTTGTCGGTCGATGCCGTTGAACACAAGGGCGACCTTGTGAGCTCTGTGTCGGACGAGCATATTGTGGTAAACAGCCCGGCTGGAACCGAGGTGGAGATATTCAGTGTGTGCGGCGCAAAGGTGCTGTCACAGCGGTTGGGTAGCGAGAATGGCACTATAAGTATATCGTCACTCTCAAAGGGCGTGTATATCTTGCGTGCAAATGGTAGAACAGCAAAATTCTTGAAACGATGAAAAAGACAGCATTGGCAACCGCATTTGCACTTGTTTCAATGGGTGTTGCAGCACAGTCGTATCACGTGTGCAGCGGTGACGGCACATTTGTTGAAGTGCCTCTTTACAATAATATCGAGGTTGACCTCGAAAAAGCAGGAGAGGAGTATCCGCAGATAAGCTTTTTGAACCTTACAGGCGACAAGAGGTATTTTCTTGAGTATCTCTTTGCGCTGCCTGGCATTGACAGTATAACAACTCGCAAACCTCTTGTGGGCAAGGAACTTGTTATGTTCGACAATGGCGACGTTACATTTGACGCTGGCGAAGAGACTGGCTTCGACGAGATTGTCGAGACAATAATAACCGATGAACTCAACGACGAGTCGGGCGACTTTGTTGAGAATTATTCCTACGCAAGCCTTGTGACAATCACGTTCAGTGAGTCGGGCGTAACGACAATGCCCGCATCGGTTAACGACGTCACATTCGAGAAGAATGGCTCGCACCTTGTAATAAACTCGACAAAAAGCAAGATGCGCTACATAGTAAAGGGTAAGAGCAGCAACGGTTCGCTCAAGATATACAGTACAAAGAAATTCGAGCTTATGCTGGGTGGTCTTACGCTTACGAATCCCACAGGACCGGCAATAAACATACAGTCGGGCAAGAGCGTATATTTTACCATTGGTACTGGAACAACAAATACCCTGTGCGACGGTACGACATATTCTGCCCCTGTAATTACGAATGGCGAGGAGGAGGACCAAAAGGGAACTATCTTCAGCGAGGGACAGCTGTTGATAAACGGCAACGGAACGCTCAATGTAACCTCGCTCGGAGGTCACGGAATATGCAGCGACGACTATATACGAGTGCGTAGCGGAAAGATAAACATAGAGTCGCTTAAGGACGGATTTCATACCAACGACCTCTTCCGCGTGGGACGCACCCAGAAATACAGCCCAGTGATAACAGTTAAGGCGGGTGGCGATGCAATAGACTGTGGCAAGGGATATGTGCTCATTGAGGCGGGTAAACTACTCCTCACCAGCGTTGGTGAGGGCGTAAAGGCTTCGTACGAAGAGGTGACTCCCGACCCCACAATCAACCCCAATATTACAATTGCTGGCGGATTCGTGAAGATTGGCACAACAGGTAGCAAGGGCTCGGCCCTTAAGGCTACAGGCTGCTACACACAGAGCGGCGGCGTAGTACAGGCCAATGTGTCGGGCGATGGCTCAAAGATAGTGAATGTCGACCAGAACGTGACCATTGCGGGAGGAAAACTCACTGGAGTGGCAACGGGTGCGGTTGAGGCTGTGGAAATAACTCCTGCCGGTGGTATAAAATGTGCAGGTGACCTTGCTATAACAGGTGGTACAATTGCTGTGCAGTGTACAGGGACGGGCTCAAAGGCAATAAATTGCGATGGCGATATTACTGTTGAGGGAGGTAGTGTGCGTCTGCTCACCGAGGGTGACGACTACTACGACGGCGACGGGTACAAGAGGGCACAGGGCATAAACTGCAACAGCCTGACGTTGTGCGGCGGTGTACTTGTTGTAAATTCACAGATGGAGGCTCTTGCAACGTCTCAGGTGACAATGAGTGGTGGAATAATGCAATTGGGCATTGACAGCGAGGACCCAGGGTGTTTCGATTGGGAGTTGCAGCAGTCAGGTGGTTGGCTTGTGAAAAAATATTTGGTGCACCATTCCTATCAATAAAATAGAACCGCCTTTTGGTAAATAAAATCATCACGACTATGGAAAAAACCAATTTATTCCCCCCTCCTAATTACAAAGAGGCACTGGAGCAGTTGCGTGCAATTAACGAGGAAAGAAGCAAGGATAACAGTGCTTATCTTGAGGCAAAAGCTGCCGAAGAAAGAAAAAGCCATTTGCTGTTTCTCGAAATGAATAGATTGCTTTCATCAGACGAAGCTCGGCAAAAGCAAGCCCAAGATGTAGATCCGGAAATTTCTGTGATGATGCAGCAGCTCGCGGCACGTGATAATGAAAGACGTGCAGCCGAAGAAGCCGAACGCAAGCAGGCCAAAGATGATATAGCTCAACTGAATGAATTGCGTGCCAAGATTGATACATTGGAAGAGTTGCGCACAGATGAGGCTCTCGGTCTTATGGCAAAAGCAATGCAGCTTTGTGCAAGAATAGCGAAACGTGATGCCGAAAGCCGGGGCGAGTATAGGGAAAAGGCAAAATTGGTGGACCTGTTTGTTCCCTACGTGAATCATCTGTTGCAGTTTGACCACCTGTTGGATGTTGTGCAGAGTGCCACATACAGAATGGTTGAGGCTCTTGGAGGTTATCCGCGCAAGAAACTCGCGGTGATGAGATTGCGTCTCGAGGCGCTGGTTGCCATAGAGAACCGCGAGATGCACGAATTGGGTATTACCGAGGACCTTCGCGACGATATAAGATTCTATGAAAGCAATATTGCTGCTGCCGATAGGGGCGATTTTGATTCCATAGTACAAAAGGGGTATGATGGTAGGGTGCCTCTTTCAAAATGCGACCCTATTGAGTGGACGGAATTTTGGGAAGATGTAATTGATGCGGTCAATGAATATGTCTATAAGAATCTGGAGTGCCGAAGCCGTGGAATGGGATTCTGTCACGTGTACTGGAAAGAACTGGGCGATGTGATGAGGGAAAAGTTTGGCGTGGAGTGGCGCAGTCCTGTGGTGATGAATCCGGGAACACATTTCGATTGATGAGGGTTCACTTCATAAATATCACAAATTATACACAGTAATTTTCTGCTGTCCCTTGACGAATGCATACGATATTGTATAGCAACAGCAGCGTGCCGACGGCACGCTGCTGTTGCTTGTATTTGTGTTTATGCGTTGTCTTTTACAGCTTGTCTATGATTACGCTTGCAAATTCAAAATCCTCGGGGTTGTCTATGTCTACGCTCTCTATGGTGTCGGTAAGAGCCATATATGGATTGTTGCCTATGCGTTGGTTGAGTTCGGTCCACACCTCGCGGCGGAATATATAGAATGCGCTTGTCTCAACGTACACGGGTTCAATTGTTTGAGTGCGGGGAACCTCTTTGAGTGAGTAGTTAAGCGGGTTGCCGTTGTACCAGGTGAATGTCTGTATCTTTTGTGCCGAGAATGCCGAGTCGTGTTTTTCCGACGTTACGGCCTTCAGGGCATCTTCTATCGTTTCGGCTTTTACAAAGGGTGATGTTGTGTGCGCAAGCATATATACATCGGCGTCAATCTCCTTTACGAATGCCTCGTAAATCTCTTTTCCCAGCGTCTCGTCACTGTCGAGCGAGGTGTCGCGCTTGAGGAACTTCACTCCTTCGGGCAGATAGGGAATTATGCTCTCCTGGCTGCAATATACATATATCTCGTCCAATCCCTGTACCTTTACAAGTGTCTCCAGGATATATTGCAACAAAGGCTTGTTGCCAAGCATCTTGAGGTTCTTGCCCACTACACGCTTGCTGTTCAATCTTATGGGTACAAACGCTACTGCTTTCATATCAGATACAACTGAACATATCTATTACTCCCACGAATTTACCCTCGGCATTTACTACTATTATCGAGTGTACATTGTGCTTGCGCATTATCTCTTCGGCCTCGGTGAGTTTTGCGTTCTCCTGTACGGTCTTGGGGTTGTGGCTCATAAGGTCGTTTGCGGTAAGCTCGAAGAAGTGGTCCTGGTTACGCTGCATTGCACGGCGTATGTCGCCGTCGGTTACAACGCCAAGAATCTTGTCGTCCTCAATAACTGCTGCTATTCCCATTTTTGCGCGGCTGATGTGCATAAGCGCATCGCTTATCTTTGAGTCGCGGGTGAGAATGGGAAGGTCGGTGCTTACCATATAGTCCTTTACGCGTGAGAGCAGCCTGCGTCCCAATGCTCCTCCGGGGTGGAACTGTGCAAAGTCCGATGCCTTGAAGTCGCGCACTGTCATAAGTGCACACGCCAATGCGTCGCCCATTGCAAGTGTTGCCGTTGTCGACGATGTGGGTGCAAGGTTCAGCGGGCAGGCCTCGCGCTCTACGGCCACGTTAAGGTGGCAGTCGGAGTATTTGGCAAGCAATGATGCGGGGTTGCCCGACATTGATATAATGGGTATGTTACGCTCGGTGAGACGGGGAATAAAGCGCAACAGTTCATCGGTCTGTCCCGAGTTTGATATTGCGAGCACCACGTCGCCAGGGGTGAACATTCCAAGGTCTCCGTGAAAAGCGTCGAGGGGGTTTACAAAAAATGAGGGTGTACCTGTACTTGCAAGGGTCGATGCTATCTTGGCACCGATGTGTCCCGATTTTCCTACTCCCGTTACAATGAGCTTGCCTTTGCTGCCAATGATAAGCTCAACTGCTTTTGTGAAATTATCGTCAAGTTTGGGGATAAGGTTGAGGATTGCCTCGGCCTCGTCCTTTATACATTTTATTGCTACGCTGATAATATCTGCCATTTTGTCTGCTTATTTAGAAGCTTTTTTAAATTTACAATAAAATTATTTCCTGTCAATAGAAGCTGCTGCGTTGTCTTTTTGCTCTAAGAAAAATTCAACGGTATGTATTTGTCGGCTTCTTGCTTTGGTTGTGTATGTGCCACTATTTTCCAAATCTCCGCAAAGGTAGTGGTTTTTGCTTTAAATTACAAATGAATAATTTGTATTCTTCTATTCTTGGAAGTTGTTGGAAGCTGTTTGAAATTATAAATAAGTTTGCATTGCGCTCGTTGACACTGTTTTTTGTTCTATAAAAAAGGTAATAATATAGCAGTTGACCCATAAGTTTAATATATGCGTAAGTGTCATTGCCTTTATCCCTTACGGGCGGCGACCGTTGGTTCGCTTCCGCTCAGATGTGTTGTTGAGGGCTTACCCGAAAAATGACAGCAACCTTAGGTCAACATCTATATTATTGCTATAAAAAAGCTTTTTAATCAGCTTCTTATACCTTAAGGAATATTTTTTGTCTGTAAAGAACAGCCAATATCCCGAATATTATAAGGCTGTTGCCTGCTGTAAGCAGAATGGGGTAGTGCTCGCCCATATATTGTTCAAGACCGTGGAACAGGGAGTCTGCAATGCTGCGGAAGCTTATTAGGCTGCCAAGCAGATAGGCTGCTATGGCATTGCAGCCGTAGTATTGCAGCCATTGTAGTCCGCGTTTGTGCCCCTTTACGTCTATCCACCAGTAGAAGAGCGCAAGCAGTATATAGCACCAGCCACCGCTGTAAAGGGTCATACTGCCGCTCCATATACGTTTGATTATAGGATGCCACATACCCCATATCTCTCCGCTGGCAATGAGCGCGATTCCCATTATGAGCATTCTTATTGCAGTTTTTTGCCTGTTGCTGTTGCCGTTCTTTATCATCACTCCAGCAAGGCTTCCCATTGCTACTGTGCAGCAGAATGTGAGGCTGCTCCACAGCCACGTGTAGTCGTACCACGAGGCAAACTGCCACGTACCGTCTGCTGCAATGTAACTGCCGTCGCGGAAACGGCCAAGCAACATTTTGTCTACAATACAAGCAAAATTGCCTTGGGGAGTCCAATCGCCAAGCAGGGCCATTGGCAGCGTGTAAATGACCAACAGCGCTGCAATTACGGCTATCTGTGTCTGTGGCTTGAGGTATAATACCATTGGCACGGTGAGCAGGTAGCCCACGGCTATTGCCTGAAGGGTGTTGCTGTAGATGTATATTCGGTTGGGGTCGAGACCGAGTATGTTACCTTGTACAATCATTCCCAGGAAAAAGAGCAACAAAAATCTCTTTATCACCCTTAGCCATAGTTTGGCGCTGCTGTTGTTCTGTCTGTACTTGGGCAAAGAGAAGGGCATTGTCACTCCCGACATAAAGAGAAAAAGGGGCATTACAAGGTCCCACGCACTGAAACCCTCCCACTGGACGTGGTCTATCTGCGATAGCAGGGTGGTGTTGAGGAATGTGTAATCCGATTTTGCAAGCAGGGGATAGAGTATAGGTTGTAATCCCACAAGCATAAAGAGGTCGACACCGCGCAGTATGTCGAGCGATAATATTCTCTTGTTCTCTTTCATAGTCTATTTTACGGTATTAGGTTTTCGATAGGTTGTTGTCGTAATACGCAATTGCGCACCCTTGACGTGGGCCTGTTATGTACGTCGTGCCATCAGTATGCCAAGCTCATAGAGCGCATACAGCGGGATAAAAACCACCATAAGTGTAAAGGGGTCGCCTGTGGGGGTTATTATGGCTGCAAGCACCATTAGTGCTACTATTGCGTGACGACGGTATTTTGTGAGTGATTGTCTGTTTACTGTTCCTGTGCGGCTCAGTAGCCATATTAGCAGCGGTAGCTCGAACATAATGCCCATAATAAAAATTATGAGCAGAAAAGTGCTCATATAGGAGTCGAGCGAGATGCTGTTTGTTACTGCTGCGCTCAGTTGGTAGCGTGCAAGGAAATTGAGTGTCACGGGAAATACAACGCAGTAGCCCACCGCGCACCCTGTGTAGAACATCGCTGTCCCGAATGTAAAGGCAAAGAGTGTGCTGCGGCGCTCATTGCTGTATAGTGCCGGGCTTATGAAACGCCACGCCTCTAATATAATGTATGGGAAAGCTACCGTAAGAGCCAACCAAAATGATGTGCTTATGTGTGTGAGAAACTGTGTCGCCAGGTTTATGTTGATGATTTCCAAAGGTGGGAACGTGCCCATTGACAACCCAGGCAGGTTGAATATGAAAAAATCGCTGCTTGCGGCTCCAAGGATATATGTGTCGAATATTCGGGGCATAACGGCAAATGCTGCTGCAAAAAACAGCAACACGACGCCTACGCAGCGTGCAATGCTCCAGCGCAGCACCTCTACGTGCTCCCAAAAGGTACTCTCTTTTTCCAAACTCAAATATAGGTAGGTGTGTGCTTGCTCCTATGCGTTTTTCCCTCTGCTGTGTGTGGGGGGAATATGCTCAATGGAAAATGCTATTTTTTCTCTTCTTCTTTTTCTTCAACACCGTTCATTCCGTCCTTGAAGCTCTTGACGCCCTTGCCTATGCCGCGCATCATCTCGGGAATCTTCTTTCCACCAAAGAACAGCAACA
>JAEIGA010014960.1_pt1 | contig 11812 bp, 7 predicted proteins | sample 9270691 | NCBI WGS metagenome assembly JAEIGA01 (sample SAMN17057246, study PRJNA624740) | gut metagenome | biome: biome; isolation source: fecal sample | host: Bos grunniens | place: China: Xizang | collected 2019
AACCTTCGCGCCTCAAGGTGTGCCGGCATATGCATACGTAGCAATAGCCCTGCTCGGCATCGGCTACTCCCTCGTTCCGTCGGCGATGTGGCCTTCTGTACCTAAGATCATTCCGGAAAAGAATCTCGGAACCGCATATTCCCTCATCTACTGGGTGCAGAACATGGGAATGTGGGCCGTACCTATATATATAGGACACATCTTCACTTCGGAAATCACACAAGCAGGCAACAAGGCGCAGGAAACGGCTGCAGCAATACATGCGGAATATATCTTCATCCTGCTGGGGCTCATAGCCATCTGCGTGGCAGTAATGTTGCTCATATCATCCCGCAGACATCCGGAACTTGGGTTGGACAAGGCGGCTGAGACAAAAGTTTGACTTAATTAATATATTTTCCTACTTTTGCAAATGTCAATAAAGCATAACTAAAAGAGCCATGACAACAGACTCCAGAAACCTTTTGGAAAACATCGCACAAGGAGACAACGAAGCCTTCAAGACTTTGTTTGAGATGTTCTATCCCAAGGTAAAGGTCTTTCTGGTCAAGTTTCTGAAAGATGATAAGGCAGCAGAAGATATTGCCCAGGATATATTCGTCAAGCTATGGTCTCTCGGTCCCACCCTACCGACAATAAAATCATTCAATACATATCTGTATAGCATGACCAGAAATGCAGCCATTAATCATTTAAGAAACAGGCATGCTTCCTTAGAGGTCAATGAAGTTCAGATACTGGATGAAAATGATGTTGAAAATGACTATTACCGCAAGGAAAAGGAACTGCTGATAAAGCTGATTGTGGATCAGATGCCTGAGCAGAGGAAAAGGATTTTCATGATGAGCAGATATCAGGGGCTTTCCAATGACCAGATAGCCAAGTCATTAGGACTATCGAAACACACGATCGAAAACAACATCAGTTTAGCGTTAAAAGAGTTACGCGAAGTGATGCTTGCATTTATAATATTTTTATTGAATTAAAGTCGGGAGTTCATCCCGACTTTTGTGTCTATAGTATGTTAATCATATACTATATGACACGCATAGAAGAAATAATCCGGAAATATTTTTCACAACACGCAGACAGCAAGACACAGCATCTATTTGCCAAGTGGTTGGACTCTCCGTTTGATTCGGAACTGAAGGATGCTGTTCTTCAGGAGCAATGGGAAAAGGAATATTATATTTCCCCAGAAGCCGTAAACAAGTCATACAAGTCTGTAATGAAGCGGATCAGCAGGCCGCAATCATCAACATTTTTAAGAAGGTATCTTCCATGGATCTGGGCTGGGGCCGCGTCAGTGGCCAGCATAGCTATGCTATGGTCTATATTGACAGCCGGACCGTCGGGTGAGCCTTCTACCGAGATTATGAATCCCGGTATGACCGAATGCTATGTCGCAAATGGCGAGAAGCAGATGATAATGCTGGCTGACTCTACCACAGTAATCCTCAACTCCGGAAGCCTGCTTATATACCCGGAGCAATTCAGCGCCAACAACCGGGAGGTTTATCTTTCAGGCGAAGCAATTTTCAATGTTACTAAAGACGAATCCCACCCTTTCATAGTGAAGACTCCCGACTTTTATGTAAAAGTTCTGGGAACAGTTTTCAATGTAAACTCATATCCCGATGCCGAATATGCAACAGCCACCCTTAAGGAAGGAAGTATCAGCATCAGCGCAGACGGGAAGGATGCATGGCTCCTAAGCCCCAACCAGACATTGACTTATTCAAGAGAAACACATAAAATCAGCATTGAACAATCAGACGTATCCGAAGCATTCGGATGGAAAGACGGGAAGTTGTGTTTCAAGTCCTCAACCATTCATTCTATAGTCAAAACCATAGAGAGATACTATGGTATGAGAGTGTATCTGACCACTGAAAAATACGATTCAGAACTTATCACCGCCAAATTCATTCATGGTGAGTCGATTGACGAAATGCTATCTGCATTACGTCTTATCATTCCTGACATGAAGTATGAGATTGCGAATCATGCAGTCTACATTAAATAAGGCACTTAGCTTATAATCAACAACTAACTATTTTATGAAACGACCATTATTATTAATGATCATTCTGTTCTATTCACTTTTTGCATCGGCACAGGAGCAGAAAATCAGGTTTGAATCCGATGGACCTGTATCCATAGCAGAGGTGTTAGGGCAGATTGAAAGACAGACCAACATGACGGTTGCGTATAACGAGAAAAGTCTCGACGTCAGCCGCCTCGTAAAAATCACAGATGGCTTAACCAGTGTAAAATCAGTCCTGGACGAGATTCTGAACGGGACTGGCATGACAATCAAGGTGCAAGGTAATATTATCGCGATTGTACAGGAAGACACCCTCCATACATATACCGGAGTTGTAAGAGATATGATTGCACCAATTGTGGGAGCTGTACTTATGGTTGATGGTGAAAACACCGTAGAAGTTTCCGGGCTCGACGGTGAATTTACGATTAAGGCCAATGAAGGCAAGACACTCAAGGTAACGATTCTCGGTTATAAGGACCGCGAGATTATTCTTGGCCCCAAGTCGACAGGTATCGACATCGTAATGGAGGAAGACACCCAGCTGCTGGACGAGGTAGTTGTGGTAGGTTATGGCACTACCAAGAAAGTAAATCTGACCGGAGCGGTCTCTGTCATCAAGTCCGACAACCTTCAGGACAGGTCTGCCCTATCTGCATCCAAGATGCTTCAAGGTTCTGTCCCAGGACTTAACATCACCAGCCGTTCCGGACGTCCCGGCCAGTCTGCAACTATCAATATCCGTGGTTTGAACTCCATCAACGGCGGTTCTCCGCTTGTTTTGATAGATGGTGCAGAAGGAGACCTGGAAAGGATAAATCCTGCAGACATTGAGTCAATTTCGGTAATCAAGGACGCATCCTCTGCTGCAATTTACGGAGCCAAAGGCTCGTTTGGAGTAATTCTTATCACGACCAAGTCCGGCGCAGATAAGGATGGCAAAGCAGTGGTCCGTTATAGCGGACGCTTCGGATTCACCACTCCGACCACCTCAACTGACTATGAAACCAGAGGATATTATTCAGTATACCTGAATAACAAGTTCTATACAGCATATGCAGGAGTACCTTATGCTCCTTATTCTGACGAAGACATGATGGAACTTTGGGCTCGAAGAAACGACGTAGTGGAGAATCCTATGAGACCATGGGTAGTCGTAAGCAACAAAAACGGACTGGATGTATATAACTATTACGCCAATACAGACTGGTATCATCATATCTTCAATGACCTTAAGCCGACCACCTCTCATAGCATCTCATTCAGCGGCGGAACAGATAAGGTAAAATACATGATTTCCGGTTCATACAACATGGAGACCGGTACTTTCCGCATAGATCCGGACAAGTTCTCAAAATATAACATCAGATCGAAGGTATCATTCGATGTGACGGACTGGCTGAACATATCAAACAACACCAGCTTCTACAACAGCAGCTACAATTATCCGGGACGTTCAGGAATCAACAATTCGATACGAATATCCCAGCTGCATGCACTTGCATCTTATCCTGCCACTAACCCCGACGGCACAGCAATCGGAAATACACAGTATAGAAGCGAAACCATAATGGACGGCCTTATGGTCATGCTGACTAACGGAGGCCATAAGAATCTTGATAAGGTCAACTATCTCTCAACGATGACCGAGTTGACAATAAAGCCGTTCAAGGGTTTCCAGATAAAGGCCAACTTCACATACAACAACACTTTCTCCAACTCTATGAATCGTCAGATAAACGGCGATTACTCAAAGACCCCCGGGGTTGTCGAAACGTTGAATACAGACTACTTCCTCGACAAACTTTCTGAAAGCATCTCTATGACTAACTTTATCAAGACAGAGGCTTACGCCACATACAACCTTAATCTTGAGAGCGGTCATAATTTCAATATTACGGCGGGTTATTCTTTTGAAAGGCGTCATATAAAAGATATTGCTGCAATTGGTGAAAATCTCATGTCAGAGACGCTCAATGACCTTGACCTTGTCGGAACAAATGCTGATGGAGAAAAGGTTACAAATGTTACAGGAGGTCAGTCAAGATACGCCTCTATGAGCGGATTCGGTCGTTTCAACTATAATTACAAGGAACGCTATCTTCTCGAACTCAACGCCAGATACGACGGTTCATCCCGCTTTGCAAAAGGCACAAGATGGGTAATGGTGCCTTCGGCTGCACTTGGATGGAGAATATCGGAAGAGTCATTCTTCGAATCAGCTAAAAGATATGTGGAGAATCTGAAGCTGCGCGGATCATTCGGCCGGCTTGGTAACCATCAGGTTGATGACTATGCCTATTTCAGAGAAATCAATATGGGACAGCTGGGTTATCTCTTCGGCGGTTCAAAACCCAACTATGCAACAATCGATTCCCCAGTTGCATCGGATTTGACTTGGGAGGTAATCGACCAGTATAATGTGGGAGTGGACCTGTCGATGTTTGAAAACAGACTTTCATTCACGGCAGATGCATATATCCGTGATACCAAAGGAATGCTTACCGAAGGTAAAGCTCTTCCAGGCGTATATGGAACATCATCTCCAAAAATGAATGCCGCAGACATGCGCACAAAGGGATATGAACTCGCTCTATCATGGAAAGATCAGTTCATGCTTGGTGACAAGCCTTTTGCATATAACGCATCGGTTGTGTTCAGTGATTACATTACCAAAATCACCAAATACGACAACCCGAATAAACTCCTCAGCGACTACTATGTAGGGCAGACCTATGGAGAAATCTGGGGCTACGTGACTGACGGATTCTTTATCTCTGACGAGGAGGCAAGGAACTGGAAAGTGGACCAGTCCTCTATAAGCGACATCATTTATTCATCAGCTGGCGATGAGTACGGACTCAGAGCAGGTGACCTCAAGTATGTCGACCTTAATCGTGACGGCAAGATCTCTACAGGAACCAATACGGTAGATAATCCGGGAGACCGCAAGCTCCTCGGAAACAGCCAGCCTCGTTTCCAGTATGGTATCAACCTTGGCTTCAATTATCTGGGAATAGATTTCTCCATGTTCCTCCAGGGTGTAGGCCACATCGACTGGTATCCGAATCCGGAGGCTCTTCCATTCTGGGGACCATATTCAAGACCTTATGCGTCATTCATTCCGGCTGACTTCGTAGATAAGGTATGGTCAGAGGAGAATCCTGACTCATACTTTCCACGTCCTCGCGGATATATTGCCATGAAGACAAACCGAACCCTCGGTGCAGTGAATGACAGATATCTTCAGAATATCGGTTATTGCCGTCTTAAGAACCTTACCGTCGGATATACCCTTCCTGAAAAATGGATGAAGAAGGCACAGATCTCACAGTTAAGAATCTATTTCTCCGGTGAGAACCTTGCCTATGCGTCACCACTGAAGAAGAATACCAGATATGTAGACCCCGAGCAGGCCATGACAGCCGGTAACCTCGCAGTATATCCTTGGCAGAAGACCTTCATGTTCGGAATTGACCTTACCTTCTAATTGTACATGACCTTTATGAAAAAGATAATAAGCATATTTTTGGCGACAACTGCAATCTTCAGCGTATCCTGCGCAGTAGACCCTCTGGATCAGGATCCATTGTCATCATTGTCTCCGGAGGAGTTCTTCTCCAACCCAAGCGGTCTGGAGGCGTTCAGCAATAACTTCTACACCGCCTTTCCTGCAACAGGACTCTATGCAGAGACTTGGGACCTGTATGCCTCTACCGAGATGTCAGACGAGATGCGCGGAGGACGTACTGTGCCGACTACATGGAGCTGGAAGACGCTCCGAAACATCAATACTCTCCTGGGCAATCTTCACTACTGCAAGGACGAGGAAGCAGTAAAGTATTATGACGCACTCGCGCGTTTCTTCAGGGCATATTTCTATTTCGGCATGGTTCAGAAGTATGGAGACGTTCCTTGGTACGACAGGGAGCTCGGCTCCGATGACCCAGACCTATACAAGCCTCGTGACAGCAGGGAGCATGTCATGCAGATGATGATTGAGGATATCGATATCGCCATTGCGAACCTCCCTACAAAAAAGGATGTATATAAGATTACCACGTGGACAGCTCTTGCGTTGAAGTCACGTTTCTGTCTCTTTGAGGGAACGTTCCGCAAGTACCATTCGATCACCAAATATGACAATGGCGCCGATTATTATCTCAGCCTTGCGGCGGCAGCATCTTATGATTTTATAACAAAAAGCGGTTACACGATAGCTTCGGACCCAGGTGATCCTGAGAAGAACTACAGAAGCCTGTTCACGTCCATGAATGCCCGTAATACCGAGGTTATTCTTGCACGCGATTATAATGCAGAATTGGGACTGACCCATAGCTCCGGCAACTCTTTCAACAGCGCTACCATGGGACGCTATGGAATGAACAAGAAAGTTGTCGCAAGCTACCTGATGAAGGATGGAAGCCGTTTTACGGATATCCCCGGCTGGGATACAATGACATTCATGGAGGAAGTCAAGGATAGGGATCCCCGGCTTGCTCAGTCGATAATAACACCGGGATTCAAGTTCGTAGGCGAAACAGTCTCTGTAGGACAGAATCTTACTTTCTCGACTACCGGGTATAACCCGACAAAGTACGTGACAACTGTAGGACATAACGAATACGACAAGTCAGACATCGATTTGATTATCTTCCGTGCGGCAGAAGTATACCTCAATTATGCAGAGGCAAAGGCTGAACTTCCTTCCGGAACTTTGACACAAAACGATCTTGACATTTCTGTCAATAAACTTCGTGATAGGGTCGGAATGCCTCATCTGAATCTTGCTCAGGCAAACGCAAACCCTGATCCATTCCTCAAGAATAAGAATTGGGGCGGTTATCAGAATGTCGCCACAGGAGGAAACGAAGGTGTAATCCTTGAAATCCGCCGTGAGAGAATGATTGAGCTTGCCCAGGAGGGACACAGATATTATGACATAATCCGCTGGAAAGAGGGCAAGATCTTCGAGAAGCCGTTATATGGAATTTATATCGACAAGCCTGTAGACGGATATGTTGTATATGATTTTGACGGTGACGGAAGCAATGACCTGTGTGTATATCAGGAAAACAAACCGGCCAAAGTGAAGGCTACGGTGTTCTATAAGGCAGGAAAGGATGTGATATTGAGCGAGGAGACTTATGGATATATCCATATGCATAAGGACATGGGAAAATGGGACGAGACTCGTGATTACCTCTATCCGATTCCTTCGGTGGAAAGGAGCCTGAATCCAAACCTTACTCAGAACCCGGGCTGGGTTGACGGACTTGATTATTAATACAAACAAAATAAAACCATAACTATTATGATCAAAAGATTTTTTACAGCAATGGCAGTAACACTGCCGATGGCTTTCATCGCCTCATGTGAGAAGCCTCAGCAGGAGCAGGTCGAGCCTGTTGTTGCAACTTATTACCTTACAGCAGACGAAACAGAGGTCATCGAACTTGCTGACCAGCGCTCGAAGGATGTAAGACTTAACGTGAAGGCTGTGGAAACAGTAGGCTCGGAGGCTAATCTGACTTTCTCGCTCAAGGCGGATGCATCTCTTATCGCAACGTATAATGAAGCCAATTCGACTGATTGCATTTCACTTCCTGGCGACTGTTATTCCTTTTCTACAAAGGATGTTACAATAAGCAGATATGGAGTAAATTCAACGACTGCGCTACTGACTGTAACAGCAAATAACCTTGAGATCGGAAAGAATTATATTCTTCCAGTCACTATCGCTGAGGTTAAAGGTGGAAAATACAAACTGACAGAGGCTCCGGAATGTTATATCAGAGTCAGCCTGGCTCTTGGCGGAAGTGTCCAGGTGGATCTGACAGGTCTTCGCGATGACGCGTGTCTTCCTGCAGACGCATCCAAGACTCCTGACCTTGTCATCAAGACGGCTGAAGACATGATGAAGATTCCTGAGATCCTCGTCAACGGCCAGACAAAGTATGTCGTGCTCGATGCCGATATAGATATGTCAGGTAAGTCATGGACTCCTATCAATACCGGCGAGGGCTACAGCAAGGGTCTTGAATTTAACGGTCAGGGTCACACAATCCGTAACTTTACATGTACAACAGGTTCTTACCGCTCATTCTACGGTATCATGAACGGACGTATGTATGACGTGACATTCGAGGATGCTGTCATCGATGGTACGGCAGACGGTGGTACTCAGCCATGTGCTGTCATTGCCGGTTATGGTGGAAACAAGCAGGGAATGTGCGAAGCTATCATCTATGATGTACATGTCAGCGGATCTGTCAAGGGATATAAGGCTGTAGGTGTCGGTGGACTTGTCGGTGTTGCTGTCAATACTATTGTGAAGAGGTCTTCTGCGGATGTGGAGATCGTGAACACAAACGGACGTAGGTCTGGTGGTCTGGTCGGATATCATAACTGTACTCACGATGGTGCCTTCCTCAGGATCGAGGATTCGTGGTCGGCAGGTTCGATCTTCGGTACTCAGAACATTGGTGGTATTATAGGTCAGACTCAGTTCGAAAACGGTAAGAACGCGTATTCTGTTGCAGCGTCGCTCATCAGGAACTGCTATTCGACAATGACAGTTACAGCACTTCGTAATGTTGGAGGAATTGCTTCCGGCTGCTCTTATGGAGGTAGTTATGCTACTACTGAACTTGAAATCCCAAAGGATATCGTTATGAACTGTATTGCTTGGAATGACAAGCTTGAAGCACAGGAGACAGCAAAGGGCAATTACTCTTCTGGAGCAATTGTAGGTTACTGCAATATCTATCAGTATTTCATCGACTGCTTCCGCAAGCCGGATCTAGACTTCAGCTGCCGTATTGCAGAACTTGGAATAGAGGTTACTCTTCTGGATCAGGACAATACGTCTCCTGAACTTTCACTCTTTACTGGTACAAATGCTGACGCGTCATGTCCTTACGCATACGAGCATGCATATCCATATCATGGAAAAGCAGCTGTTAATGGCGTTACAGCATCAGCTCTTGCCAAGGCTTTGGGCTGGGATGAGTCTGTATGGGATCTCTCAGAGGATTTACCTGTTCTTAAATAATGCTTTCCATGATAAAAATCATATTTATGTCATTCTTCCTTGCCGCTGCATTGGCCTGTGGCAAGGTTGAACTTCCCCAGCACGACACTCCTCCTCATCTTCAGGATACAGAGAAGGAAGAGAATAAAGGGGACGAAGGTAATAATGATGACCAAGGCGGTGGTGAAAAGCCGGGAGATAAACCAACTCAACCCACAGGAGAATTGATGACAGTGCGTTTCATGAGTTATAATATCGGTGGTTTCAAGAAATTCTACAACGATCTCGGACATTATTCTTATCCTGAAGTCGCTGCTATCATAAACAATCTTTCTGCTGGTGTCATTGGCCTCAATGAGATATACAAGGGAGCCAAAAGCATCGATTCGGGCGCTAATCAGCCAGAAAAACTGGCGACGCAGTTGGGAACAGGCTGGAATTCATACTTTGCTTATGCAGCCAATACCACATACGGCAATGCAGTCGTGTCTTCTCCTGATTATAAGATAGTCAAGGAGTGGCCTGCAACAATGATTCCTATGACTGCAGATGCCGGTGAACGTCGTTCCATGGGATGTGTCGAATATGAGGATTTCGTTTTCTGCGTGACTCATCTCGACCACCAGTCGTCACAGGCGCGTAAGGATGGAGTCAAGATCATCACAGATTGGGCTCTTGCGAACTATGGTGCGGACAAGACGACCAAGCCTGTGATCCTTCTGGGTGACATGAACTGCATCCCGGCAGAAGCGACAATCACCGAGTTCAAGAAGAACTGGACGATGGTCTCTGCAAAGGAGCCTACCTTCCCAAGCAAGAAGACATGCATCGACTACATATTCGTTCTCAACAATGGAGCTGAATATGAAGTGGGAACCTCACATGCCGTTCCATCCAATTCGGCAGCGGATGTCAACAAGGCATCTGACCATTATGCAATCTATTGCGACCTGACATTCAAAGCACAGAAATAACATTATAACAATATCGGATAATCATGAACAATAATAAACACTTTATGGAGTATCAAACTCCGGAATGTATGGAGATCGAGATACAGCTTGAAGGGGCAGTGCTGGCGGCAAGCGGCACCGATCAGGACCAGTTGAGCAAATTTGAAGATAACACAATATTTGGAGAGAACTTTTAAAACACTGAAGCATTATGAAAAGAAATTTTATTTATGCTGCGCTTGCAGCCTTCGGAGTAATGTTCCTTGGATCGTGTGCTCAGGAACTTGATGAGGTTACTCCAAATACTGATGCCGACGGTCTTGTGACCATCACCGCTTCTTTCCCGGAAGACATTGAGTCAAAGGTAGTATTCTCAGAATCATCAGAAGGATTGGATCTTACATGGGAAAACGATGACTATCTGACTGTCGTCAGTGGTAATGTCAGTGAGAAGTATGAAATTGTGTCCATTGATGGAAAGGTTGCAACATTCAAGGGAAATCCTGTAAAAGGTACATCGTTTGACGTTATTCTTTCACGTTCTGAGAACTATGCTTCAAGGACTTATACGGGTCAGACCCAGGCTACTGTAGCTTCAAAAGACCACCTTCTTTATGATGCGGTCCTTAAAGGTGTTTCATCATACCAGGACGTGAAGTTTACTTCGCAATGGGCTGGGGAGAACGGCGGAACATTCTCTGAAAATGGCTGTATGCTTATCCGTTTCAAGATGCCTGAGGATGCGGGATACCTCAAGACTGTAACACTGACTGCACCTGAAGCTGTATTCTTTACTACTAATGCTGCAGATGGCGCAAAGGCTGCATCTCTTACTCTTTCTCTGGCTGATGCAGACATGGCTGCCGACAATGTTGTCGAGGCATACGTCATGACATCGATGCAGGAGGCTTCTGTTAGCGGAGAACTTACCCTTACAGTAGTTTCAAATCTTGGAACATGGTCGAAGAAGTTCACTCCAGGAGCATTCACTCTTAAGACCGGAATGAGAAACGTCATCACCCTCAACGACAAGAACTGGACAGTTCCGACAGGTGACGGCTCGCAGGCAAAACCTTATATCATCAGAACTGTCGAGGATCTTACCGGAATGGCTGGAAAGCTTGCAGCTGAGAAGAAGTACTTTGCAATGGTCAATGACATCGACATGGCTTCTGTGACATCCTGGATCAAGATCGAGAATGGTACTCCAATCGATTTTAATGGAAACAACAGAACAATATCCAACTTCAAGCCTACATCATATGCGTCTGGTTATAGAGGATTCATCGGCATTCTTAATGGACGACTTGCTAACCTTACTATTTCAAATGCTAATGTAGATGGTACGGCCAATAGTGGTACATCCCCATGTGGCATCGTATGTGGATATTGCGGAACCAAGGCTATACGCGGAGATCTCGAGAATGTTCATGTGCAGGGTTCTGTAAAAGGTAATGCTGCTGGAGTAGGCGGACTTGCAGGAGTTCTTGGAAATGGTACCATAAACAGATGCTCTGCAGATGTAGTAGTTACTAATCAGACTCAAAGAGCAGGAGGGCTTGTCGGATATCATAATAATGCTAATGTTGCTTCTTTGTGTGAAATATCTGACTGCTGGACCTCGGGTAGCCTTACTGCACTTAAGCATCAGAAAAACGGCGGGATCATCGGTGAAATGTATGGCTCGTCGACAGCAAGCCCGACCGCTGTTATGACCAATTGTTATTCTACGATGTCATTGAATGTAAGTAGAAATGCTGGCGGTATAGTCGGTGCATT
>JAEIGA010014961.1_pt1 | contig 11812 bp, 7 predicted proteins | sample 9270691 | NCBI WGS metagenome assembly JAEIGA01 (sample SAMN17057246, study PRJNA624740) | gut metagenome | biome: biome; isolation source: fecal sample | host: Bos grunniens | place: China: Xizang | collected 2019
CGTCAGCATCTATTATAAGAGGTGCGCCTTCGCTCGTTATAAGAGCTTTAATTATTAAAAACAGTTCTTCACCTACACCCGAGCCGCAACCTATGAGAATAGATGAAAATTTTTTCGAATATTCTATTATATCAACGGGTGATTTCTCTGAAATATCGGTGTATATAACCTCGGGAAAGCGCGCGCGAAGCTCACCTCTTACATTCTCAGTCCCCATATGAGTAAGCAAGCCTACGCCCGTTCTGAGCGATGCTTCAATTGACAGCATTGCGGCACCTATATACTTTTGTGAGCCGGTAATATGCAGAGTGTGTCCGTAGGTTCCTTTGTTTGACAAGGCTTCTCTTTTCGGGAGATTTTTCTTTGCAAATTCGAAATCTGCCGCAATATATTCATTGGATTTTGGCAATTCTTCAATTTCTTCGGACAATCCCAAGTCTGAAAGATATATATTTCCCATATATTCGAGTGCCGGATAGCTGATATGCGCGGGCTTTAATCTGCAAAGGCAAGCGGTAGCATCTGCGCGAAGCGAATGCTCATCAGCAACAGCTGTATCAGCAGAAACTCCGAGAGGTATATCTACCGCAACAACTTTTTTACCAAGCGTTGCTATAGCTCGTGATAAGTCCCGAAGCTCCGTACTTAATTCACCCGTATATCCGATTCCGAAAACGGCGTCTACTACGATATCGCATTTTTGGATTTCCAAGTGTGCTTTATCCATACCGCGCGTCACTATGCCGAGTTTTTCACATTCGGCAAGAAAGTATTTGCCCGCAGCGCTTCTCTGCCCTTTAGAAAAAAGGTCGATAACTACGGTGTCATAGGAGGAATAAAGTACAAGCGCAGCGGCATATCCGTCACCGCCATTATTACCGCCCCCTGCCAGTATAACAACCCGCTTACCGTCCTTAATTGTCTTTTTAACGGTATCCGCCACAGCGCATCCTGCGCGGCGCATAAGCTCGACCGTTGGTATGCCGAGCGAGCTTTCCGCTACGTTATCTATCTTTCTTATAAGTTCCGATGTAGCAATTTCCATAATTTTATTTCCCTGCTTTTGTAACATTTTTACATTTACATAATAAATTTTCTTAAAAATTTGGTGAAAATGATTTTATTCCATTTACAAATGAACATTTATTTGATATAATAGTGTTAGAAAATATCCCGAAAGGAGTTTATACATATGGCAAAAAAGCTTATTATTACTATTGCCCGTCAATACGGAAGCGGCGGACGCGAAATAGGTGAGAGGATAGCAGAGCTTCTGGGTATTCCTCTTTACGATAAGGAGATAATAACCGAGGCGGCAGCTAAGGGTGATCTAAATCACGAAATCGTGAGAAGAAGTGAGGAGGCAGCTGCAAACAGCCTGCTTTACACCTTGGCTATGGGTTCAAATTTCGTGGGAACATCTATGCATTTCGGATACAAAATGCCTCTTAACGATAAGCTCTTTATTCTCCAGTCGGATATAATAAAGGGGTATGCGAAGGAAGGCAGCTGTGTAATTATCGGCAGATGCTCCGACTACGTTCTGCGTGATGAGGAGAACATACTCCGTCTGTTTATTTACAGCGATCTCGACCACAGACAAGAGAGGGTTGCTCTAAGACATCCCGAAATCAAGAAGTCGCAGATTATAGACGTTATAAACAAAACCGACAAAAGACGTTCTACATACTATAACTTCTACACCGGCAACAAATGGGGCAAATACGATAACTACGATATGGCTATTAACTCGTCTACCCTCGGTATTGAGGGAACGGCTGAGATGATCTGTGCCTTTGCGAAGAAGATGATGGAGGAGTGAGTCGAGTTGCGTTTTCGCTCCTTGAGCAAGCATCCAATACGAACACGCACGAAAGACCAAGTTTGTTTTCAAAGGATTTTCGATTCGTCGGCTATCGGCGCATCGCCGGCAAAAGCAATACGGTTTAAGCATATTTTACTGAGGACAGCTACGGCTGTCCTCTGTTTATTTTGAGAAAAAGTTATACAAGATAACTACTATCCGCTAACACTTAAAGACTACGCTAAAGGCGTTTTGAGCTACAAGCATATAACGAAAATCAAAAAGCCTTATGTATATAGCCTTACGCATCAGCCGAAAAAATACAACAAGCTCTATGCTACTTTGCTTTAGAAGCATATTTCACCGTGGCTGCAGGTATATTTTACTACTTTATTTTAAAAATGTCAACTTATACTTGATTTAATTCAACTTTTGTTGTAAAATGTAGAATAGTATACGTTGATTTTATAGAAGCCTATTAAAAAACTAAGAAAATGGAGATAATTATGTTAGACGTACAAGGTTTTGAGAAAATTTCGGATTTTTTAGGATTCTTTGAGAAAATTTCATCTATTCCGCGCGGCTCGGGAAACTGCGAGCAAATAGCAAAATATCTCGTATCGTTCGCAAAGGAGCGCGGACTTTACTATATGCGCGACAGTGCAAATAACGTTATAATCAAAAAGGCGGCAACCGAGGGCTACGAGGATCACTCGCCTATTATTTTGCAGGCACACACCGATATGGTAATCGCTGTCGAAGAGGGATTCGGCTCGGATATACTCAAAAACGGAGTGACGCTTGTGCGCGACGGAGATTTTCTGCACGCAGACGGTACCACTCTCGGAGGAGACGACGGAATAGGAGTTGCGTATATTCTCGCAATTCTAAACTCAGATACAATATCACACCCTGCCATCGAAGCATTATTCACCGCAGACGAGGAGATAGGTCTTATAGGGGCGGATATGCTTGACTATTCAAATCTTTGCGCGAAGAGAATGATAAATCTAGACATCGGTCACGAGGGACTGTTTGTCGTAGGCTGTGCCGGCGGACGCAGAGCTGACGTTACTCTGCCGCTTACCGCGGGAGGGAGCGTATCAAGCTGTTACTCGCTTAATCTTTTCGGACTTACGGGCGGTCACAGCGGAGGTGACATTAACAAGGGACGCGTGAACGCGATAATCGCGCTTGCCGACTGTCTTAAAAAGATTAAGAACGTGCGTTTGGTTTCGTTCTCTGGGGGTGATGCGGGAAATGCTATACCTCGCTCGGCATCCGCGCGCTTTGTTACCGACATGGACGAGGGTGAGTTATGCGAGATAATCACCTCGCATTTCAAGGCGTACGATGAAGCCGAGAGCGAGCTTGATTTCCGCTTTTCCGAAATTACGGGCGAGATGTATGCCTTTTGTGCCGAAGATAGCAAAAATGCTCTCGACCTGATAATAAATCTGCCGTGCGGTGTGGTTGAGCATGAGGAGGCGTTCCCTACGCGCGTCAAGACCTCGCTGAGCCTTGGAGTTGCGGCTCTTGAAAACGGAGCGCTCACGCTTACCTACGAGCTTCGCTCATCGAGCGACCTCTCAAAAGAGGCTCTCGCAAAAATACTTGACAATATAGCAACCTCAAGAGGTGCATCGGTTGAATTTTCAAAGGATTATCCCGGTTGGGAGTATACGGGCGAGAGCGAGCTTATCTCTACAATGCGTAAGACCTACAGCGATATGTACGGAGATGAGCCGAAGGTGATTACCATACACGCGGGACTTGAGTGCGGAATATTCAGCGATGCGATAGAGGGACTTGAGTGCGTAGCTATGGGACCGGATAACTACAATATTCATACCACGGCGGAATGCGCGTTTCTACCCTCTGTTGAGAGAGTTTACGACTATCTTAAAAAGGTGCTTGAGAGCCTTTGATTTTTCGGCTCAAGGGTGAAAAATATATAATAAGCTAAGGAGCTAAAATGAATAAAAAAAGACTGCAAAAGTACGCAAATCTCATAGCGAGATGCGGTGTAAACGTTAACAAAGGACAAGAGGTTATTATATCTGCGGGGCTTGACCAGCCGGAATTTGTAAAGATGGTGGTTGACGAGTGCTATAAGGCGGGAGCTAAGAAGGTGTCGGTTGACTTTTCCTATCAGCCGCTTATGCGCTCGCACGTAAGATACTGTAAGGAGGAAACGCTCGGCACGCTTGACAGCTGGCAGCTTGAAAAGTGGGAGCATCAGGCTCGCGAGCTTCCCTGCAAAATATACCTTATGAGCGAGGACCCTGACGGACTTAAGGGCATCAATCAAAAAAAGTACGCGTCCTGTATGGCATCGCGCTCAAAGCAGATAAAGCCTATCCGCGACAGAATGGAAAATAAATACCAGTGGTGTATTGCCGCAGTTCCCGGCAAGGAATGGGCAAAAAAGGTATTCCCCGGCGAGCGTGCAAGCACGGCTGTTGAGAAGCTGTGGGAGGCTATACTTTCCACATCAAGAGTTGACGACGATCCTATTGAGGCATGGCGACTTCACAACGAAAACTTAGCTGAAAAGTGCAAATATCTCAACTCGCTCGGCATAAAGGAGCTGAGGTACAAGGCATCGAACGGAACAGACCTCAGAGTAGGTATGCTTCCTAACGCGAACTTCATGGCGGGAGGCGAGAGAACGCTCGGAAAAGGAATTTATTTCAACCCGAACATTCCCTCAGAGGAGGTGTTTATCTCTCCAAGACGCGGTGACGCTGACGGTATAGTATATTCCTCAAAGCCGCTTTCTTACGGTGGACAGCTTATTGACAAATTCTTCGTAAGATTTGAGGGCGGACGCGCGGTGGAGGTCGGCGCTGAAACGAACGAGGAGCTTCTTCGCGAGATTATCTCGATGGACGAGGGTGCCGCATATCTTGGCGAATGCGCGCTTGTTCCCTATTCCTCTCCGATAAGAAAATCGGGACTTCTCTTCTATAACACGCTCTTTGACGAAAACGCCGCGTGCCATCTTGCTCTTGGCAGAGGATTTACCAATACTCTTGTGGACTATGACAAGTACACCGAAGAGCAAGCTCACGAGATGGGAATCAACGACTCTATTATTCACGAGGACTTTATGATAGGCACTGCCGATATGTCGATTGTCGCTGTGTGCGAAAACGGAAAAGAGGTCGAGATTTTCAAGGACGGCGAGTGGGCTGTGTAGAAAAACTACGCACTCGCTTATGATTACCCTCGTAAACGCAGGAGAGTATTAGTTACGATACGCCGCGCGCGGCTATTAACGGCTTTACCAAGTTATAACTGCGTTGTACGCTGAAAATCAACGCTTCGAATTTCATTAAATAAAGCCGATTGACGCTAATGGTGCGTACTCTTAAGGACAGTTTTTGAACTTAAAAAGAATATTTTATTTACCGACAAAAATGACAGAGAACGCTTGGCATTCTCTGTCATTTTTTGATTATTTTGTAGTATTATCTTTACTTGTAGCAATATTTTCTTCTTTGATTTGAACATCAAATTCTTTAAAACAAAGTAAAAAGTAATTACACTCGTCGCAGCAACACTCAAAACCTTGTTCGCCATTCCCAAGGCAAACGGTAGGTTTTCCCGGTGTAAGTTCAATACCGGTAATGTCTATAATCTTTTCTTGAATGTTCTTATTCATATATTTCTCCATCAACACATAAAAAGGTGCGCAACCGAAGCCGCGCACCGAAAAACACAAACCCCGATTGTTGTCACACAAACTAATCGGAATAGGAATATTTCAGCCATACCTAAATTAGAGGAGCCTGTGTTTTTACCAAGTCCATAAATTTAGGTATGTTCAAAAAAGGGTATAGTATCCCTAAAGCAGAAAATCCCCTAATACCGATTATTCAGTTTGTGTGACACTGTTATTATATCACAGTTTTTTCGGTTTGTAAATATATTGAATGAAATTTATTCAATTACCTTACGGGAGGTATACAAAAGCCTCCCTTGTGTAAAGAAAGATGACACGGCTTGCCGCAACGGAGGGATTGTAAAGAATTATATTTTATTACAAAACAATCCCTCAGCAGCCTTTGAGCTTCTATACGGTCATCGCAAAGCGAGATTGTGCCAATAGAGATAAGAAGTATCTACATTATTAGTTAGTATTACTCTCGCACTCGCGTCTGAGAAGAGCGACGGCACACATAAGTCCGTCACGCGCTGAGGATATTATGCCGCCTGAGTAGCCTGCGCCCTCGCCTACGGGGTAGAGACCTTCGATGCCAAGAGCCGAAAAGTCCTCACCGCGCTCAACGCGGACGGGAGAGGTGCTGCGTGTTTCTGGGGCGGTAAGCACGGCATCAGGATAAAGATAGCCCGGAAGCCAGGCTTCGAAATCGGCAATTCCCTGCCTCAATGAGTCGGTAATAAACGATGGGAGTGCTGCGTCGATAGACGTGAGGCTGCAGCCGATAGGATAGGTGGGCTTTACCGCGCCGAGAGATTTTGTCGGTACGCCTTTAAGGAAGTCCGAGAGCTTCTGAACGGGGGCAGAGTATCTTTTCTCAGAGAGGAGAAAGGCTTCCCTTTCTATTTTCTCCTGCAAGCGCACGCCCATAAGAGCATCATCGCCAAAGTCGCTGGGGGATACCGAAACGAGAAGAGCGGCATTTGAATTTCTGCCGTCGCGCGCATGGAGGCTCATACCGTTTGTGACAATTCCCCCCTCTTCGCTTGATGCCGCGACGACCTCACCGCCGGGACACATACAGAAGCTGTAGACGCTTCTGCCCGTGGGGAGATGAGTAACAAGATGATAAGATGCAGCGCCAAGTCCGTCGGGTGTGTCTTGACCGTAAATCAGCTCATCAACATACTCGCGCGGATGCTCTATACGAACGCCTATGCCGAACCGACGGGGTGTAAGAGCTGCGCCTTTTTCTTTAAGCAAATAGAACACGTCACGCGCGCTGTGACCTGTGGCGAGTATGATATTTTCTGCCGAAAAGTCGATAAAATCTCCCGATTTCTCTACACGCCCCCCTACTACTCTGCCGTTTTTGATAAAAACATCACTAAGCCTTGCGCCGAATATTACCTCACCGCCAAGAGAGATAATTTTCTCTCTTATGCTCTTGACAATGCGAGAGAGCTTGTCCGTGCCGACGTGAGCTGAGGTGGAGTATATTATATCCTCGGGCGCGCCGAATTCTATAAGCTTTTCAAGTATCCACATCTTATATTCATCGGGAGAGCCGTATTTCAGTTTACCGTCTGAATACGCTCCAGCACCGCCCTCACCGAACTGAATATTACATTCGGGGTCAAGTATTCCGAGGGTGTTAAAGAGCCTTACCTTGCTATCGCGCTCATCTATGGAAAGTCCCCTTTCGTATACTATAGGTTTAGCTCCTGCCTGTGCAAAAGCGAGAGCCGCAAAAAGTCCCGCAGGTCCAAAGCCGATTATTATGGGGCGAGACCGTAGATGAGAGCTAGGTAAGGTGAGTGTCTTATACTCATATGGTTTTACTCTGTTTTTTAAATTAAGAAGACGTCCTTCAAGCTGCTCTTCAAAAGCGAGCGCAACTGATATGTCGTAGTGTATCTCCGACTTACACTTGACGTTAAGCGCACGGCGGACGATGAAAAAATCCTTTATATCCTCGCGCTTTATCGGTAATCTATGAAGAACTGCCTCTATGACATCCCGGTCGGTGTATTTTATCGGTAGCTTTATCTCAGTTCTTATCATTTTGGCTCTCCTCTCATGCAAATCGGTTTTCGTTCACTATTTTATTTTATCACAAAGCGTGCTTTTTTGCAATAGATAGGTCTTTTTTTCGGGCGAAATATTGACTTTTTTGTATGTATGGGTGTATAATTAAATATTATAATATTTTATATTATATATTTTATGCTTTATGTAACGCTGACACATCGGTTAAGGAATACTCAGGATACCGGTTTGTGCAATACCCGAACGCTTCTTAGTTGCGAGTCACTGATCTTTTAATCGAGTGTGTCGATTAAGGTTATTTATTTTTTTCGTTTGACAAAGCTTATCAACCAATATAATATATATTATAGACTTTTATTTGGAGGCCTGTATGGCAAAGGAATCATCGCTTGAAAAAGCCAGAAAAGAAATCAACAGAATAGACACGGAGATGCGTGAGCTTTTTCTTAAAAGAATGCGCGCCGCTGAGGCTGTTGCGGAATACAAGAAGGAGCGCGGACTTAAAATACTTGATGCTTCGCGTGAAAACGAGATAATAGCGAACAACTCGGCGGAAATTGAGGACGAGCTTATCCGCGAATATTACATCACATTCTTAAAGAATACTATGACGGTGTCAAAGGCGTATCAGAGCCGTCTTATAGAGGGTATGTCGGTAGCTTATTCGGGCACTGAGGGCGCATTCGCGCATATTGCATCTGAAAAGCTGTACCCATCGGCTAAGAAGGTTGCGTTTTCAAGCTTTGGCGAGGCGTATGCGGCTGTGGAATCGGGGGAGTGTGATGTTTGTGTCCTTCCTCTTGAAAACAGCTACAACGGTGAGGTCGGACAAGTCACAGACCTTATGTTCTCAGGCTCTCTTTACGTCAACGGAATATACGATTTACCCGTGACGCAGGATCTGCTCGCGGTAGACGGTGCTTCCCTCTCGGATATAAAAAAGGTTATAAGCCATCCGCAAGCTCTCGGACAGTGTGCAAAGTACATATCAAAGCACGGCTTTTATAGCGAGGATGCCGAAAACACGGCGCTTGCCGCAAAGCACGTAGCTTCGCTCAATGACAAGAGCGTGGGGGCGATTGCAAGTGCTGAGGCAGCCGCTATATTCGGACTTGCCGTTATAGACCACGATATAAATGAATCGCGCAGCAATACCACGCGCTTCGCTGTGTTTTCACGCACGGCTAACAAAAAGACTGACGAGCAGGCGGGTGTTCATTCGGTGCTTATGTTTACCGTACGCAACGAGGCGGGCGCCCTTGCAAAAGCTATCGAGGTCATCGGCTCGCACGGGTTTAATATGCGTGCGCTTCGCAGCCGTCCGATGAAGGAGCTTCTATGGCAATACTATTTCTACGTTGAGGTAGAAGGCAACGTACAGACCGAGAACGGCGGAAATATGATGGAGGAGCTTTCCGAATACTGCGACAGACTGAAATTTGTCGGTACTTATATAAAGCTCTGAAAAATACAAAACGTTTAGGTAGACTTATATGAAAGAACTTACTGTAAATCTTGGCGAGCGCAGCTACAAAATCACGGTTTCAAGAGGCGTTTTGCGCCGGGCAAATGAATTTTTCAATCTTGACAGACGGGTGCTTGTCGTTACCGACACGGGCGTGCCGAAGGAGTATTCACATACGGTTGCATCCTGCTGTAAAGAAGCAAGAATAATTACCGTTCCTATGGGCGAGGTAGCTAAAAGCCTAGAGTACTATTCCAAGCTTTTATCCGAAATGACTGCTTTTAATATGACGCGCAGTGACTGTGTGGTGGCAGTCGGCGGAGGCGTTGTCGGAGATCTTTCGGGCTTTGCGGCTTCCTCATATATGCGAGGGGTGGATTTTTACAACATACCGACAACTCTTCTTTCCGAGGTAGACTCCTCAATTGGCGGTAAGGTTGCTATAAACTTTGAGGGTGTAAAGAATATTGTGGGTACGTTCTATCAGCCAAAGGGTGTTCTTATTGACACGGAAGTGCTTAAAACTCTTCCGAAAAGGCAGATAGCGTGCGGTATGGCTGAGGCTGTAAAAATGGCGCTGACCTCAGATGCGGAGCTTTTTGAGCTTATAGAGAGTGCTGAAAATCTCGATGACGTTATTGATGATATCATAGTCCGCTCACTAAAAATCAAGAAGCGCGTTGTGGAATACGACGAGCGCGAGGCGGGTCTGAGAAGAGTGTTGAATTTCGGGCACACTCTCGGACACGCTATTGAAGAGGCTGACGGAATGAAAAATCTCTTTCACGGAGAATGCGTTGCTCTCGGAATGCTTGCCGTATCGTCGGACGCAGTAAAGGCAAGGCTCATTCCCCTCTTGAAAAGGCTGGGACTTCCGACGGAATACAAGGGCGATATTGACGGTGCGCTGACGTTTATCTCTCACGATAAAAAATGCGAGGGCAACTCTCTGACGGCAGTATTCGTTGACAGGCTCGGAGAGTACCGGCTCGAAAAAATGAGTGTTTCAGAGTTTTCCCATATAGCAAAAGACGCTTTTTCGGCTGATTTCAGCGGCTAGAAGCTTTCGGATTATCCACACTAACAAAGCGGAGAATAAAAAATGAAAAACACATTTGGCAATGCGATTACTGTAACGCTGTTTGGCGAGAGCCACGGTGAATATATCGGCGCCGTAATTGACGGAATAGCGCCCGGCGTTGAAATAGACCGCGCGCATATTGCGGCATCTCTTCTGGCAAGGCGGCCGAGCGGTATAATATCAACTGCGAGAGTAGAGGCTGACGAATACAAAATAATCAGCGGTGTAAAGGGCGATTTCACAACAGGTACACCCCTCACCGTTCTTATACCAAACACCAACAAAAAAAGCTCGGATTACGACACTCTGAGAGATACTCCCCGCCCGGGGCACGCCGATTATACGGCAGAGTGTAAATACCACGGATTTCAAGACGCGAGAGGCGGCGGACATTTTTCGGGCAGAATAACTGCAGCGCTCGTTCTTGCAGGCGCTATCTTAGAAGCCGCGCTTATGAAAAAGGGAATACGCATCGGAACGCATATTTCTTATTTGCACGGAATTCGTGACAGAGCTTTTTCTGACGTTTCAGAAGATATAGCCAGCCTTAAGAGGCTCACTTTCCCTGCACTTTCAGCAGAAGCTGCTGACCTAATGAAGCGCGCTATAGAGGATGCGGCAAAGCAGGGAGACAGCGTCGGAGGTATACTTGAGAGTGTTATCACAGGAGTTCCCCGAGGAGTTGGAGAGCCTTGGTTTGACACAGTAGAGAGCGTTATGTCTCACGCGCTCTTCTCCATTCCCGGTATAAAGGGCGTTGAATTTGGCGCAGGATTTGCGCTTGCGGATATGTACGGAAGCGAGGCTAACGACCCGTTTGTGTTTAACGGTGGCGAGGTCGAAACAAAAACCAACAATTCGGGCGGTGTGCTTGGCGGTATTACGAACGGTATGCCGTTGGTATTCAGATGCGCCGTAAAGCCCACACCGTCAATATATAAGGAGCAGATGAGCGTGTCGCTCGAAAGAGGAGAAAACAAGCCGCTCATAATAGAGGGCAGGCACGACCCTGCTATAATTCACAGAGCGCGCGCTGTAGTTGACGCGGTTGCGGCACTTGTTATAGCGGATATGCTTACGGCAAGATTCGGTACGGATTTTCTTGCTAACTGAATTTTAATTTAAAATTACGCAAAAATCTGTTTCTTGCTGATTTTTGCAAATATTTGATTACATTTTTGGAGTTTTTATGGAGTACGGCCTAGTAGGAGAGAAGCTTGGACACAGCTTTTCAAAGGAAATACATAATATTCTAGCTGACTACGCGTACGAGCTGAATGCGCTGAGAAAAGAAGATTTTGACGCATTTTTTAAAGCAAAAAATTTCAAGGCGATAAACGTAACTATACCTTATAAGAGGGACGTTATTCCCTACCTTGATTTTATCGACGCGACAGCCGAGAATATAGGAGCGGTTAACACTGTAGTAAACCGAGATGGAAAGCTGTACGGTTATAATACCGACTTTTACGGCTTGGAGCGTCTTGCGCTGCATCTGGGATTGTCCTTTAAAGATAAGAAGGTCGCAATACTCGGAACGGGCGGCACGTCACGAACGGCATCAGCAGTAGCAAAATCGCTTGGCGCGCGCGAGGTTCTTCGTGTCAGTCGTGAAAGCGGCAAAGGCGACATTACGTACGACGAGCTGTATAAGAAGCATACCGACGTAGAAATTATAATAAATACAACGCCCCTCGGAATGTACCCTGATATATTTTCGTCACCCGTGGACCTCTCACACTTTGA
>JAEIGA010014962.1_pt1 | contig 11812 bp, 5 predicted proteins | sample 9270691 | NCBI WGS metagenome assembly JAEIGA01 (sample SAMN17057246, study PRJNA624740) | gut metagenome | biome: biome; isolation source: fecal sample | host: Bos grunniens | place: China: Xizang | collected 2019
TCGGCAATGTCGCCATCTTCGTAAGCAGGCTTGATTTCAACATTGATGTCAACCTGGCTTGTGAGGAGCTTACCATAGATGTTTGTGCGGTAGTTGCGCTGTACGGGCACAGAAGAAACCAAGCGTTCCTTTGCAGGGAGATTGTTGTCTGTGTAAGTGAATGCTACGTCAACAAGCTGCTTGTCAGCACCTACGAGCACGTAGTTCATTGCAATATATTCGTTGCCCGCAACGGGGAAAGTTTCGTTCTTGTTAATATCAGCAAGTGCGAAAGTAGCTGTTACGTCACCTGCAACTGTACCATCAACGAAGTTGAGCACGTTAGCTACACCAGTTACTTCTACTGAAGACTGTGTAGGAACATAGCCTGCGCTCTGAGCTGCAGCATAGTCAGAAGTACCGATGTTGATCTGTGCGAAGGGGCGCTTGAGTTCGATGCGTTCGCTCTGAGCACCTTCAACTGTGAATGTCTTGTAAGCATAGAAAGCGTCGCGCGCTTCGTCGTTGCTCACAGCATTGTCGTAGCTGATAGCTACTGACTTGTTTTCGAAATCTACTGTGTAGGGAGCGTTAGGCGCTGCTGCCCAGAACACTACTGAGTAAGTGTTGCCCGTTACGAGCTGAAGATCCACAGTAGTGCTACCTTTGATTGTAGCTTCAGTGTTTGTGAGGTCGCTCAAAATCGCACCTGTTTCGTCGTAAACAGCATACTGGAGGTGAGTAGCTGTCGTGCCATCGCTATAAGCACGCGATGCCATCTGGGGAGTTGACAAGTTGAACGACACAGTTGAGGTCGCAGCCTGCTGTACAGAAACGAGTTCAGAATCCGTTTCGCAAGATGTAGCAAACAATACGCTTGCTGCCATCAATAAATAAGAATAATTTTTCATAAAACGTATTTTTTCGTTTGTTTGTTTATAAGTACTGAAACATGCAGCAAAGCCATCACCAACAAAGCGCAATGACTTTGCCACATGCTTATTTAATAATTTTTTTGTGAGTTACTACTCCCAAGTACAATTAGTGAAAGTTACCTCAGCACGAGTTTCATCTACTGCATAACCTGGGCAGAAAGTACAATCTACGAACTCTGTATTAGAGTAAGGACGGCAGTACTTGTAACCACTTCCCTCACCAAAGTAGCAGTTCACGAACTTAGCCTCACCTGCAGTCTTTGCAAAACTTGTCCAACCATAGAAAGAACAGTTAGTAGCCTCGATACCTTGGTACAAGCCCTGGTCGCAAGAGATAGTGTAAGTTACGCCTGTAAGAGTTACGTTCTCCAAAACAACCTTTTCTGAGTAAGAGCTTGTGTGGTTGATGAAGATACCACGGAATGAGCCAGTAACAGTAAGGTTACGGATGATACCACCTGTAGTGTTGATACCAGAATCCCAAGTACCACCAGCACCCTGGATGTTAAGAGTGTGACCACCACCATCGATAGTCTGACCATTCTTCACATTGATACCTGTTGCACCATAAGCGTTGCTCATTGAAGCAGGATTAATCTTGATATCGTTCATAAGATATACACCCTCATTAGCCTCAAGAGCTGCGATGAGTTCGTCTGCTGTAGAGACAGGAGTGCAACCATTAATTGTGTAGATACCAGCCTCAGCAGCTGTGTTATACTTCTGAACGAACTCTGTACCGTTGATAACAACCTTGCTACCCTGGCAACCGTTCAGTGTGTAACCACGACCTACATAACCCATGTAGTCTAAAACTTCAGCTACCGAACCATCTGAGTTCTTACCAGAGATACTACCAGTGTAAGAGCAATCTACAAGTGTACAAACGTTCTTTTTACCGTCAGCCCAACCACCTGCGATACCGCCTACACGGTAATGGTCGTGCGCCTTACCTTCGCGACCTGCAACAACTGCAACATCACCTGTAGTATGGCAATTGATGAACAGCTGATCGCCAGCTGCCAAACCGATGATACCACCTGCGAAGAACTTATTAACTGTTACATCGATGTTTGAAGAGCAGTTTTCAAATACTGACTTACCCTGAAGCTGACCAGCGAGAGCACCTGTATTGTTGTTTGCGATAAGGTAGCTACCTTCGTTAGCGATAACGTGAACATTCTTCATTGTTACGTTACCGTATGAGTTACCACCAGCTACAACAGCTACGCGACTTGCACCGTTAGCATCCTGAGTAGCATAAACCTTGATATCACCCTTTACAGTTACGTTCTCAATAGTTGAAGTGCCTTCCAAAGAACCTACTACAGCGCCAATGTGTCCCTGGCTGTGGTCGATATCCAAGCAAGGAATGTTGATATATACGTTTTCAAAAGCGATGTTCTTGATAGTTGCATTCTTAGCATAGCCAAAGAAACCGATATATGCCTTACCTTCTTTTGCTTCCTGCTCTACGAGTGCGAGGTTCTTTATTGTGTAACCCTTACCATCGAAAGTACCTGTAAAAGGCTTCTCAGCAGTACCAATAGGATTCCAATTGTTTGCAACAACTGAACGAGCTAATGCTGTGAGTTGAGAAAGGTCGATATCACCATCCAAAACAATGTCAACATCACTTGCAATAGTTCCATTTTCAATTGCCTGAGCGATCGTTGCTAAACCATTTGCAGACTCAACAATTGCTGTAACTTTGCCATTTGCGCCTGTCTCAATAAAATAGCCTTCATTGTCGAACACGCCATCATATTCAGGCTTGATTTCAACATTGATGTCAACCTGGCTTGTGAGGAGCTTACCGTAGATGTTTGTGCGGTAGTTGCGCTGTACGGGCACTGAAGAAACCAAGCGTTCCTTAGCATTGCTACCATCTGTGTAAGTGAATTCTACGTTAACGAGCTGCTTGTCAGCACCTACGAGCACGTAGTTCATTGCGAGGTATTCGTTGCCATTAACAGGGAAATCTTCGCTTGTAGGAATTGCTGCTGATTCAAACTCAGCAGTTACATTGCCAGTTACTGAGCCGTCAACAAAGTTGAGCACATTAGCAATGTCAGTTACTGTTACAGAAGAGTGTGTAGGAACATAGCCTGCGCTCTTAGCTGCTGCATAGTCAGAAGTACCGATATTGATTTGTGCGAAGGGACGCTTGAGTTCGATGCGTTCGCTCTGAGCGCCTTTAACAGTGAATGTCTTGTAAGCATAGAAAGCATCGCGCGCTTCGTCGTTGCTCACAGCATTTGAGTAATCAACAGTTACAGTCTTGTTAGTGAAGTCAACGCTGTAGGGAGCATTTTCATTAGCCGCTGCCCAGAATACTACTGAGTAAGTGTTGCCCGTTACGAGCTGCAAGTTAACTGTTGTGCTACCGTTGATTGTAGCCTTAGTGTTAGTGAGGTCGCTGAGGAGCGTACCTTGTTCGTCGTAAACAGCATACTGAAGGTGAGTAGCTGTCTTGCCATCGCTATAAGCACGCGATGCCATCTGAGGAGTTGACAAGCTGAACGACACTTTTGAAGTAGCAGCCTGCTGTACGGAAACGAGTTCAGAATCCGTTTCGCATGATGTAGCAAACAATACGCTTGCCGCCATCAATAAAAAAGAGTACTTTTTCATTTTTAAAAAATTAGTTTATAAATTTTTGTTTGTTATTTTCATATTGCCACATTATAGTCATCGCCATCGTATCCGGGGTTGACCGTTACACCGCCTGCACGCTCCGATGTCAAGAAATCGCCGCGCACAACGGAAAGTTTGCTGCGCACGATGGGAACCATGATGGAGTTTGTGGACGACATCATTTCGCCCTCGCTGTCATAAACTTCGAGCGAAACGGCAAGCGTAGTTTCCGACCCATTGACAAAGATATAGTCGTAGCCCAGAACCATCTCCATATCGCCTTCGGGATACATGCGACTCGTAAACGACATGCCTGTCCAGGCATCGGCTGGTTTGTCCGTAAACATATTGAAGGAACAAGGCATGTAAGCATCGTAACGAATGAGCACTTCGAAGTCATTGAGGTTGATGCTCTGCAAAAATTGCTTGTAGAAGTCCTTCGAATAGAGTTCCATAAATTCCGACATAGGATAGCCGCGCTCTGCCATGATTTGCATCACACGATTGAGAAAGCCCGTGACGTCGGTCGAAACAAACTTAAACTTACCGAGCGGACGCTTCATATCTATGAAAGCCTCCTGCGCTCCACCATTCACAACAACGCCCGAAACACTCCCCTTGAAAGCATCTCGATAATCGTTACTACCCGAGTGGTTGTAGCGGTCGATGAGAATAATTTCCGAGAAGTCGTCGGTTTTGTAATACTTGTCGGTAGTAGTGCCTACATCCACATAGTCGGTCCACACGCGGAAGGTGTAGGTGCCGTCGGGCAGGCTGAGGGGCACGGAATGATTGAGTCCGTACATCGTGGCTTTGGTCACAACGACTGTAGTGTCGGGTAAGCGACTTTCGGCGCGCTCAGCATCGGTGCGATATACGTTGACAATGTAACGAATGTCGTGAGAGTCGGCAGCGCCATGTACCTCGCCATTACGCGCATAGTCGATCTCGGTATAGAGGGGCATCTCGGTCGTAAAATCGAGGTGCAACACTACGGAAGCATTGGCAAACTGCTCCTCGGGCCATTCGTGCACATCGCAACTCGTCAGCAGAAAGAGCAGCGCGTGCGTTATTAAATAAATGAGTTTCTTCATCGGCCACCTCCAATCTTGTTTACATCAAACGAATACGAAATTGAGAGGTCCACTCTGTCGATACCCCATTTCACTCGCTTCACACTCTCAAGCAAGGGGCCTACGTTGGTGCGGTCGGTGTTCTTAAACTTGTCGTAGTACACCCAATGTCCACCGCAGCCCACGGAGAACTCAGCCTTCCAATGCTTGCTCTCGCCTAAAGGCAGGCGATAACCCAGACTCAAGCCGCCACCAATGGCAGGCGTCTTCTCGCTATGGTCTTGGTAGCGATAAGAGCGGTCGAAGGCAAAGTTATAGTATGTGAAACCAAAGTGAGTGCCAAGAAAAATACCATCGCTGTTTTCCGACAACCAGAATCTCACTTCGGGAGACACGGAAAATGTACGGAATTTCAGGGTTGACGCAAAATAGTCCCATGCGGAATAATATACAGGGAATGAAAGGGACAAATGTTTGCATAGATCTATTTCGACGGCAGCATTGGCAATAGCCAATCCCCACGCGATGGTATTCGTTTTAAAATAAATATTGCGCTGACGTGCAGGTTGCACAGGCAAAGCTGGAGCAAGCATTACTACAGTATCCTGAGCAATGACCGTATCTACGAGTTCATGAACAGGAAGCTGCGGAACGACCGTGTCGGTCACAACCTTCTCTGCAATCACGGGTTGCGGCGTGCGCTTATAGAAGAAGAGCACCACGCAGGCGTTGCGCATATGCTTAAAGTAAAGGTCGTTGAGCTGTTTCCAGACGCGTCCGGCATCAAGGTGCATGAGCTTATCGATGCGCGAGTCGGCCACATTGCTTGAATGATGATAGCCCGAAGCCTTGTTTTCATCATCGAGAATCTGGAGTATCTCCTCCTTATGCTTTAGGTCGGACGTAGCCACCTGAGCCTGCAGATAGTCCCACGGAATGTAACTATTGTCGTAAGTAACGAGGCTGTCGGGCAATGCCAACTGCTTGCGCACGATGCGTTCGAGCGTCTTCATGCGCTGCGTGGCGAGTCGTTTGTTGTTAGCGACGGGACCCTCTGGCGAAGCTGTACCGCAGAACATCACTTCCTGAAGTTCGAGCGTACTGTCAGCGTTCATTTCCTCAATAGAACGTAGCATCTCGGACAGGCGTGCGCCATTGTCATGGAAAGCCGAATCAACAACTACGCTGTTCACACGGAAATCTATACAGTATTCCGTATGAACTTCTTGCGCCGCCATCTTCCCAGCTGGAACGACACAAAGCAGCATAATTGATATCAACTTTCTAATTATCATCATATTACATAAAAATCTTACCTCTCTTATAAAGAGAGGTGAAGAATATGTAAACAGATGAAAATCAACAGAATATGAAAATATTTGATTTTTTTTCGTATTGAGTTAAAAAAAAGTTCGATACGAATCGGATTTTCGCCCTCCCTTTTCAGAGGCTAATTTTTAGTCCATTTTTTTACCTAAAAATCCCGTTAATTTTGTGTTAAAATGCTTTGAATTCTAAAAAAATGAAGTTCACAGAAATTGGGACAAAAAAAAGATGTATTCGGCAAAACATTTTGCGCCGTTTCGTTCAAATTTGAGAAAACGAAAGTAGCTCCCAGAACGATTGATTCAGATAATTTATGCCACAATTGGACTGAGAAAAAAAAGAAGACAAAAAACGCACAAAAAAAAGTAAAAAAACGCCTCATTTCCTCGAAAAAGAGTCTTCAAAAACCTCAATTTTGACATCAGAACACCCACTTTTGAGGACTTTTTGACAAAAGTTATCCACAGCTTGAAACGATTCCAAGACAAAAAAAATCAAAAAAAACATTCATGATGCATTTTTTTTCGTCAGAGCCGTAAGCTGGGCAGAATTTTACTCCAAATTGGGGAAATTTTTCACAAAGTCGGACGTTGTAAAAACAACATCGGAGATAATTTTAACAACCTTTGACCTTGTTTTAACAACATCAAAGGTTGTTTTTGCCATTTTTAGGCCTAAAAAAGGGGAAAACCGAGCGGTTCTCCCCATCTGTGATACAAAGTTACAACATTTACGAGCGAAATCCAAATTTCAACTTTTTGGCACTAAGCGAACAAAGTCATTTTACCCTCGATTTTGTAATCTGATAGCCCGAAAAACGAGGTTTTTGTGCAACAAACGAACTGTGCGAGGTAAAAAAATGTTACAAAATAGACTGCATTTTTGAACTTTTCGGAAAAAATGTTCCACGCATTTGTTTCACGGAAAGAAAAATGGCCTAAAATCGACATTATTTCTGCTGGCGAAGCTCCTTTTTTAACTTCATAAATCGGCTTATGCTGCAAACAAATACATATCACTATAATATAAATATGAGTAAACAAAAACATACGTCCAAAGAAATTTCTTCACCCTACATTTGCGGCGCTTAAAGTCATTTTTATGTATCAAAAACGGCATTTTTAGCGCCGAAATGTTAAATAAATAACTTTTTCTTTAAAAAACCTTTTTTATTACAAAATTAGGCTTTAAATTTGCAGAGCGTAACTACTCTTTATAAGAGTAGTGACAAACATTACAACGCGCTCATTTACAACTCTTTGCAGGAACACTATTGTTCCGCCGTTCGAACGAGCGAACAAATAGAGGGAACGATTGTAAATCGGCATTATATTTGTAATAAAACTGTCTAAAATCATCTATTGCTTCTATACCGCAAACGGGAAACATGATTTGCGATATAGAAGCAATAAATTTATGCCCCCCTACCCTAATCCCCAAAAAGAGAGCATACGCTCGTAGCAGGAACAGGACTTTGCCTTCCGCCACATGCGTATGCTCTCTCTCTCCTATGTTCACGGGGGCAATCTGCTTTGACACGCTACTTTACGAAGACCTTGCGGCCGTCGGTTGTGATGTAAAGTCCACGAGTGGGCTGCTGCACCTTGCGGCCCCAAAGGTCGTAGTATGCGGGCGCTGAGCTCTGCACAGGGGTGCGCTCGATGGCTGTAGGCAAAGCTTCGTTCTTCACAAATCGCCAGATGCTTGCGCCCCAGTCCTTGGGTTTGAGCACAAGGGTTTGGAAAGCACTGGGGTTGATGTACCAGCTATAAGTGCCTGTAGGCTCTACGATGGCAATACCAGCTGCTCCCTGGTCGGTGGTGATTTCCTGCAGTGTCCAGTTCTTCAGTCCCGAACCTGCGTAGTCGGCTCTGACAGTCTCGCCTTCGGACGTGGCGCTAATGTAAGCAGCCTTGTCGGTAAGCTTATTGATGATGGTGAGCGTGCCGTCGGCGTTCTTCACGAATCGCCAGTACATGGCATCGTCAGTCTTGTCCAAAGCGGCAGGCTTCACAGTGCCACCAACTGCCTTAGCATAGTAATCCGTGAAGTAGGCATTCTGCACGAGGTAGTAGTAGTCCTGGCTCACGACGTCGAGCGCTGAAGCTCGGGGCATTGCGAGGAATGCGTTGTAGAGCGCAAGGAACTGCATGTACGTTTCTTCGCTGACGACAGCGCCTGCCTGAAGTTGTGTGCGTGCAGCTGCTACGATGTCTGTGCTCAGGAAGTCGAGTGCCTCGGGAGTAGGTTCTCCTATATTGCCGGGCTTCGCTGTGAGGATTATCCATTCGCACTTCTTAGCCAATCCTTCGAGCTGCGCCTTGAAGTCCTCCACCTCGACGAGCATCCACGTACCTGAGTAGCAGAGCGCTGCATCGTCCTTGGCGAAAGCCACTCCGCTGGTCTGTGCGCTCAGGCGCTTCACGTTGCCCGTCATCGACTGGCGATAGCCCGAAGCGGCTGAGATGACTACAACTCCGGGGATGTAGCTATATGGCTCAGTGGCAATCGAAGCACGGTCGATGCGCAACGCGGTGGACTTACGCTCGGTCATCGTTACGGCTGCATTGAGCGTAGGCATGCTCAGGTACTTGCCGCTACGCACGTTCTTCAGGTAGTACTGAGGCGAACTTGTACCTTCCTTAAGCTCAAAGGTCCAAAGTTCTTCGGGCTCAACCTGGGGCGTGTAGTGGAAGCGCACTTGCTCGCCCGCCTCATAGAGCGTTGAGCCTGCAAACTGCTTCTTGTAGTAGGTTGATGCCGAAACGATTTGATAGAGTTTGCCTGTTTCGGGGCGAACGATGTCGGCTTTTTTATAAGCGTTGAAACTCTTCTGCAATGCTGAAAGAGCGGAAGATTCGTCGGCCTCGCTCAGAGCTGCTTCGAGCGCTGCTGCTAATACATCATAATCAGCCTGCGCAGGATAACCCACCTTTCCAGGCTGAGATTTTGCGAGTACGTCCTGGACATCAGCCACGAGTTTTTCAAACTTGCTTTGCTCCTTAGGCTCAATGTAATGCTTTGCATAAATATAGCCGAGGGCATCGAGGATTTCGTCCTGCTGCTGGAGGCGCTTGTAGAAGTCGTCCCAGTTCTTCTTACCATTGCTAAGCCAACCGATTTCGGAGAGTGCCAGCATACGTGGCAGCAACTGATACTGAAGTTCGCCAAAGTCATTGAGCGTTTCGGCCCAAAGATTGACCTGCACACCCACGCACATTTCTTCGCGACCAGAGAGCGAAGCTAAGGGGTTGAGGTTGTAAACAGTTTCGACTGTATTCACAAATCCGTCGCCCCAGCCACCATAGTAGGGTTCGTCGATGATGGTTTTGTTGGCAGGCACCTGCATAAAGTCGATGTAAAGCGACTGGTAGGGCACAACGATGCTCTTGAAGCCCTTGTCAGCTGCTTCGGCACTCTTATTGATGTGGTTCCAAGCCATGATGACAGGTTTCACAGTGTTGGCGCTACTCCAGTGTGCCAGGAGTTCGTCCCACACAACGAGGTCCTTACCGTGGCGGTCCTTCACGTAGTTGCCAAGTTCTTCAACGAGCCACGATTGGAGTTCGTGAACGCCGGCAAGGCCTTCTTCCTCAACTCGGCGCAAGCAGTCGGCATTGCGTGCCCACTGCTCTGTAGGACATTCGTCTCCACCAATATGTACGTAGGGATAGGGGAAAACGTCGGCAAGGTGGTCGAGCACACACTTGAGGAAGTCAATGACGCGGTCGTCGCCAATGTTCAATACATCGTGAGAGATACCACCATCAATGCGCACGCTGTACTGCTTCGTTGAGTCGCAACTGAAGGCAGGATAAGCAGCTACGGCAGCCACCATGTGGCCAGGAAGATCGACTTCGGGAAGAATCTCAATGTGGCGCGCCTTGGCATAAGCCACAATTTCCTTCAGTTCGTCGAGCGTGAAGTACATGCCGCGACCATACTCTGTGTCGTCGAAGAACTTTGTGCCATCACCAGGACTTGTGAACGAGCCACTGCGAATGGCGCCAACTTCAGTGAGCAAAGGATATTCGGGAATTTCAATACGCCATCCCTGGTCGTCGGTGAGGTGCCAGTGCAGGCGGTTCATCTTGTAGAGCGACATGATGTCGAGCACGCGTTTCACTTCGTCCTTCGTAAAGAAGTGGCGCGCAACGTCCATCATAAAGCCACGGTGGCCCAAAATGGGAGCGTCCTCAATCGCTACATAGGGAAGCGTCCAAGCCACGTCGGCCTGCTGCTTATCAGCAAAGAATGCGCGAGGAAGCAACTGCTTCAAGGTCTGCACTGCGTAGAAGAAGCCAGCCGGCTTGGAAGCCTTGATGGTCACACCGTCCTCAGCCACAGTCAAGGCATAACCCTCAGCAGCCTGACTTTCGTCCACCATCATGCGCAAAGCCATGCCTTCGCAGTCGGTATCGGCGATTTGCACATCCACTCCCGAAACCAAGGTCCACTGCTTGGCAAAATCGGCAGCATAAGCTTTAGCCTCATCCGTCAAAGCTACAATGGTCTTTACCTGTGCGAAATCGAAATCGCCGTCCTTCACTACCGTCAATTGCTGAGGATAGGGCACGAGCGAAATCTTGCCAACGCTCTTGAACTCCGTTTCGGTGGTCAGGCGAACGGGGTTGTTTTGGTCGCCTTTGTTCCACAAACCCACACCGCGATTCTCATTGGGACCACCCCAAAGATTCATCGAAACGGTGGTGTTTTCAATGGGCTGAATTTCGAGTCCGCCAGCATAAGAGGTATTTTCGGTCTCGGTCAGTACGAAGCGCGTGCTACCCGTAGGCGCACTTGCCGCACTCACCATGCTATTTGTAGCTGCCGAGGGAACATAGAGTTTAAGGCCCAACTTATTCGTCAGTTCGTAGCCCTGCTCATCGTCGCCCTCGATTTTCCAAAGCTGAGCATCGCTCGCCGTGGTCTTGGCAGTTGAAATTTGCGCACCATCGGTAGTAGCCGTAAAGGCATTACCGCCATTCATAAACCGGATTAAGTACCACTCACCCTCAACCCATCGACTCACAGCCGAGGCGCCGAAAGCTGATACAAACGTCATTGCCATCACCATGGCACACAACGTGCGAAACAATCGTTGTCTTAACATGTTAATTATATTATATGGTTTAAAAAATCATGACACGCAACCTCTGCCAAACGCCACAACCCAAACAATCAGACTATGCGTAAATGCAGATTTTGCAAAGCACACATTTTAATAGCGTTGCAAACTTACCGATTTTTTCCGATATGCTCACAACAACGAGGGCAGAATGTTAAAAAAACTCAATGCTTTGCCCCAACTCCTCCCCTATCCGCCACTCATTAATATATATATCGGCTGAAAAAACTCCTGATGACAATGCCCATGCTCACCTCGAAGCAGAAAAATGGTGCAAGTTCGGCAGCACTGGCACTGATTATTGACTCCGTCTATCGCATCATCAATGCGATATATACATCATTTATCGACTGAGCGGAAAAGTATGTTGCGCTAAAATCGTAATTTTGCAAACACCAAACTCTATCTTACATCAAAAACATGAAAAAACATTCACTTCTCCTCCTCTTCCTTATCATCAGCACTACTGTCTGCGCAGGCCCCATCGTTGCAGAGCAAGCCAAGAACATAGCTCTACAATTTATGCACACACACCTGCCAGGCACACGCTTGGAAGCCGACACACCCGCCTATGCCCCGACACGAAAAAGGCTCGACAAAGACGCACGCCTAAAAGAGTTGCCAGCCTACTACGTGTTCAACACGGAAGCAGAAGAAGGCTACGTCATCGTGGCTGCCGACGACCGTACGGACGCCATCTTAGGCTACGCAACATCTGGCAGATTCAATGCCGA
>JAEIGA010014963.1_pt1 | contig 11811 bp, 5 predicted proteins | sample 9270691 | NCBI WGS metagenome assembly JAEIGA01 (sample SAMN17057246, study PRJNA624740) | gut metagenome | biome: biome; isolation source: fecal sample | host: Bos grunniens | place: China: Xizang | collected 2019
GTTTCTCGCAAAGTACTTTCACTTTTAGGATTTAAGCCATAATTCGACTTATTATCAGCATAAGCGTCAATAGCAGAGGCTACACTATTTTGATTATTATTGAATTCATCTCTACTCATCGAACGATAATTTCTAAGATTATTTACACGCGACTCCAGCTTATTATAATGAGCCAGTCCCATATTTTCCGGGAAATTATCCAATTTCTTCTTTAGAGATGCACAATTATTAAGAGGACTCATACTTCTGTAATTCCTTGCTTTGGAAATTTTCGTATTCGCATCAGAGACACTTACGAACTTTATACTTTTTACCAATGACTGAGCTCCTCTATAATCGCGGATAATGGCTTTGATATTCTGCAATGCCCCATTATATGGCTCAACTGCAGTTGTAGATACAGATGCATTCAGGCTCTTCATCAACTTGATCATAGTCTCCATTTTCCTATGATCCTTGGAATACCAAACAGATTGGTTAAACTTATCCATACTCTGCTCAATAAACACAGGTGCATATGTTGCAATCAGCCCATCTACCATAGCCTTATTCTCCTCAATAGCAATCAAGGCCTCAGACTCATATAATTTCAACTTATCACTCAAGGCATTGACCAAGGAATCATTAGTTTCACTAGTTGCAGTATTTGAAATCTGAGCGACCAGTTCCATGAACTTTGCCTGATGGCTGTTCACAGGAGGAATTTCTACCGGCGGAGCAACAATTGTATGGTAGAATGACAATACAGCAGTAATGGCAAGAGCCAGAACGGCGCATAATATCAAGATCTTTTTACCTACGTTATTCATAATTGATTATTTCATTACCAATCATCTTGGTTATCATTTGAACTAGACGAATTTTCAGGAACTGGAGTCCCAGTTGCCTTGTTACCTTGCTGAGCATTAACGCGGTTAGTCTGTTTTGCAGCAGGTTTTGAAGCCGACGAATCTGATCTTGTTACCGCTGATTTGTATTTACTCAATGTAATTGTATTATCACCAGCAGAAGTAAAATTCTGACGATGAAAATTGCCTCGATTATCTTCAATCAAATCTATTAGTTCACCAAACTTGCCAGATTCACGAAGATCTGCATATTCATTTAAAACCTTTTCAAAATCATATGTATTAAGAGCATCCCACAACCCCTTAAGAGGTGAATGCTTTTCCATTGCTGATTTCTCCCAAACATCATTCTCTTCAAGATATTCAATAGCAGCATTCAACTGTCTGTCAGCATCACCAGCATTATTTGAATTATTGGTTGGAAGATATTCAACAGGTATAACACGCTTTGCTTCAAACAACGACGTAGTCTTACCTAGTGCGAACATAATTCCGGCACCTGCCAGCAATCCGACAATTAATATGATCAACCAGGTGATAGTTGACTTACCGGAGCCATTACCACCCTTCTTATAGGTCAATCGATTGACAAATTCAGGATGCGGGCGGTTACCTGATGCCAACTCATATCCTATTATAGGACACTCTTTTACAGGAACACTTGACTGGATCACAATGTCACAATTGCTACCATCCTTCAGCTGCATCCTAAATTTATACGATAACCTCCTCGCTTCAAGAGAGACCGAAATGGCTTGGCTAAGGTCCTGTCCCTGAAGTCTCACTGATTCATATTCTGTGTGATCTATAGATATATCTGCCCTGTTATACTGAAATTCAGGAATATATAAACCCGTTTCCTGGAGAAGTCTTCCCTGAATATGAACCCTGGCATTCCTGACCTGCTGCCTTGTCGAACGGTCAAATATCACTATAGTATCAGGATCGACAAACTTTAAATATTCAGACTGCGTGATATAAGCAGTCTCTTTCTGTGCTCCCACAACAAAGCTCTTCGTAACGTCCTTATATCCCGTTTTTCTCCACTCGACCTGGATAGTCTCACCTGAAAATGCTAAAATCGGCTTATTGAAAGGGACTCCATTGACATAAGGCATGAAACCATCAATGGTTTCGAATGGTTCAACTCTGACAGACTCTGACAATCTTGGTTTTTCTGCAATCACAGCAGCTCCCTGCAGTCTGTTCTGCATATCCTTGTCATTGAGCAGAAAAACATATTTAAAGTTGTGATATTCAGGTTGGTAGATATATTTACTGTCCAATATATCCTTAAGACTCCATACAAATGGAGAAGCAGACTCATAGTATCTGACAGCCAACTCGGAAGCATTCAAAGAAACACTTCTGCCAACAACAGGCGACTCAGGATACTCTTTATCAAAATAGCCTACAATCTTCTGATAATCAGCTACAGGAGCTTTCAACTCAGCATCTATGGCATCAATGACATTTACAAGTTCATGTCCGGACACAGCAATATTTGACGGAACAAATATCCATGCAGCATTATTATCATCTCCCCTTTCTTCAATCTTTCTGACTATACCGACAAGGGTTCCGGATGGAATGAATCTTAAAAAGATCAGACGCATTGAGCTGGACGACGGAGTATAAGTACGCATATCGTCCACCAGAGAACTCCACTCGCTAGATTTATTCCTAGTGAATATCTCCTTATATCCACCGAATGTTTCGGTTATTACAACTCCAAGTCTTCCCATAGCTTTATCTCTTTAAAAATTTCCAAAATTTACCTTCATTCTTAATAACATAGCCGGACATAAGCACGGAAGCAATATCCGCGGCATAGGTATTATCAAATCTACAATAGTAATTGAAATACACCTCACCGAGTGAGAACGGCTGGATAATCACCTCACCACCGTTAATCTCATTATCCTCACAAAGCTTCTTCAAATTGTTATAGAATCCTTTATAGTGAGTACGTATATAATCGCGTAACTTTTCGATCAAAGCCTCACCTTTGAGTCCAGTCTCATCAACCTTGGTAATCAAGATATAGACACCATCTGTATCATTCTTGAATATACCGCTTGACTTTATATAATTGACAGCACCTCTCAGACACTCATCCTGGTCACGTCCTTCGTATGTACGATTCTCCGCACCGTATTCAATTACAAAGAAATGTTTCTTACGGTTCTTTGTTTTGTTTTCGCAAAGCATATTTCTGACAACAGCAAGCGTATTTTCCTGGACTCCAGTCAATTCCATACCAACGTCAGACTTAAACATAGAGTTGATGGTTTCACCTGCAAGGTCAATACAAGTAACTGGATAGGTGTCATTATTTTCATTGCTTAAGTTCATACCCATCTCGTATGTCGCGCCAGTGCCGGTTCCCGGAGGCAAAGCACGAACCTCACCCTGCCTGAATCCTCCTGCAAGGTATGTCATGTAAAAATAACCCTGACACTTATTTATAAATTCACAGCTGTTTACTGTGACTCCATCCTTGACGGTGCTCATGATCGCACCCATGGCACAAGTCTTTCCGGAAGATGGGATTCCCCAGAAATACACCTCTGTGCATGGGTTCAGAGTAACCATCGTAGCCATCGGGATATTTGCAATCGGCTGCTGCGATTCTGTCACGTCATTATTACATATCTTCTCAATGACATCGATTGGAATCATCGCTACATCCCTGAGATCGTTTCTCGAAATATAGTTGGCAGCTAAAAGACTTTTGACGACACCTACACTGATAATATTGTTATTCTCTCTGATAGCCTCCAGAAGTTCATAGGTCGTAATATGGCCTGCATCCAGAACACTCTTGATCCTCTGATAGACCACGGCACTCTTATCATACTTACGTGTTCGGAGTTCCTTCTTGAGGTCAGCGATATTAATTCTATTCTCAAGTTCACGGAGAATAGCAGTTGCCTCTGCGACATAAGGAGATGACGGATTTTCACTGATATATCTTCTAAGAGCATCCTCATTTCTCTTATCAAGTGCATTCCACTTCTCCTGCTCTATGCTCTTTGCACGAAGCTGAATCAATTGAGCCACCTTCTCTCTTGCCTCAGCGACATACTCGCTCGCCGGATATTTCCCGAGGAAATGCATATAAGCCTCCTCCGTATTCAGAGCCTGTGCCTCCGCCCAATCCTCAACTACAGCATTCTCGAACTTATCCTGTACCGCATTCTGCAGACTTCTCTTCACTGGTATACCCGCTGCCTGGATTGCCTGTTTGAACTCCTCAAAAGAGGCCACTCCTACAGCTTTAAGAGATCTTACAAGATCATCTATATTATCTTCGTATTGATCGATATTATCAATAATCTGGTCTAAATTCATGACTATAATCTTTTCAATAAGTTAATTCTATATGGTAAATGAGTTTCGTGTTGAACCTTTAACTCGCTTTGGAGTATCTTGTACAGGCTCATCTGCTTCGAATGAAATAGAGGTTTCAGAGCCTTTAGTCCTGCCCCAGAATGTATATGTACTCTTTGTATTTCTAACCTGGATCAAATATGGGAACATCAACATAAGATACAGCAGAGCAATAAGTGCGATTGCTATTACACTCGGGAACTTAGTCGTCTTATATATATTCCTGATACTCTGGAAAGCATCATTGATTTCAGTCACTACAAGTTCTGATGAAGTATATGGAACTACCCCTGACTGCTCATCTGCAAGCACCTTAGATGACATTTGTTCTAGAGATGCCACCCAGTTTTCAACAGCTTTTTCAATGGTTTTGATATTACCGATCATAAATACATTCCAAACAGTCGTACCACTTGCCTGACTGACCCAGTCAAGCGCAGAGACTTTGAGATTATTGTAGTTCTCTCCCAGCAACTGCAGTTGCAATGCTTCTGCCTTATTGTATTTTGTCAAATCGGAAATAGCATTCTTTTTAACCTTCTTCTTTTTAGATTTTTTCTGGACAGTCTGCAATGAGTCCAAGTCTGACTTGTATTCGGCAACGCGTTCGTTTGCATACTTCTCATAATCAACAAAGATTGTTTCAGTCATCTGAATCGCATCCGTAAACGTCGTCTCAATTGCATTTCGCTCAGAAAACATTGTCCAGAAATGCGCTAGTGGCAACATTATGACAACATAGACAATTGGAGCGATAATGACTATAGTCCTCTCTCTCTTAATGATTTTCGCAAACTTGCGTTCTGTCGCCTTTAGTATTTGAGGTACGATGAATAGAGCAATAAAAACAAGGTTCAACACACCGACTCCGATACCGGCAACAAGGAAATTACCATCAGTAAAATATGTAACACCCATAAAGGTCATATAACTGCCCACAATCATCGCGATAAAGGCAAAAATATGTCCCCAGGAAAATTTTAATGTTTCATTAATTGCCATACCTTCTTCTTAAATTTCTAATTCTTGATATTTGATCATTAACTCGATTCAATTCATCTCTCAATCGTCTTCTCTCTCTTTCCAGCAGGGAAAGATCATCATCATCCTGCCTTGGAGCAGGAGCGGTACGAGTACCGCTACCAGATCCGACACTTCCAGAACCGGTATCCGGATACCCGCCTCCATAACCGGAATCCGGATACCCATCGTCAGAATAGGCATTTCCACTTCGATTATCCGAGCCGGATGACCTGCTTGGGGTACCCAAGGTAAAAGAGCAGATCTTGACTCTTTCACCAGATCGGGTCAATATACCATCATAATGCTTGGTCTTAGTACCATAAACAACCTTGACTTTGTATGGGGTCCGGACATCACCAGGGTGCTTATGAAAGAAATGAACATATACATCGTATGTGCCTTGCGGGGCTCCTCCAGTAGGCCAATAGATGTTTTCGATCGGTGTGATACTTCCAGGATAGCCGACATTCATATCTATCTCCAGACGTCCGCCACTGCGTGATATCTTATTACGGAATGATACTTCTTCTCCATAAGGATCAATACAGCTAAGATCAATATCATGATAATTGTCCCAGCTCAACAAAACCTGAACGTCTCCAGATGTAGGAACAGGACGACATCGTACATAATCACCAGAAATCACACTTTCAAGAGCCTTATCGATCTGAACTAATCTACCGATTCTTCCATCAGTATCAAGTCCAGAATTTCTAAGAGCACATATGATGTTTCTAGTTGTGAGAGAGTCATTCACGCTCTTCATTAAGGCAACAGTACCCGTAATGATAGGTGCAGCCATACTAGTTCCATCCATAAAAGCATAATCCTTCTTGCCTATTGTGCTATAGATTGATTCTCCTGGTGCTGAGATAGTTGAATGCTTACCATAGTTGCTGAAGTCAGCTTTATTGAAGTCAGAGTATTCCTTTTGAATTGCTGACACTACGATAACATCACTTGGGCGGTGCAGAGCATCGATTCCGGCAAGAACATTATTATTTCCTGCTGCAAACACCAAGGTAGTCCAATGAGTAGCGGCAATTCTGGAAACCTCCATCCATAGTCTCTCTTCCTCCTTGAAGTGGTTATTTACCAATCGCTGCTGATCAGACTCATCCAACGCATCAAGACCAGAGAAGTTTGCTCCGAGAGACACATTCACCACATCAGCTCCTTGATAGATAGCATAGAGAACACCATCAAGGATTGATGTTGTAGTCATCATATTATTCTCATCGGCAACCTGCACAGGAATGAACTTACAATTTGGAGCAATTCCTGAAATTCCTTCTTCATTATTTGCAAGAGCAAGAGCAGTTCCAGCCACATGAGTACCATGTTCTGTTTCCAATGGGTATATTCGACCGGTATGAGTCCAGACATTATATGGTGAAGCCACCTTAGGTGCCAGCTCCGGATGTTTCAGATTAAAGCCATTGTCAACAATAGCGACACTGATTCGCTCTGATCCCATTGTAATTCCCCATCCTTCCTTAGCTCTGATCACATCAAAATACCATGATTGTCTAGAATCAGAAAATACAGGATCGTTAGGAGTGACCGGAACAGCCTGCAATTCAAACAATGCCTCATCAAAGACAAAAAGCCTATAGCTTGGAAATCTGGCAGGTATTTCCTCCTTCATCTGATTTCGTCTGGCAGGAGGACAAGTAATCTGCAAGCGTTTGACCACATCATCATAATAGATGACCTGATATTCATCCTCTGGATAAGCGTTCTTGAACTCTCTGGCCAAGTCCATCACAGACTTGTCTGTATTCTCCATCAGGATATTCAGCCTGTCTGCAAGAACAGTAGGGTTTCCTGGCTGAATCTCTGGTTCGCCATCAATTGGCGGCAACACACCCTCTTGTGGAGGAAGGACATCACTATATTCGGGAGGTGTAGGATTAGGTTCGTATGGATCATACGGATCATAGATACCACCCTTTCCTACATTAGGATCCTCTTTTATCCATGTAGAATCTCTGTCATTCAATCCTTCACCACCTACGTATCTATGACCAACGCAACTGCAATCCTTGAACAACGTACCTAACAGAAAAAGCAGCAACAGTAAAAGCAAAAAATAAAGCAACCATTTCAGGTATCTCCACAAACGCTTATACCAAGGAATGTAATCCTCATACTGAGCAACAAAAACGGTATCATCAGCAAACATGAAATTCTCTGGAGAGATATTCCAGCCTTTAAACCTATAGCCCTTGTTGCATTTTACCTGAGGAACAAGTCCAATAGGCATATAAGCACCCTGAGGGAAAACAAATGAAGTCTCCCCTTCTATAGTGCCATGCTTACCTGGATCAAACAGACAGTTGACACGCAACTTCTTATATTTAGCAAAGAATACGGTATCTGAATTTCTTACAGTATCAACAGATGGCTCCCAATGTGTAAACTCATAATTGTCATCAGGCTGAACAGTAGGTATATTTTCAGATGGAACAGCCGTTCCTTTCAATATCGTATAAGATGAGTTACCTATAATTGTTCCATGTCCCGCAGCATCAAATGCTACATTTATCATCTCTGGAGCCTTCTCATATTGTGCCGTGAAACCCATATGACCGGTAACTTTAGCACCTGATGCATTCGGTCCCCAACCTTTAAAAAGGTATCCGGGATTTGGGATAATCTGAGGAAAATCCGACTCACCCATCACATGCTCCTCTGGTCGTTTGATAATATCAGCTAAAGCATTTTCAAGGCGGCCATGCTCACCGGCAGAGAATCTGATCTTATACATATTCCTTATAGCAAGATCATGAATCACACTTCCGGTAGAAACATGCTTATTCTTATCTAATGACATTCCCCATGCAACAACCACCACCTTATCATCATAACAAAACATAAATGATTCATCGACGCACCTAAGTGCTGCTGCAAGGATCTGCTTATCCTCTCCGAATAATGTATTCTTTACCCTCGTGTACTCAGCCAGAGTCTTATCTTTAATAACATCGTATTTTGCCTTCTCATCTGAATCCAGATTATTGTAAGTACAAGGCGCTACCTTCCACTCTCTGACGAACCACGAAATCTGATCATCCTCAGAAGAATATACCGGTTGAGCAAAAAAATCACGATATTCTGGAGCAATATTCTTTTCTACGACTGAATATACCGTATCATACCTTTTATACAAAGGTTCACGTCCGATTCCCTGAAAATCAGTAAAATCAGTAACTTCGGTAAAACACAATCTGCGCTTGTCATATAGGATATGTTCAGCCATAATCTTAGCAATATAAAACTGATTCTCTATCTATCAAACTCTTGATCTGGGCATTTGCGACAGGGTCAACATGTGAAATATCGCTTGCGCATAAGAGACCTATAGTCACGAAATTCTCCCATCTCTGGTAATTACTCCAGAATGGAAGCTGATTCAAAGTATTGAGATTAATGCATGAATTATTCATCTCTTCTCTTGACTGATCAAGCGCAGTCAAGACGTCAAGCAATGGCTGTGACTGAGAATTAAGTGTTACAGAAGAAGATACTATATCAATTGTCAGCTGACAATTTGAAGCCTTCTCAACAATGCTCTTAATCTCATCATCTGACATATACTCGCGTCCTATTGTGCTGACAAAATTATTCAACGTCAATGATGCGAAATCAGCAATTGCATTAGGAAGAGTATTGGTATCAAACAGAGTAGTGTATGTATTGATCTTATCTGCAATTTTTCTCTTGACTCCTAGTTTGTTGAGCAATGACATAATCATAAATGCCACCTCATCTGCATGAGGAATACAATTATCCATGTACTTCACCTGCTCATTGATATGATTGTTCCAGAAGTCGATAATGTGCTTAGATATGACATCTGAAACAGTTGAGAGAAGTTCTGAATCATCTGCTACGATATCTTCAACACTTGTTCCCATCTGACTGAAGAACTGCTTCAACTCCGCCTCTGATTTATTATAGCGATCTATCAGTTTCTGAACATTTACCTCTCTGGAATCATTAAGATCAATTCCGCAAAGAGCTCTGATCATCTTTACAGCAGACACAATCTGCGGCTCCTCCGTATGTCTGACAAGAATGTCATAAGCGATATTACGCAAATCTGATGGAGCAACCATCAATCTGTCAATCATCTTTCCGAATAACTCAGGATCCTCACCAAAGTTAAACTCTGTATGCAACTTAATATCACCAGCGATCTGACGGATCTTGGCATTGATTTCACCAGTATCCTCCGGCTCATAATATACATTCAAACGAGAAACAATTTCATTTCTGATTTCTCTCAGAATGCTATTATATCTCTCTCGTCTAGCCTTATCGATACAACCGGCAATCGAGTCCAAACTACGGATAATAGCTCTAGAACCATCATTGTTAATTGTAGCAACATCATCCCAAGCCTGCTTAGGATTATCAAAATGCTTTCTCACAAACAGGTTCTCGAGGAAAGACTCCCTAAGATTATCAAAATACTCAGGGTAATCTTCATGTACGTGTACAGATGTCTCTGTTGTACCCTGAGTCTCACTATAACCATCAAAAACCTGATTCTTAGCAGACCAATAGAAATCTCTCAATAAGTAAACACTTCTGAAATACTTAGATGTGAATATTCCACCAGGCTTAACCCAATCCTCCATCCATTTTGCCGGCTCGATTATCTTTGGAATTGTAGAATTGAAACGAGCCCAATGATTATCAAGAGTATCTTCTCCCTTAATATCCACCTTCACTCTCTCCAAGTCAATATTAAACTTGGTACAAACCATGAACAATGGCGAAATGCCATTCGTATTTGCTAAGAAGTTTGCTCTAAGTTCTGGCGTTCTTCCGATATTTTCCTGAATCCAGGAATCAATAGAATCTCCGATTGTTGGCTCAGTCTTATGATCAGCATGATGACAGAAGAGGACTGAACTTATCTTATAAGAACGAGAATACTTATTAAACAGGTAAGCTACCTTACCTCTTCTCAACATTGTAGGAAGCACTTCACCCACCTGATTATTCTTAAATTTCTCTCTTGACTTTGCACCAGGGAAGTCAAGAAGGTCAATTGTCTTCAAGAACTTTCTCTCTGCAGTAATCTGCTCTGGAAGCACAAATGTCAACTCTGCGATCAAAGCTGAGAGATAGGCCTTATTAAAGTCCTTTGCAAGAAGTTCACCTTTCGAATCATAGACATCTGTATAAGGAATATCATTAGAATCCTCCTTATGTATGCCACACACGCTATCAAGCCAATCAATCTTCAAAAGTGTACCATTCTTTCTAAGGACTGCTTCGAATGGCACATAAACCTCAATATTAAAATTCAGTTTACTATACTCACTGATCAATGTACTGAACAAACGATTCAAATCTGCATCGTTATTCCACAACAGGCCGAAGACCTTAACCCAATTATCAGGTGAAATGTTCTTAATGATCGGTGCTACAATCTTACAGAAGTTTGATTTACAAACATTTGCAGCATTATTTCCGATAATATCGTCAATATACTCACAGATATCCTTGATATCATCTTCGATAATATACTCCTGATGATAATTTGAATTCTGCCACGACTCACTATACTGTTTCAATGCAGCATTGATCTCATCCTTCATCAATACGGACTCGGTATTGATCTTCACATCATTATAATATGAATCAGTCAACAGCAATACCAGATCAACAATTGACAGGTTGGATACTCTTACATAATCTGCCATAGCAGGATTCGACTGACGTGTCGTAAATCTTGTAATTACACCTGTTGACTCGATTTTAGCATTATTTCCACCACTCGGATTGATTTCATCAACAAAGCGATACTCCTTACCCTTGTTCATGATCACAAACGGAGATTTGGGTGAGGACAAAAGGCTGCTCATCAAATAAGACTTACCCACCTGCGACTCACCATAGGCTGCTACAGAGCAATTCTCTGACAATGCATCATTTATACGTCTTAGTTTCCTTCTGTAGTTCTTGAACACCTCATAAGGAAAAGAGTCCTTACCATATTTTGTGGCCCAATCAAAAGACTCTTTGATAACGTCGAGATTCTTCTTTATATCTTGTGTCATAATCCTTCCTTCTTTTAAATACTAAAATTCGAATGCACCTGAGTCGAGCCAATATTGCTCATCAACTCCCAAACTCTGGATATTGACCTCGATGCAATTATCAGAAAGGTCAGTACCATTTCTATCCTCAATGGAAGTGATAGTCAGTTTTTCCTTGTCCTCAGGATCTCTATCAAGAGTCACTTTGAACGGCATTCTCTTCTTAAGAGCATCAACCTCTTTGTCAACAAGAGCCAAAATCTGCAGATCCGTGAAATTCTGACCGTTTTCCAAAGCAGCATTAGTAAACTTTCTAATCAGTCGCTGTCTGTTGAAATCGATAGAATACAATGTTCTGGATGGATATGTAGGAAGTCCTATCTGCCTTACATTCAACACCTGAGGCATCTTTGTGATGCTAAGGGTTCCCTGCATCTTCTCTGGAGTGATGAGATATTCTATAGGCTGACCATCTCTTGAAGCCTCAATGA
>JAEIGA010014964.1_pt1 | contig 11810 bp, 8 predicted proteins | sample 9270691 | NCBI WGS metagenome assembly JAEIGA01 (sample SAMN17057246, study PRJNA624740) | gut metagenome | biome: biome; isolation source: fecal sample | host: Bos grunniens | place: China: Xizang | collected 2019
AACGCCCGAATGTCGTGAGAACGATGCTTCTCTTCGTGATGGTGCTTTGGATTCTTTCTCTGTGTGGGCGTTGACGGATTCGAACCGCCGACCCTCTGCTTGTAAGGCAGATGCTCTGAACCAGCTGAGCTAAACGCCCGAAAGCCTCCATCGTTCTGAAAAGCGATGCAAAGGTATAGCTTTTTTTGATAACTGCAAAGGGAAAATGAAAATATTTTGATTTTTGTGTGATTTTTTTTGTTTTGCGGCACAAAACGAAGCCCCAAAGGGGTGATGCGACGGTGTAACGAAACGGAGGGGCTAAAGTAATGCGGTCTATATGCACTCTTTACCCCCTCCGCTACGTTCGGCTAAAGCCTCTCTTCGCTCGTCCCCCTTAAAGAGGGACAGTGCTTTTTAGATAGTCTATTTACATGGTCTCGATGATCACGCGGCGATTGTAGGAGGCGGGTGCAAGGGTAGAGACGCCTCCCTTGCCCTCGACGATGAGGTTGGCCTTGCTCACGCCCATCTGGACGAGCTGGTCGGCGATGACCTGAGCACGGTGGAGCGAGAGAGCCTGGTTGACCTTGGCATTGCCCGTAGCGCTATCGGCATAGCCTGTGATGCGGAGCTTCACGTTGTCATGCTTGGCCATGTCGGCGATGGCCTTGAGGTTGACGAGCTCCTCCTGTGACACCATCTTGGTGGAGCCGAGCACGAAGAACACGGACTGGGGCGCTGCATGGTCGGTGATGACGGTCTTGACCACCTCCTTGGGCTTCTGGGCCAGCTCATGGCGTAGCACGCGGACGGTGGACTGCTCCTGCATGAGGGCTTCGTTGAGGGCAGCGATCTCGGCGGCATTCATCATCACGAGGGCGCTGATGTCGGGGCTATTGTTCCAGGTGTCGCCACCGATGGTGTAGGTGACACCCGCGGTGATGGTGAAGAGGTCATCGAAGCCGCGCTTCGAGCTGCTGACACCATCCATGTCCTGCTGCGCGAGGAGGGCGCCCATCTCGAGGTTGAGGGCCCACGTGTCGGTGAGGCGGAAGTTGTTGATGATACCGGCATTGAACGCGAAGGAGTAGTTGTTGAGGTCGAAGGTGCGCACGGTGCCCATGCCGACGTAGGGCACGAGGCGGTACATGCGGTCGGCATCGTAGCCCATGATGATATCGGTGAGGCTCATCATGGCATCGACGTGGAGGTTCATGTAGTCGCGCTTCTGGTCATAGCCCTGATACTGCATGCCATTGTAGGCGAGGCGCATACCTATGCTGGGGGCAAACCACTTGCCCACGTAGGCGGAGCCGGAGAAGGTGATGCGGTCCTTGAAGTCTTGCGAACCGGCTGGGGTGAGGTAGGAGAACTGGGCGCCTGCATTGGCTGACACGAACCAGTTGTCCCAGAATCCGTTGGTCTGTACGCTGTAGCGCGATGCAGGCACTTCGGCTACTTCGACTACGCGGGTCACTTGAGCATGTGCTGTCGTGATGGTCATCACAGCGGCCATAGCCGCCAGGTAAAAAGCTTTTTTCATACGGGTTAGTTTTTAGTTTATGTTTACCATAAATGAAAGGTGTGATACACCGAGAATAACACCCCGCACGATGTTTTGTTTTCGCCTGATGAGGAATTTCGTGTTTTTTGGGGCATGCCCCGCCATACTAGTTAATTAGGAATTAGGAAGGTTCGTGCAAACGAGCGAAATGTAAACTTGTTTACAATTTCTCAGCGAGTGAAGCCGAAGCTCAACAACGAAGTTGTTAATTAGAAATTAGGAATTAAGGCACCGCTCTGCTATAAAGCAGGCGGTGCTCATAGTATGAAGAGCGGGAGAAATGCTTCATCAGCGCTTCGCTTGTAATGCTCCCGTCCTATGGGCATTTGAAACAAAGGCGGGCCGCACCATGTGCGACCCGCCTTGTTTATAAGGATGTCTTATTTGTCGGGGATATTAGAGAGCCTCGATGATAACACGACGGTTGTAAGAAGAGGGCTTCACGTCAGCTACACCACCCTTGCCTTCAACTACGATGTTCTCTTCAGCTACGCCCATCTTAATGAGCTCCTTAGCAACGGCCTTAGCACGACGCTCAGAGAGCTGCTGGTTGTAAGCGGGAACGCCAGTAGCGCTGTCAGCATAACCTGTAACCTTGATCTTAGCACCTGTGCTCTTAGCCATGTTAGCCAAAGACTCGAGGTTCATGATCTCCTTCTTAGAAGCGATCTTAGCTGAGTTGAATGAGAAGAATACAGACTGGGGTGCAGCGAGCACTTCCTTCACAACCTTCTCTACTACTACCTCCTTGGGCTTTCTAGCCAACTGCTCCTTGAGGTTCTTGTTCTCGTTCTGCTCAGCAGCGAGAGCCTCGTTCAAGCCAGCGAGCTGTGCAGAGTGCATAGCTGCGATAGCGGCCATGTCGGGAGATACCTCGAAGCCCTGCTTTACCCAAGGCATGTTCCAGATAACGTTGATGTTGAGACCAGTCATCCAATTGCGGCCCTTGTTAGAGTCGATGTTGTTGTACTGCTTAACTGAAGCCTCGAGGCTAACAGCCCAGTTCTCGTTGAACTGATAAGGTACATCAAGACCGAAGCAGAAGGGTGACCATACGCCGAGCTTGTGAGCGCCAGAGAAGGCACGACCGAAACCGATGTAGGGGATGAAGCTTACCTTGCGGTCTGCCTTGTAGCCGCAGATGATGTTAGATGCGTTAAGCATTACCTGAGCGTAAGCTGATACTGCGTTGGGAGCACCGTTCTCGTACTTCACACCATTCAACTTGTAAACGGGGAGGTGGAACTGACCACGGAGAGCGATCTGGGGAGTGAACCACTTACCTACTGCGAAAGTTGCATTGTAAGTTGTAGACTGACCAAACTTGAGACCGTCAGCGTGGATGCCGAGGGGGCTAACCTCGAAGAACCAGTTGTCCCAGAAGCCGTTGGTCTGAACGCTGTTCTCTCTTACGGGGTAGTCCTCAGTCTGTGCTACTGCAGTCAAAGACATTCCAGCTACCACTAAAGCCATTAAAATCTTTTTCATACTTTTTCGTTTAAAAATTTATAAAATTGTTACTATTCTCTTCATAACACAACACTCTACCGCATTGTATCGCTGCAAAATTACACAAATTATTTAATCCATCAACACTATTTTATGTAAAAAAAGCCAAAAATGTGCATAAAAAGCCGTTTCTGTAGCGATTTTTGACAATTTTAGCTCAGAATAGAATGTCAATGAAACAACTTGTCCAGTTCGGCATCCTCGATGATGACGTAGGTTTTCTTTCCGTCGGGGGTGTAGGCGGGCAGCTCGGTGGCAAAGAGATCGTCGACGAGGGTGATCATCTCGGCCAGCGAGAGCACCTCGCCCACGACAAGGGCAGCCGAGCGTGCCATCGTGAGTGCCATGCTGCGGTGTATCTCTGCACGGGGCATGCTCCCCTTGTCCATGGCGCTGGAGAGGATGTCGGTGACAAGCCGCGTGGGGCTCAGCCCGGCAATGCCCTCGGGGATGCCTTGGATGGCAAAGGAACCGCCTCCCATGTTGCTGATGTCGAAGCCCAGGTGGAGAAAGTCGTCGAGCAGGGTCTCCATCATGGCGCTCTGGGCAACCGAGCACTCGACCATCTCGGGGAACAGCATGCCTTGCGTGGCAGCAGGCTGCTCTGCCAGCTGCTTGAGGTAGCGGTCGAAGAGGATGCGGGTGTGGGCACGGTGCTGGTCGATCAGCATGAGGCCCGAAGGGGTGGAGCTGACGATGTAGCGTCCCTTGTACTGGTAACAGTCTGTAAATGTGTAGGGGCACTCAGTGTCGGACGAGAAGAGGTGGGGCTCCTCGGGGGCGGCATCGTGCGATGTGCTCGGGGTGATATCATCCCATGGCATCGGCTCCTCGGGGGCATCGAAGCGTATCTCGCGACCTACGGTGGAGCCTTCGACCCCTCCGTAGAGGTCCTCCCAATGGGTGGCGGGGCGCTTGTAGTCGCTGCCTCTGGACTGGGTGAAGGGGTTGTAGGAGGTGTCTACGGATACTTGGGGCGGGGTAGGGTAGTTGTCGCCAGTGGTGTAGACGGGGATGTCGGGGCAGTCGGCCACGTCGAAGTCAATGGTGGGGGCCATGTTGCTGCGGCCAAGGACCTCGCGCACGGCTGCCATGAGAATCTGCCAGATGGCTTGCTCGTCTTCGAACTTGATCTCGGTCTTGGTGGGGTGTATGTTGACGTCGATGCGTGAGGGGTCTACGTTGAAGTAGAGGAAGTAGGGGACCTGCTCGCTCTGAGGTATCAAGTGGGCATAGGCCTCCATCACTGCCTTGTGGAAGTAGGGGTGGCGCATGTAGCGGCCATTGGCGAAGAAGAAGCAGTGGGCACCCTTCTTGCGGGCACTCTCGGGGGTGCCTACGCAGCCGCTGACCTTGACGAGCGAGGTGTCGACGTCGATGGTGAGCAGCTCTTGCCCTAGCTTCTTGCCGAAGAGGTGCTGTATGCGCTGGCGCATTGTCGCCTGCGGCACATTCATCAGTTCGACCTCATTGTGGTATAGCGAGAAGGCTATCTCGGGGTAGACCAGGGCGATGCGCTCCATCTCTGCCAGCACATTGTTGAGCTCGGTCTGATTGGACTTGAGGAACTTGCGACGGGCAGGGACGTTGAAGAAGAGGTTCTTGACCTGGAAGTTGGTGCCCACGGGGCAGACGTCGGCCTCCTGTGACTCGAGGCGGGAGCCGGCGATGTGGAGCACGGTGCCCAGCTCGTCCTCGGCTCGGCGGGTGCGCAGCTCGACCTGGGCCACTGCGGCTATCGAGGGCAGCGCCTCGCCGCGGAAGCCGAAGGTGTAGAGCGAGAAGAGATCGGCCGACTCGCGGATCTTCGAGGTGGCATGGCGCTCAAAGGACATGCGGGCATCGGTCTCTGACATGCCCTTGCCATTGTCGATGACTTGGATGTTGGTGCGGCCAGCGTCGGTGAGGCGCACTTGTATGGTGGTGGCTCCCGCGTCGACGGAGTTCTCCACGAGTTCTTTGACCACTGAGGCGGGGCGCTGGATCACCTCGCCTGCAGCAATCTGATTGGCTACCGAGTCGGGTAGCAGATGGATCAGGTCTTCAGCCATAGGAATGTTGTTGACGTTGTTCTTGGATGGGGACATGGGTTAGTTGATGAGGGCAAAGATCAGCGCCACCAGCAGGGCAGCGATGATGATGAGCCACTTTGACGATGTGGGCTTGCCCTTCTCTTGCTGCCGCTTGAGGTGTGAGGTCTGCTCCACGAACTTGCCGCGTATGCGCTCCTCGGTCGTCTTCTCGGCCTCGGGGATAAGGCCCAGCTCGCGTCTGGCTCGTTCCTCCATCGCTCTCAACCTCTCCTTGCGTTCGTCCACGTAGATATACTGATGATTGAATCCTCTAGGTTTGCGTTGCTTAAAAAATCCCATACCTTCTTGTCGTATTTTTTTTCTGTTCTTTCTGTTCTTTCTGTTCGTCTGTTACTTATTGGTGGTCAGCCCCTTCAGTGTGGGGAGTGGCACTTCGCGTCGTGTCGTGGTCTTCAGCTTCTGCTCTTCGTCCTTGCCGCGCCATATCATGATGTCATATTTGCTCAACGGCCTCAGTTTGTGGAGCCAAGCGAAGTTGGGGAGGCGGTCCTTGCCTGGAGGGACTTGTGTGACGGGGTAGAACACGCCGTTGGACTGCTCCCTGATGAAGAGCTTCTCTACTTGGCGCTCCTTCATGTAAGCCGTGAGGTAGCCACACTCGGTGGTATTCATTCCGAAGGCTATGCTGTCGCCCTCCTCAGTGTAGTAGTAGACCACGAGCACATTGCCCGTCACGTCGGTCTTCTCGATGTTGCCTTGGGCAAAGTAGGCCTTGACGTCGCGTCCGCTGATCTGATTGAACTGGTTGGTATCGACCTGCTCGACGATGAGGGCTTGGTTCTCCACGTGGGCCCACTCCACAGTGCTGTCGTTGAGGTAGACACGTATGACCTCGCCGAGTACCTGCTGGGGACCGTTCCATATCACGGGGTCAAAGTACATGGTCATGCAAGAGTCGAGGGTGTTGAACACCAGGGAGTCGCACACGGCTTGTACGTCGTCGCGGTAGATGCGCACCTTGTGGTAGGCCTGGATGATGCGGTACACCGAGTCGGTGTCGGGGTAGCGGGAGAGCAGACGGAGCGTGTCGCCATGGATGAACATGCTGTCGCCTTGCGAGTAGTCGATGGCAACGGCGCGGCGTGTGGCGTAGGCTGAGTCGGCCAGCTCGTTATAGTAGGTATAGTCGCCCGTGAGTCGGGTCTTGCCCTCAAAGTCGTCCATCTCTACATGGTCGAACGCTTCGCCATATCCCATGTTGCGGTCATAGAAGATGCTGTCGCCAATCAGGCGCTTGGCATCATTGGTGAGCACGGAGCGGTTGAGCAGATGGGCCTGCTCCTCAGCGGTGTAGTATCTGCCGAGGGTGGAGTAGATGTGGTTGCGGTTGCTCTTGATGTCGGACGGACCTACGATGGTGGCCACCTGTGTCTTGGTGTTGTAGAGCAAGGTGTCGGAGGTGAGCACGAAGTTGGGGTTGGTGAGGGTCACCTCATAGTTGAACATGGCATCATTGGTCTGTGTGTCATATTCGCCCCACTCAGAGGTCAACACGTTGAGTGTGTCTTCCACCGTGCCCCAATTGAAATAGTAGCCCAGGTTGATCGTGCGGTCATAGTTGAGGCTGTCGGTGGTGAGCGTCATGGCCTTGTCTATCATGATGACGTTCTCGCGCACCTTGGCCAGCATCTCATCGCCATTGTAGTGCAGGCGGTCACCATAGAGGAACAGGGTGTCGCCTTGGTTCATACGGACGTTGCCATAGGCATCGAGGGAGTTGCTCGTCTCGTAGAAGAGGGCGCTGTCGCAATACATGTACATGCTGTCGTGGCGAAACACTACGTCGCCCACCAAGATCTGTGCGTCGGGGTTGAGGCGTTGGTTGAATCGCGTCTCATCGGCATGGAGCAGATAGACGTAGCGCTCGTCGGTGGTGTCTTCGGGTGCCTCCAGCGAGGTGTATGTGGGGCGTGATGTCTCTGGTGCCGTCGGGAGGGTTTTCTCCACTCTTGTGTCGGGCTGTGTCGTTTGGGGTTGCTCATGTATGGCTATCGATGCCTCCTTCTGGGGCACAATGCGCTTGGGCACAGCTTGGGAACGTGCCGATTGTGCCGATAGAGTGATGGTCACTGCTATCAGCATGAAGAGTAGGACTATGCGCTTGTGCATGCCGATAAACTTCACGATGAGCGATTAGTGTTGACCCCAACCTGGGTATTGGAACTCACAGTCGCACCATTCGCCATTGATGCGTACGTAGGTGGTCTTCTGCTTCTCGCGAATCCACTCTTGTAACTTTTTCTCCTTGAGTTGTCCGATGATGACGTCCTTGACCACTTGGAAGTCCTCTGTAGGTGTCGCTTTGTGGCCTTCGATACGATTCTTAAGTTTCACGATGGCACACACCTCCTTGCCTCGCTTGTCAATCATGACAAAGGGGGCAGAGATCTCTCCGACGTTCATCGAGTAGACTGCTCGGGCGACCTCTTGGGGGAGCTCCTGCAGCTCAAATCGGGAGGAGAGGGTCATCTCGTTGCTCATCAGACCGAAGTTCTTGCGTGTGTTCTTGTCGGCCGATAGGGCGACAGCCTCCTCGAAGGTCATCTTGCCTCGGCGGATATCGTCGGCTATCGAGTCGAGCTGCTCCAATGAGGATGTGATGCTCTCGGCAGGCACTTCGGGCTTGCGCAGGATGTGGCGTGCTCTGACGCGGTCGCCTCGCTTCTCGATGAGCTGGATGATGTGGAATCCGAACTCGGTCTCGACAATCTTTGACACTTTGCCTGGCTCGGTGAGGTTGAATGCCACTGCCGAGAACTCGGGAACCATCTCGCCGCGACCGAAGAAGTCGAGCTCACCACCGCGGCGTGCAGTACCCTCGTCCTGTGAGTAGAACACGGCCAGCGTGGAGAACTGGGCATCGCCGTTGTTGACACGGTCGGCATATTCACGTAGTTCGGACTTGACGCGCTCGATCTCGTCAAGCGGAATCTCGGGTTGCAAGGTGATGATCTGTACCTCTACCTGTGTGGGGACGAAGGGGATATCCTCCTCTTTCATCTGAGCATATCCGCGGCGTACCTCTGCGGGGGTGACGGTGACGTTCTCAAAGAGAGCATACTGTGTGCGCTCCATAATCATGCGGTCGCGCATCGTCTCGCGCAGCTCTTCGCGCAGTTGTGTGGAGCTCTTGCCAAAGTACTCCTCCATTTTCTCTCGCGAACCGATCTGTGTTATTCGTCCATTGATCTCCTGCTCTACGGCATTGAGGACCTCCTGCTCGGTGACTTCGATGCTGTCGATGGCTGCCTGGTGCAGGAAGAGCTTCTGTATGGCCAACTGCTCGGGGATGACGCAATAGGGCTCTCCCTCGATGGATTTTCCTTGCATCATATAGTACAAGCGAGCTTGCTCTACATCTGATTTGAGGATGGCCTCGTCTCCTACTACCCAGAGGACCTCGTCGATAACATTATCTTGTGCTGCCAGTGGCAATGCTGTCAACAGCATGGCACACAGTGTCGCTTTCAGTTTGAGATGTTTCATTATAATAGTATTTTATTCGTCCTTTCTCAACGGACTCATTATACAAATCTTGTTTTACCTTATTCATGAGTTCCACCTTGCGGTAGTTGGCCAAGAGGTCTACAATCTCGTGTCGGGCAAGGTCGTATGGCTTCACCTCACCCTTGGCTACATACTCCTCGATGTGGAGCAGGTAGCAGAACTCATCGTCCTTCGCTTCGATGTCGCGCTGCTTGTCAAAGTCGTCGCTGAGCTCTGCAAGGTTGATGACCACCTTGCCCTCAAGCTCTGAGATGGGAAGCCAGTGCTCATAGAAGTATTCGTAGATTACGGCGTGGCGGAATGCATACCCCTCCATTTGCTCCAGCGCTTCGTCTGAGCTGTCCTTGTACCACTTCTTCAGGTCTTTCAGTCCAGGCGAGTTGAGTGGCACCTTGATGAAGACGCCCTTCACCACGGACTCTTCGAGTATGAAGAGCTGCTTGTTGTTCTCGTAGTATTGCAGCAACTCCTCCTCGGGTAGTTCCTCCGACACCTTCTGTTGCAACAGACGACGCTCATAATTGTTCATCACGAGTGTGCGGCGATAGTCGTTGACCATACGCTCGATGCTCTCGTCGCCGCGTACGTTGTGTTCGGCTTTTTCATAGAGGACCTGTTCCTCGACCCACTTCTGCACAAACTCCTGCACGAACTTTATGCTGTCTCCTCCCGACAATCCATAAGGGAGCTGTTGTTGCATCTCCTCGAGGTAGAGGAAGGTGTTGCCCACTTGCACCAAGGGGTGTTTGCCTCCATGCTCCACTTCTTGGTGACACGAGGTCAATGTCCAGAGGAGCGTGAGTAGGCAGCAAGCCCATCTTGCGGGGCGTATGGCCGATTGATACAAGCGAACGGGCGTCATCTTATTAGTGCTTATTTACTGTTGCCAATGCCTCGGGGTAGAGCACCACGGTGTACTTCTTGCGGAGCTCGCTCACCCATTGCTTCTCCAACTGGCTCTGGTAGTCGGCAGTGACCTCTCCACGTACGTCTTCATAGCTATCGGGGCCCTTCTTCTGCAGTACGCCCACTACGCCAGTGGCAGGGAATGAGGGCATGGGCTCGGGGCGTTCGCCCAATCCGAAAGCATAGTAGTCTGAATAGACGCTCTTGCCTGCGGTGAAGGGGCCACGCACCATGCGCACCTGTACGAGTGAGTCGCTGTTGAAGGCGGTGCGGATGGCTTGTACCCACTCCTGCTGGGGGTGTTTCTTGACCAACTTCTTCACCTTCTTCAGCACATCCTCAGATACGCAGTGGACGATGAGTCCGCGATATACGGGCTCGTCGTAGCGATAGTCTTTCTTGTGCTTCTTATAGTAGTTCTCCAGTCCCTTCTCGTCTTGTGCGGCCTTCTCCCACACTTCGCGCAGGCTGATTTCGTAGAGCAATGAGCCTTCGTAGAACTCCTTCATCAAGAAGCCGAACTCGGGGTACTTCGTGTCCAGTCCCTTCTCGGCGAGGTCGAGTGCTTGTGCGGGAGTGATGCCACCGCCAATCTGTTGAGCCAGCTTCTCACCCATTGAGCGCTTGGCGTAGGTGCGTATGCCGCGCTGCTCGAGGAATGCGAGGATACCTTCGCGGTGGAACTCATAGGGCTCGAAAGCCTTGCGGTCATTCATATATATGATGTGGTATCCCACGGGTGTGAGCACGGGGCGGCTCATCTCACCGGGCTGCAGAGCTAGTGCCACGTCTTCATACTCCTGCACCAGTTGTCCCTTGTGGAGCCAGGGGAGCATGCCTCCTTCTCGTGCGCTTCCTGGGTCTTGAGAGTAGGTCTTGGCTGTCTCGGCGAAGTCCGCACCAGCGATGAGTACCTGATAGAGTGAGTCGATGCGTCGTTTGGCCTCGGCTTGATCCGCTGCAGTAGCCTGCTGGGGAAGGCGGATGAGGATGTGCGATGTCTGGAACAGTCCCTCGGAGCCTACTCTGTTCGCGGTAGACTCATATACCTTCAGCGCTTCGGCCTCGATGTACGCTGAGTCCAAGAGATACTCCTCGGCTTGTTGTGCGCGATAGTCGGCTACCTCCTTTTGGAAGGCAGCCATGGTGTCGAGCTGTGCCTCCTTGGCTGCAGCAACCTTGAGCTTGTAGTTGACAAAGAGCTCTACATACTCGTCGAGCGAGGCCTTGTCGACCACTAGGTCGGTGTTGTTCTTGTTGTATGAGTACTCAAACTCTGAGCGTCGTACGTCTTCACCATTGATGGTCATCACGATGGGGTCATTTGCTTGGGCCAAAGCGCATTGGGCAATGGCTGCGGTGCAAAGGGCAAATAGTAGTTTCTTCATATTTCTTGTTTGTCTTTTATTGCATTATACTTATAATTCTGCAAAATTAGTGCAAACAGACTGGAGTACAAAATATTTTAATATTTTTTATCTTGCTACCTCTCTCGCGTGCGTACCTATATTTATATATAGTGGGGAGGCCCTCATGTGACCTCCCCACTGAATTATGGGTGTTTTTTATAAGGTTTAGAACATCACCTTCTTGCCATCAACGATGTAGATGGTGTTGGGCTGCATCTCTGTGACCTGACGTCCGTCGACGCTATAGATCTTGCCGCTCTTGCCTTCAGCCTTGGGCGCTGCGATGCCAGCTCCATCGATGAAGTCGATGACAACCACGTCGTCCTTCTTGCAGGGGATAGTAGCGATGCCGTGCTCGTCAACCTCGATAGCAATCTGCTCGTCGTTAACGACCACCATAGCCTCAGCTAGTGCCTTAGCACCACGGTCGCAGCGTACGCGCAAGTCGGCACCTGCATGGCTTCTGATCACTACTCTTTGGCACAGTCCGTCGACCCAGTTGAAGTCTACGGTGAAGTTACCCATAGCCTTCATGCCAGTCACCTTACCCTGAGTCTTCCATACCTTAGGCAGAGCGGGGAGCACGTTGATGTAGCCGTGTGCGCTCTGGAGGAGCATCTCGGCGATACCTGAGCATACACCGAAGTTACCATCAATCTGGAAGGGTGCGTGTGAATCGAAGAGGTTGTAGTAGATACCACCTGCCCCCGCATTGGTGCCATATGAGGTTGAGTGTTTCAGTGCGTTCTTGATGATGATGTGTGCATGGTCGCCATCCTGAGCGCGTGCCCAGAGGTTTACCTTCCAACCCATTGACCAACCGGTAGCCTCATCGCCACG
>JAEIGA010014965.1_pt1 | contig 11809 bp, 14 predicted proteins | sample 9270691 | NCBI WGS metagenome assembly JAEIGA01 (sample SAMN17057246, study PRJNA624740) | gut metagenome | biome: biome; isolation source: fecal sample | host: Bos grunniens | place: China: Xizang | collected 2019
ATACAATATGAACTTCGATGAGTACACTGCTACGCACAACCTGCCCGCTGCCATGTTTGAAACTAAGTATGGCGACGGTATCCTTGCAGAAGGCGCGTTCTGTTTGCTGAATCCTGAGCAGTTCGTTGATTACCTTGCTGTTGTCGGTGACAAATCCGATAATATTCCTGGTGTCGACAGAGTCGGTCCCATGACCATTATTCCTTTGCTGCTTGAATATGGCTCTCTGCAGAATATTTATTCTGTTATTGAGGCGGCCGTAAAAGAGGAGAAGACCAAGGAATTGGCCAAGGAATGGAAAGAGAAGCTCGCAATTAAGACCAATCCTATTAATGCGTTCATCAAGAATAAGGATAACGCAATTCTGTCTCGTAAACTGGCTAAGATTGAGACAAATGTTGATTGTGTTGGTAACGTATCTGATTACCTGCTCAACATCAACGAACAAGGCCTCAATTCTGTTATTACCAAGTACGAGATGTGGTCCCTGCGAGGCATGATTTAAAAACAAGAATCCCGAACCAAACGGTTCGGGATTTTTCTTTATTTGTTTATTTCGAATCTTTTCTTGTTGAACTTTTTCAATATTGCTTTTTGATTTTTATCCAGTCGACGGCATGCTTCATCTTGTATCCATTCTGGTATATCAAAATATGCTTCTGCCATACTGCCCGCAATGGCCGTCAGAGTGTCTGTATCGCCGCCAAAAGAAACAGCAATACGAATGACGTCTTCGAATGTTTTGCCGCTTAGAAAGGCGATTATGGCCTCTGGGACCGTTCCTTGACACGTTACGTTGGCTTTGTATGTTTTTCGAATTAATTCAGGGTCTCTTCTTATGTCATATCCAAACTCATCCTCAACATATTTTGCCAATTCCTCTTTATTTTTACCAGTCCTGGCCAAATAGATAATGCTAGCCACAGCTTCTGCGCCTTTAATACCTTCTGGATGATTATGTGATACTGCAGCTGTTGCAGCAGCGGCATCTCTTGTCTTTTCTAACGAGTCGTATAGCCAACCAGCAGCAGAAACTCTCATTGCTGAACCATTACCAAAGCTATTATATGGTGTACAATGTTTATCTTTCAACCATTGTGAGAACTGTCCACCGTAACCAGCGTCTGGATACTTCTTTCCATACTTTTGCATGTATTTGATTGAGTATTTCTTGATTTTATCAGCATTTGCTTTTGTTCCAGCTGACATCAAAGCTTCTCCGACGGCGAGAGTCATAACTGAATCATCTGTAAATCTTGAACTCTCTTTGAAAAATTCATCAGGACTTAATATCCTGCCTGCGGAAAACTCATATATGCTCCCAATGATATCTCCTATAATTGCTCCTATCATAGCGGCCTCCAATCATTCCCAACAAATGTGGTCGTTTTTAATTGGCGCACCACAATTTGGGCATCTACCATCTTCAACATCATCAAATCTTGTTCCACAATGTGGGCATTCGCCATCAACGCCGACCAACTTTTGATTTCTAATATATCTGTCAGATTCACGTGTGCTATTTTGTTGAAGTCTAGCTGCCTCTTCTTCTTTTTGGCGATACAGCTCATCTTCAACTACATACTTTGGTATAGCACCTTGTGCATTTTTCTTCTTTTTCTTGTTTGAAGACGCTGCGAACATAATTGAGCCATGTACAATCAGGAAAGCTGCCATAATAGAAATTGGCAATGCGGCTTCCGCGTCAAACTCTATTTCCTGGCTTTCAAAATTATATGTTGCTCTGTCCAACTCGAAGCATAGGTTTTCGATTACCGTATTGTCTCGTATTGCAGTTAAGTTCGCTTTGATTTTTGTCGGGAGATATGGTTCCGCTTGTTCAATCAGCGCATTTGCTTGTGCCCCTTTTGCATCAATCCACTCCCATTGGTTTTTATCTTCATTAACTGAATATAATAAGAGCCATCCGCAATCATCTTTAAAATAGTCCCTATATAGCTTTTCAGCATAATTGCCAGGGAGTGGAGCCTGCTGCACAAGTGATTCATATTCAACAGTAGTGAATTGAATCGCCACACCAGTTGCATTGTAGAAATTAGTCATAGACTGTTGTAATTTTAACTCATCATCATTGGACAGTAAATCTACCGAGTCTGTAATAGCAACAGATGAGCTAGATAATGGTTGTAATTTCTCAACAGGGAATGATACGACATCCTTCGCCATTATAATTGCTACAAATATAAATGGTAAATAACATAAAACCAAAAATATATGTATAAAGTTTATTTTTGGCGATTCTTTCTTTTTAGCGTCCATTGTTTACTCCTATGGTTGGCTTTAGAAATCTTCTCCTTCAAAGCCGTATTCTGATACTCCATGGATTATCTCTCCATTTTTGTATTCCAAAATCATGGGTTCATCGTCTTCTTCGCCCTCAACGTATAATTCTGCCTTAATATGACATTCATATCCTTCGGAGTATCCGCGGAAATAGTCGCCATAGCTGAAAAAAGACGTCATCTTGCTAGAAAACTCAAATTCCATTTCATATCTTTCATCTGTGCCTTTTTGTTTGAGCACGCTTTTGTCGTAATAATCTTCAAGGTCCTCGAACATTGTCACAACATTTTCTTTTGTTCCTTTTACCTTAACGGTACCAATAAGTAATTCCATTATAATACCTTTCTATATTGATTCTTGTTCGTCGTTAGACTCATAGTCATTAGACTCTGGGTCTTCTTGTAAATCCTTACACTTGAAACCATAGAATCGGATTTCCCATGGTTTGCCATAGAGTATTGCAAAGGTGCCAAACAGTCCAAACCAAACACAGAAAACTTGCATATCAAAGCCTTCGGGCTGCGAGTCAAACATTTTTGTGGCTCTTTTGAATGCTGAGTCGAAAGCTTTATATGGGTCTGGATTTGTATTATCATCCTCCAACGACTTCTGAACAGTCTTGTTGAATGTGCTCAGGAAATAACCCATTGTCTGAACTGTGTTTTCTCCCTGTACGCCTTCCCATTGCCAAGCAATTGGTTTTTCTTTCGTTTCTGCGTAAACAATTACCCATCCGTTCTCATGATTATATTGACGATAATATTCGTCCATCGTAAATTCATCAATATCAAATCTAACTGTCAATCTCGTAGTGTATATTTTTGCATTGATACCAGTCGATTCCTTAAATATCTCCATGGTTTCAATTAATTTAGCTTCCTCTTCTTCGGTAAAACAACCAATTTGGTCAACTATTTTAACCGAGTCATTTGTTCTTGTTTCAAACTTTGGGATTTCCCTTGACATATACAATGATATAATTGCGGCAACAAATAGATAAAAGACAACTTTACCAATTCTTACTAATGGATTGTCATCTTTACATTGAGTTAAGTCGCTATCACTATATACATATCTTTTACGACCTCTGCGTGTTCTATATGAATATCTTGTCGCTCCATGGAATTTGTGCTTTTTTACTTTTGTTCCAGCGATTGAGTTGCCGCCGCCACTATGGTCTCTCCAATGTCCAGAGCCATGAGATGATGAATAGCTGCTACTGCTGCGACTACTTCCACCTCCACCGCCTCCACCAGAAGAACGTGCCATAAGTTTCCACCTTTCTTTATTGTTTTTTATAAGGTAGAAGACTTTTGCCCACTATTATGCTCTCTTCTACACTAAATTCAATGGTATAAGAAAGGTTTTTTATGTACAAGAATTTAAAGCACTTTATCGTTATTTTGTCCTTTTTCACAATAGTATTAACAATTATGCTGACAATGCCAGCAAGTGCTGCCAGCTATGGTGAGATTGACTGCGACCACGAATCGCACCATATTGTAACCCTTAATGAGTCTACGTGTGATATCAACGGCACAGAACATCAAATCTGTGATATGTGCGGTGGAATATTATTTGTGATTAAAAATGCAAAATTAGAACACGAGATGTCTGATTTTGTTATTACTGTTCCCGCTACTCCCAATAACAACGGTGTTCAGGAATCAACATGTAAATTATGCGGATATATTTATCAAACAGATTATATTTGTCCGCACGCAGAAACTACTGTAACGGAACTTAGTGTTGCTGACTGCGAAAATGTGGGAGTCAAACACACAACGTGTAACGAGTGTTCCACTATTTTGCAAGTTGAAGAATTTCCCGCGTTAGGCCATGAATTTGGCGACTGGTACACTACTAAATACGCAACTCCGTTTGAATCAGGTCGAGAGGAAAGAATTTGCAATCAATGCGGACATGCAGAATCTCAATCTTATTCAATATCTATGGCATCGAATTCCATTTACATCCCAGGCACGGGCATTAATGGTAAAGTAGTCCCATGTGGATTTACACAAGCAAATTGCGATGCTTATGATATGATTTATACAAGCGAATATTGGGGTGTGGGTCCATGGATAATTGGACACAATACAAGGACCCTAGGTAAATTATCAAGAACAAAAGTAGGTCAAAATATTTACGTTTCAATAAATGGTAATATCAGAACATACAAAGTTTTTGTTAGTGAAAAGGGCACACAAAACGCTTCCCATACAAACATTACATGCGATTATTCAGGTTATAGTATTTTTGATGAGTTCGGCTGCGAAACATTGAGAATGTATACTTGTTATGGTGGCGGAGAAGGAAGATGGGTCGTATTCGCCAAAAGAGTTTCATAAGAAAAACCCAGCCTTGCGGCTGGGTTTATTGTTTATCATTTTGTTGTATATTGGTTCAATATGTTTAGAAATCAGCATCTGTATTGTTCTATTTTACTAGTAGAAAAGAAGAAAGGAGTGTTACTATGACCAAATTGGGCATTAAGGCAAGCATTGTTGCTGCATTGATGTGTGTTGTTGGCATGTCAGCTGGCTACGTCGGCGCATTGATTATCGCTGGCTACGTTCTTTTGTTCGAGCCAGACAAGCTGCTTCGCAATACTGTTGTGAAAACTCTTGTAATCATGTGCTTAACTTCGCTTGGCGCAACTGCAATTAACTTGCTCCCTAGCGCTGTCAATTGGGTTTCAGAATTCCTCGGAATTTTTGGTGGTAGCCTGTATATTGGCTTCTTGTCTATATTCTGTGGATGGGTTGCATTGACAATTAATATCGCTGAAACCGTTTTACTTGGATTGATGGCCATCTTTGCATTCAAGGGCAAAGAATTCCGCGTTCCAGTGGTTGATAAGTTGGTTGAAAAGATTAACGAAGACAACTCCGAAGACTAATACAAAGAAAAAAGCCTCGCATCTTTCGATGCGGGGCTTTCTCTGTCTATCGTTACTCCTCAGCAGTGGTGGGAGCGGTAGCTTCAACTTCAGTCTCAGGAACAAACTCAGTCTGACCCAGAGTCATAATCTTGATAGCATCGCCATTGTCCATCACTGTGATGGTAATAGTGTCGCCATTCTTGACGAAGAGGAAATTCTCGTCGAAGTTGGACTTGTAGACGTTATTGTTGGTATCGCGGACATAAACCACTGTTTCGCCACCCTGGACGATGTACTCGACAGTGTCAACGGTGATGGTGATAGTTTCCATAACGGACTCATCGACCTTAACGTTGCCACCCTTAGCCATAGCCTTAGCATAAGCAACACGGCAAGCGTTCAAGCTGTCGGCGGTTACGGCAATAGTGTAATTGTCGTAGTTAACCATACCATACTGCTTAACGATACCATTGCTATCCTTCAGGACCATAACATAAGTCAGGTTGCCGTCGACATTGGTCAAAGAGGGGAAAGCTGCTTCATAACCGAAGTTCTGAACAACACCCTCAGCTGCTTCCATAGCGGAGTACTCTTCTGCACCAGCGACCTTACAGTAATAAGCCTTATTGGTGTGTGCGTTGTACAGCATCACGCCCAAATTAGACTCGTCACCGCCGTCGACAACTGCAGAGGTGATACCAAAGGTGTAGTACATTTCACCATTGATAGCAACATAACCAAAGTCATCAGTGGTAGTGGTCTGACCAACACCAGACAGGTTCCAGAAACCATTAATCATACGGCCGTAACCGTTGTAAACGGCCTGAGCAGTGTCACCATGAATGGAAACCACCCAAGCGGGGGCATTTGCCAGCTCATACTTTTCGCAAGCACCAGTCTCAGCGTTAATCAGTGCGACAGCATAGACTTCGCGAACAGACCAGGAGTTGCAAGTGCGCTCCAGCTCAACAACCCAAGTGGGCTCGCCCTCAGGAGAAACCTGGAAGGAGTAGTGACCGAAATACTCATTAGGCATGCAGTTACGAGCGTGACGAATCAGGTCGTAGGAGAAATATGCGCTAGGAGAATAACGAATAACATGTTCCTTGTAGTCAGCAGACTGCTTAACAGGGTTAACGTCAACATAACCAGGGATGTTATCGCTCTTCATGGCCTTCAGGAAACCTGCATATTCCATAGGAACATACTTTACCAGACCATTCTCGGAAATCGCGGTGTTAGCAGTGCCGCTAACGGTGAAGATGGAAACCAACTCAGTCAGTTCACCAGTCTTACGAGTAGCAAGCTTACGAGCAGTTGCGGAGTCTGCCCAGGAATATGCGCCTTCTTCGTTAACATCGGGGAGCATCTCAACCAGCTCTTCCTGAGTAATCTCAGTTACATCGAGGCGAGCCTTGATTTCATCGACATGGAAGCACTGCCAACCAACAATCCAGGAAACCAGGATAGCCAGAATAACAATGCCAGCAGCGATGCCAGTGAAAATGCTGGGATGGACGCCCTCATAGTCATCGTAAGAAGCTGCGCCAACGATGAGGGAAGCGACTGCACCCAAACCGAGGGAGAATGCAATCAGGAACAGGAAGCCGAAGCTCCAGCCAATGCGAGGGACACACAGGTAGTTGCCAATAGCGAACACCAGGACAGCAACTACGATGCCGACAATCCAACCAATAATGTCAGTTTTAAAGTTTCTTTTCATGTTTCAGTTTCCTTTCATTTTTAAGAGAAGTCATACTCCTCTAAGATGTAAATAATATAAAATAAAATCACTTTAAAACGCATTTATGGACAGAAAAAGCGCCTGGCGAAGTACCAGACGCTAATTATTAACTATTTACATTGTTGACAATTCTTTCACTATTAAACAGCTTAGCAATCAATCCAAGCACTGCAAATGTGGCTACGATATTAATAACGCAACTTACGAGTACCATTTCAGGCTCCAACGTCTGCCTGAAGGCATATTGTAATCCAATAACAGAATTCCAAAGAGGAATATATGAGTTGGTCATGCGAAGAGCTAAGATTTTGTCAGAAATATCTGTGCCTGCACCAAGAAGCATATTAATCAACATGATTCCTATCATAATAACGCTTGTCATTGTCGATGCCTGCTTGACGCTATTTGCCAATGTCGAGAATAGTAAAACAATACTCATTAGCAACGTTGTTGAAGATATTGTTAAGATGAAGAAGTTAATATATTCTGGCGCAGAATATGTTATGGCCGCGGTAGTACCGATGACTTCACTAAACCGTGGCAAAGACAACGATAGGGCTATAAATGCTGATATCGAACCGATAGCGTTAATTATCATCAGCGCCAACCACTTACCAACAGCAATTGTATATCTCTTAACAGGAGCTAGCAACATCATATTTAAGAATCCGCGTTCCTTATCACCTGCGATTGATTCAGCAGCTATTGCTTGTGATGACAATATGACTGCAACCAATATATACATTGGGAATATCAAAGCCAACATCTCTTTGGCTGCCTTGTCTTCATCTGCCAAATCGTACGATTGTGTCGTGTCTGCGTTAATAGTGAATAGTTTTGGATTTAAACTATTCAACACTTCACTAACTGCTACGAATCCTTTATAAGAGTCTTGGCTTGATGAATCGAACCAAATGTGTACATTTTGTAATGTTTCATCTTGGCCCTTAAGGAATTCGTCAGGGAAAATAACTATTACATCTTTTTCACCTTTGCGAACAAGCTCTTTCATGTAATCAAGGTCTTCAATCCACCCTTCTTTTAACCCCAATTCTGACATCACAGAACTAATTTGACCGTCGATATTGATATAATATCCATCTACACTCAAAGCACTATTTTCTTCTGGGTCTGGGCTCATTGCGGTCATTAGCATAGTGAATCCAAATACATACAGGAATGGAATCAATATGATTTGAGCAACAAGAGCTTTGCTGGTGAAAACACTTCTTAATTCCTTTTTTAATACTGAAAATATTGAGCGCATTATACTTCCTCCTTGTTGATTGTTGTATAGATGTCATAGAAGGAATCTTCCAAGCTCTTATCCTTAGTAAGATTAGCAAGAGTGTCATTTGCAATAATATTTCCTTTGTGAATCATAACGACTCTATCGCAAACCTTTTCTGCCAAGTCAAACAGGTGTGTTGATAGTATAATGCACTTTCCTGACGCTTTCATTTCCATCAGCGCTTCTTTGACAATTCTTGATGCTACAACGTCCAAACCGTTTGTAGGCTCGTCAAAAATTATGAAATCTGGATTGTGCAGCAGGGAAATGGCAATCTTTACTTTTTGCGCCATACCTTGTGACAGTTTTGCAATCTTTTTATCTGCAAACCCATCAATTCCAAATTTCTCAAACAATTCTTTCTTTCTCTTTTCCATTTCACTTTTCGGAATGTTATATAAGTCTGCAAAGAATAAAAACATTTCATTTGCGCTTGACTTTGGGTCCAATTTTAAATCAGACGTCATAAATGCGATTCTTCTTCTGACATCAATATCTTTGAAGATACTCTTATCATCGAATAATACGTCCCCAGACTCTGGATTAATCAGAGATGAAATCAATCTCATTGTTGTCGTTTTACCTGCACCATTTGGCCCCAACAGTCCTACAATTTCCCCAGAGTGCACTTCGAAAGAAACATTGTTTACTACTGTTTTATATTTGTCTTTTACACCAAGTGTTTTTCTTTCTTGGTCAGTCATTTCAAATCTTTTTACAAGACCGTCAACTTTTAACGTGCTCATTAAATCTATCCTTTCAATTAGCTGTAATATTTAATGTCGTTCAGGTGTTCATATATACCCATACATATGCTCATAATTAATGTTTGAGCTCCAATTGCCATAATTGCATTCGGCAGATAAGTGCATGCTGCAATTGATGCTGCTGCTAATAGTATAGCATTACATATATGAGCAATGGATGTATCTGGATGTGGAGACATCAAGTGAAACAATCCTCTCAAAATCTCAAAGAAAGAAAACGCCAGCAATATGTGTTTAATTGCTTCTTTTGTCCATTCAATGATAATAGGCGCATATTCGCCTGGAATCGTAACCTTATTAATCTCAATCGCAATGCCAACCGTTGATAAAAACACAACAACAATTGATATGATTGCAATTTTGATAAATCTTTTTTGATTTTTAGACAAAGAATCAATTTTAGACATTATTTTGTTTTTCTTTTGACTCATCCGACTTCACCAACCTTTTGTATAATATGTATGAATACACTGTTGGAATTAGAACAGTGAGTATTACTAGACCCCACATTATTGGGAAAGCAATAGCTGTATTTTCGAAAGCTCCAAGTATCATTATTGCAAACCCTGTAACAACGGCAACTCTACTGCAAAATCTATGTGTTTTGAACCAAACGTCAGAGTTGGCCAATGTCCACTTGACTCTCAATCCAGCAAATGTATTCTTTTGAAATTTAGGCATCAAATTACCCATTATGACAAAAATCATCCCTATGACAAGGGGTAGTGTTCTATGAACGGTCATTAATTTACCAATTGCTGCGTTATACATCATTATGCTGATTGCAAAGGAAACGCTTGCGCATACCCAACTCATAACTTTTACATATGGCTGTTTAAGTGGAGATTTTTTGTTTTTGAAGTGTGCATCCACAACGCCGACCCATTGCAATAAGAAAATAATTGCTGGGGCTATTATTAGAAACAACTTATTTCCATATTGGTCAACTTCGCCAGAAACATTGAAATGAATTGGAATTGTATCTGGGATAGTATTCCATTTAATTAATACAAAAACAATTGGTAATAAGATAATCAAACTGGTGATTATTAATGTTTTGAAATTCTTCTTAATCATAATTTCCCATCTCCTTTTTTATGTTTTCTGATTTTATTTCGTATTGAATCGGGAATATCAAATACTAACAACACAAATATTGATGGCAATATTGCTGGATTTACCAACGCAGCAGTAATCGAAAATATAATTGATATTAAAAAATCTATTACGGTTAATTGTATTGAGCCAATTAGTACAATTGATGTACAAACAACTATTAACGGTACTACTATTTTAATAGCTAATGCTGCCATTGCATCATCTCGGGTTCCATGAGTGTCTATATAGACGAACAAGAACATTTCGATGATTGATAGTAAAAAGCGTATTAAACATTTGCCAAAACATATTGTTGTAAAACGTGATAATATACACAATGTCAGTAAGTATAAGACAATTATAATTGCTAATATTACCATGCCTCTAACATTAGCGATGTCAAAATCATTTAATTCTTCACTGCTATTTCTATGTTCTCTTCCAGTAGAAACACAAAAACAATGAAATGAATACCCAATAATCATAATTGTAAAAATTGTTGACAAAGTAGTTATCGCATTAAAAATAAAGGACATTTTACTCATCTCCTTTAATTTCTGCTATCCAACACATTACATCTTCAAGTAGGGAAGTATTAAGCTCATAATAAATAAACTTACCATCACGTTCATCACGAACGAGGTCAGCTTCCTTTAAAATTGAAAGATGTTTTGAGATGGACGCGCCTGTCATATTAAACCTTGAGACAATGTCTCCAGCAGTCATACGACCATTTTTTAATAATGCAAGTATTTCTCTTCGAGTCGGGTCAGCAATCGCTTTTGTTGTTTGCTGTAAGCTCATATCAATCACTCCCTTATACATTTAGCCTTTTATCTAAATATAGAAGATTATTTAGACGATTAGTTAAATGTTATAATACAAACAAAAAAGAGCCTGTGAGAATCTCACAAGCTCTTAGTTTTTATAGCGGTCCTGGTACGGGCAGCGGACATACCTGTCCATATATCATTGCAAAAATAGTAACAACAATCTTCATCAGAAGCTCCATCATAGATTCAAACTCCGCATATGATGGGATTATATCCAGTTCAACCAAAACAATATATAAAATGATTAGCAGCGCTGCTGTTGTCAATCCGATGATTGTCATTTTAAAGGCCGTTCTTAGCTTCTCTTCCATTTCCAGACGTTCTGGTGACTTGTAGTTTGGAATTTCTTTGACAATTTCTCCGACCGCAGCTTCGCATATTTGAAAATCTTCTTTAATATTCTTAGCGTTCTCCAAGTGAATCATCTCCTGAAACTTTTCTACTTCAATTATGGTCGTTTTCTTTAATTGTGTCAGGGCGAATGTGCTTGTTGTAAATAATTGTGGAAATAATAGCAACAATAGAGACTAAAACAGAAACTATAATTGTAGTTTTTGGTTCAACATTAGCTTCAGCTACACTCAACATATTAACAGCACTATGCGCGACAATGCAGGGGAGAATACTTTTGGTCTTTATAAATACAATAACAAATAAAAAGCCAATTGCTGTTGCGCAAACGATTTGGCACAATGTCGATATGAGTTCTGCGCCCGACAGCAAATTAATAATATGTCCAATTCCGAATGTTACACTGGAAACAATCACTGCTGATTTAATATTATCTTTTGCCATTGCTGAAAACAGGAACCCTCTAAAAATAACCTCTTCGAGAATTCCAACAAAAAGCATACTTATCACGTATAATGCAGCTTCTGTGGGTGCATA
>JAEIGA010014966.1_pt1 | contig 11808 bp, 14 predicted proteins | sample 9270691 | NCBI WGS metagenome assembly JAEIGA01 (sample SAMN17057246, study PRJNA624740) | gut metagenome | biome: biome; isolation source: fecal sample | host: Bos grunniens | place: China: Xizang | collected 2019
TACTGTTACTTATTATTGCTTTACAACTGCTGGGTTCAGAGATTTTTGCTACAAATTGTTTACTTACTCAACAGGATGGCTGAACATTGACCCCACAGAAATATCAGAGAATTTGCAGAAAGCGTTAATAAATCCCTTTCAGTATATTTTGTCGTGCGTGTATCTTCCTATTGATGAATACGATGTTTCCAATTATTCTTACACATACACAATAAATTTTGGATGGTGGAGCATTACCACATCATATTATGCTTATATTCTGTCGACAAAGTTTTATTTGCGGTACAATACTTCTTTACCGATACCGAAGCACCCGGATACCGGATGGCGGGGCAACTATCTGAACCTCTCCCCCTATGCGATATACACACTCCGGTATTATCCTTTCGGCACAATCAATATTGATACGGAAGCAATTGCAAGCTATGACACCTTGTATATGGTTACAGATTTAGACCTCTGCACTGGCAAAGCAATTTTGAATATCTTTGTTGATGGTTTTGGAAACCCGATAAGGACGATTGAAGCGATGGTCGGGGTACAGATACCAACAGCAAGCCTTCAGACTAACTTTAATGAAATAGCATCCGGTAAAACTGCTATTATTGCGGCGGGGGCTGCTGTTGTCGGAAAGATTGCAGACGCTTCAACAAGTACAAAAGCAAATCATACAACCGCTCAAACGACAGACCTTGATCGTGCTATGGGGTATGCAAAACCGATAACAGCAAGGGCGGCGGCTCAGGCATACGCCCCTGTAGCTGCAGACAGGATTTCCGAAGTTGCAAGCGATATTAAACAGACTCTTTCAGATATTCTCAGCTCGACGATTGCCGCAAGCACAACCGCAGAAATTCAGGGAATGCAGGGTGTCGGGTCACAGTATGAAGTACAGACGCTCACCTTGTCTGGTCGGTTTCTCCCTCTTGCTCCCGAAGATTTTGAACATACAGGGCGTCCTCTCATGGCATACCGTCAGGTAAGCAGTCTGTCGGGCTTTGCCGTTGCGAAAGAAGCAGACATTGAAATTCCCTGCACAGACAGAGAGCTAAAGACAATCAAAGCATATCTTGAAGCAGGGTTTTTTGTGGAGTGATGAACGATGGCATGGCACAATAAAACATACGGGGCTTACGGGAGAACAAGCACTGAAGCATATGAAAATGCGTTACAGATTTATGGTGTTCTTCACTCGCGGGGTTGGACTCTTGAAGCGGTTTCCGGTATGCTCGGCAATGTTGAAGCAGAATCCGGGTATAACCCTTGGAGATGGGAAGGTGACAACGTTCTCAATCAGGGCAACCCAAGAATCAGTTTCTCTACCACAAACGGTTACGGGCTTTGTCAATGGACACCCCCCGGAAAGTATATTTATAACGCAAGCGGTTATTCGGGTTATGGTCCTAATTACAGTGATTCGGTGGGTTCATCGTATGATGGCAATGCACAGATGTTGTACCTCGATGAAAACGCAGACTACTTTAAAAACCCCGCTCACCCGGAATATTGGATTCCATACGATGAGTATAAGCACGCTTCAATATCGGATTACAGTATAGACTTTCTTGCCCATGCGTGGTTTTGGAACTTTGAAAGGGGTACATGGTTTCCAAGCCGTGTAGCGGCGGCAGAATATTGGTACACAACGCTCGGCGGGGTAGTGCCGCCAACACCCCCGACACCGCAAGGAAGAATTCCCATTTGGTTAATGTTCAAATTGAAAGAAGGGAAAGGCTTTGTTTGATACCTTTAATGCTTACCAGTTAAGCAATATAGTTAACAGCGCAATTACCCCCGGCGGGGTGCATTTGCAAAACAACTTTACAGCAACGTATTTCAGGAAATATCTATTTGAAAAGGCAATCAGTGTATTCAAGTGGAAGCTACCGGAAACATGGGATAAAGATTACTTCCTTTACGTTCTGTATGTAATGGGGTATATCGGGGTAATTCCTACAAGCGAATTTGGAGTTGTTCCTCAACTCGGCACAATCTCCGGGTTTAACTTGTACTACGCTCCTAAATATCTCATGGTTTCAAATCCGTTGCTCCCCACAAAACAATATGAGATTCACAAAGAATGCGAAATCATTAAGCTACAAGGGAATTACTCTGGGATTTGGGACATGGTATGCTACTATGCTTCCAAAATGGCTTTGATGAGCGAAGCAATTGATATGAACTTGATTAACACCAAGTCAAGCAAGATATTCTTTGCGAAAGATAAAGCCGCCGCTCAGACCATGAAGAAGCTGTACGACCAAATCAGCGAAGGTTCACCCGCTGTTGTCGTTGATAAAAACCTCTTGGACGAAAATGGCAAGCCTACTTGGGTATGGTTTGCCGACAACCTTGGACAGAATTATATCACAGATGATTTACTTGTCGATCTCCGAAAGATTGAAAATCAGTTCTGTACAGACTTGGGTATTCCCAACACCAACACCGACAAGCGGGAGCGCATGACAGACGATGAAGTAAACGCTAACAACGTTGAAACCTACACAAGAGCAGAACTGTGGCTTGAACGAATCAAAGAATGCGTTGACAAGACCAACAGCAAATACGGTCTTGATATTTCTGTAGAATGGAGAGTGAAACCAGATGACCGGAACAATGAGTCTGTGGGGAATGATGCAAATCGACCCGACAATTCTGGCAGGAATGGCAATTCCGCAAGGGCTTGACCGTGACGTTCTGACAGACAACATCATTCTTGAATGCGCTGAACTTGAGGTTCTCTATGCGGATGCTGAATTTTTCAAAACTGCTGTTGGTGTATGGAGCAGTAAACAAATAAAATACTGGTCAAGGGTTTATAATGCGGAACGTGCCAACTACAACCCGATTGAAAACTACGACCGCATGGAACAGTGGACAGACAACGCAAACGGAACAAGAAATGTTTCTTCACGTTCAACAGACAGCGGCTCTGTACAGAACAGCGGTACAGACCTTGCGCTTGTAGCGGGGTACAACTCGGAGCAGTTGACCAAGAGCGGGGAAACGGACAGTTCATCTATCAGCACCAACAACAGCACCACAACCGGAAACGGTACAGAAGAGAACGCCAACAGCCTTGTACATTCGGGAAGGGTACACGGCAACATTGGTGTTACAACCTCTCAACAGATGCTTGAACAAGAACTGGAACTTGCACCGAAGATCAATACATACAATGTAATTATAAACGATTTCAAACAGCGGTTTTGCCTGTTAGTTTATTAAGGGGGTTTAGAAATGGGAATTCGTTATCCGGGGAGCAACATGCAAGAACTGAATCTTGACTGGGTACTTTCCACAGTAAAAGAGAACACCGAAAAAGTAGACACACAGCTTCATGACCTTACAGAGCTTGAAGAAAAGGTTGATAGTGCGGTTTACTCTGTCGATAACATGACCGTTGAAGCGGAAACGCTGCATCCTGAAGATGATGCGACAGCAACTAAGTCAATTATTAACGGACACATCAACATTGAATTTGGTATTCCGAAAGGGGAGAAGGGCGACCCCGGACCTGCTCCAACTGACGCACAAGTACAGTCTGCGGTCAATACATGGCTTACTGATAATATCGACCCGGACAGCGGTTACGCTCTTGACAGAACACTCAGTCTTTCAACTGCCGCCGCCCCTGCTGATTTGGTAGGCTACATCAAGTCAAACATTGCACCGGAATTCGACTCTTCAACGAACTATTCTATAGGAAAGCTTGTATGGTATAATAACAGCTTGTGGCAGTTCTATCAGCCGCACCCGGCGGGGGCTTGGACAGGAACGGACGTATCGACAGCGGGGATTACTGCACTAATTGAAAGCTTGTTCTCAGATGTAAGTTTGTATTTTGATGAAACACAGGCGTATAATGTTGGTGATTATGTTGTACGGTTCAATATGCTGTACCGTTTCACTTCTGCTCATACTGCAAATACTGCTTGGGATTCTTCAGAAGTTCAAAGAGTAAGACTTGCTAATGAACTTTCTGATTTAAAGAGCCACGTAAATGAGTTGTCTGGAAAAAGTAATCTTTATGTTTCGACTTATACTTATAACGTACAACCAAACGGTAACATTGCGAGTAATTACAGAGCATTAAGCGCACCTGTCAAGATAAATGGTAACGGAATTGTCTTTGTTAAAAAGCTTCCTTCAACTTTACATTATAGTGTATGTAAATATTCAACAGATCAGGCTTCAAGTTTTATAGGATATACTGACAATGACTGGCATGAGGTCGAAACATTTATTATTAGTGACCCCACTATTAAATATGTTAGATTGTATTTCGGTAAAAAAGATAATAGCGTGATAAATGATTCAGACTTTGCAGACACAGAAATAGCTGTATTTGATGATGTTGTTACGCCTGTTTACTATACGGGTGGGGAAACGGCACAAGATAAAAACGCGAGAGCTATTGAAAATGAAATGAGAAAAACATTGTCGGTATGCTCGTGGAACGTTGGACTGTGGAATGACGGAACAACTCCGTATATGACTATATCAGAAAAGTATAAATGGATGAGAGTATTCGGAGAAATTAATGCGGATATTATAATGACGCAAGAATCTCCGTACACCGTAGTCAGCGGAGATTCTGTGATATACCCAAATTTATTCGGTTATAAGTATGACTATCTGAAAAACCCATTGGCCGCTGAAACTGTATATTTATCTAAAGGAATTGCATCTGTGTTTCCGATTGCCAATCCAACAAGGAATTTCTTCACTGACAATCAACGCTCCTATCTTAAGGCATATATTATTATAAATGATATAAAAATATGCTTAATTAACTGTCAGTTATCTTTCAATTCAGCAGAACGGGCGCCCGAAATCACTGAGCTAATTAATGTGATGAACGGCGAGGACTATGTAATTTGCTGTGGTGACTTTAACGTAGAAGATGTTAACGAATTTGATGCGTTTTCTACTGCCGGATATAAAATGGCAAATGATGGAGACTTCGGGCAGTTTGTAACGTGGGATCATACAACCGAAGAATGGACAAACGGGGTTCTTGATAACTGCATTGTTTCAAGCAATATTTCGATTACAAACGTTAGAACAATAGACGGAACAGGTACTGGCGGCATTTCAGACCATAAGCCTATTGTCACAACTCTAATCATCAATTAAAGGACACTTTAAATAAATTAAGGGGGTATAAATATGGGCTTTAGATTTCCCTTCACGAATCTATCTGAACTGAATCTTGACTGGATTCTGGAACAAGTAAAGCGGTTTTCAGAACTGATAATTCCTATGCAGAATCTTGTCAACACTTCACAAGACGCATATGACACCGCAGTGCTTGCTCAACAGACCGCAGAAGATGCACTTGACACCGCACAGCAAAGCACGATTGGCATTATTGCGAATCGCAGTATCACGACACAGAAGATTGCATATGATGCGGTGACAGAAGATGAACTTGCAGACAACGCAGTGTCAACGGACAAGCTACAAGACAGTTGCGTTACCTCTGACAAGCTCGACTCTCTCGCTGTTGGGGAAGGCAACATTGCAAACGAAGCTGTTACAAATGACAAGCTTGCTGGGTTAGCAGTGGCAACTTATAATATACAAGACGGTGCTGTTACCGTTGAAAAGATTGCACCGGATGCGTTTATCAATATGAGCGTTCCGAACAGCAGTATTACAGCTCCAAAGCTTGCAAGCGGGGCAGTGACCGAAGTCAAGATTTCTAACGGTGCTGTAAGTCATGACAAGCTTGCACCCGGCGCGGTGTATGGTGACCGAATCAGTGATGGTGCAATCATAACAGGAAAGATTGCAGATGGAGCTGTAAACACTTTAAAGTTGACAGATGCTTCTGTAACAACAGGAAAGCTTGCAAGCAATGCAGTAACAACCGGAAAGCTTGCGACAGGGGCAGTATCAACGGACAAGATTTCAGACAGTGCGGTTACAAATGCCAAGATAGCAACAGGAACGATCACCGGAGACAGACTTGTTGCGGGAACAATTGGAACAGCACAAATCAATGACGGTGCTATCACGTTAGATAAAATAGCACCGGGGGTGATTCCTACTATCCCTGACGTGGGGTGGCAGATTGATGACTTGTGGACAAACCCCGACCCCATGACAAATACTGGAGCAATATCCCTTAACATTGCGGGGCTTGCAAACTATGAATACTTTGTCATTGTATTCTACGATATACTGTGGGGTGTTACTGGTTCTTACTTTCTCCCCGCTGATGCAAGTCTTGTTATGACAAGAATGTATATGGACTATCTTATACCAACAGATATGTACCTGACCTTCAGACGGTTTAGTATAGACACCGGGACAAATTATATAACATTTCAGCAAAACAAAAAGATTCTGTACGGTGGTGATGGTACAGAACTGACAGACAACAGTATTAACATTCCTTTCCAGATACTCGGTATTAGGAATGTATAAAAGAAAAGGGCGGGGATTTCTCCCCGCTCTTCTCATGTCATGATTCGATATTCTTTGATTGCTTTCCGTCCTACAAGCTGTTCGTAGTAACGGCAACACTTGCCGATTGCGATTGCTTCACCAAGCCGCCCCGGTTTCTCTGATACACGGTACACCTCATTGCGATGCATTCCGTTGTTGCACTTCACCCGGACTTTGAAGCAGTAACAAATGTCCTGTTCTTCAGTCATTGCAGTCAAGTTCACAGTTAACGTAGTTGCGCCCGTTCTTGCTGACTCCCCCTGTAATGATGATGGAGAACTTTTCCCCTTCCATGATGTCCGCAATCTCCATAAAAGACTTAATAAATGTCTTGGAGATCGTGCCGTACTTGTGCGCCCCGCTTGTGAAGGTAAGGACTTCTTTGTCCCCTTCCTGATACAGAGCATAGTTGTCTACCGGAATAGTCATGCCCTTCTCGATTCCTTCAATCTTCAGGGAGTCCCCGCAAGTCATTCTGTAAACTTGCTTTTTGTTGGTGGTGTCAATGTTCGTTTTGATGAATTCCATTTTGTTCATCTTCCTTTCTCGGTCTTTCTTCTGACCGTCACAGGGTACAAACCGGAGCTTATACCCTGTAGCTCTCAGAAGAACTTATCCTGCATATTTGTAAAACTGATTTGCTAAGTCTAAATATTCCTGTGCTGCATTGGAAAGCTCCAATTCTTGAGCATGTCGTGCCGCATAACGCAGAGCAACAGTAAGAAAAGTTGCAACAGCTTTGTCTTTTTCGACATCCCCGGTTACAATGGCAACTGACTTATCTCTGATTTTAATAATCATTTTGTTTACCTTCCTTTCTTTAGTATGGGAGCTTATTGATGCTCCCATACTCTTAAATTAGTTTCATAAATGTTGATTTCCATTGTGCAATCAGCTTCAAACCAATTGTTTCCGGTTCTGAAGTTTGCTTCCTTACCGAAATCCCAATCTTTATACGCAAGAATCTGTTTTGCGATTTCGTCAAGGATTTCTCTTCTTACCCATGTTCTAAACTGTCTGTAGTTGTAGAAACGTTCACAAAAGTGTTTGTCATAGGTAACTTCAAGGCAAATCTGGTAGTTTCTAAGAACTTCAGCAAGTTCATTGTAATTTTCTACCTTGTCCAGAGCTTCTTTAATAGTCATTTTTGTATTCCCCTTTCTTGATTCTGTGGCTATTTTACCACGATTTGAAAAGGAACACAATATCGGAAAAATATACAAAAATTTACTCTGGTTTATATACACTTTGCACATTTCGCAAATTTTGCATCGCTTTGTACAGAAATACTCTGCTTTCCTGAATTAGCTCTGTATATTCTATCGTTCTCGCCAGAGTGTAATCTTGTTCTTCAATGACGACGTTTCTTGTGATTTCGATATCTTTCCCTTCAACATGATATACTCCATACCTTTCATCGTTGTAGATGCTCCGTGTTTTCCCGCAGTTATGAAATATAAAACCTTCCCTGAAAGCGGATAGACCCCCGGCTTCAGATAGCGCAAGCGCACCTTTCTTTTTGCCGACACCCGACACGGTAACATGTAACCCTGATTTATCACAATACGCATATTTCTTTGCCCCCTGTGAAATGAAGCTGTCATACTCTCCATCAAACTCATACACCCCGCCATAGTGGGTTATACCTTTTCGATCTGTCGCATAAAGCCCCGATTCGATAGCAAGCTTTTTCTGTTCCTCATTGTATGCGGTGAAGTCATGATTGTTGAGAAACTTGCAACTGTCTGTGTCAACATAGATTATATCATCCCCGCATATATCAATGCCGTCTTGCAGTGCTTTCCTTGCGTGTGCTGTTGTCCAACACCCATACTGGTACAGGGTGAAAGCTCTCTTTCTTGCTTTCTGCAATAGCTCTTCCTCGGTCATGCTTGTGTCATCCTCATACAAACCGTCATTGAATAGAATACTTCCCTTGGCGGGGTTCTGTACGCTCATACCGTAAATTCCGTTAAGTCTAAAGAAGCTCTTTACTTTTCATGTAAAAGAGCTCTTGACCGATCACCCCCTTCAATTCTGTCTTTCCTTTGAAAAACTCTATATTGCATTGTCGCAACCCTTCAGGAAGTTTTCCTTTCCGGGCTTTGTATGCGGTTACCACTTCCGCAGAGAATGTATACTGATTAACTATGATTTCCCAGTCAATTTCGTTAATTGTGATAGTCAAATAATCCGCTTCCAAGACTCTGCCGTTGTCGTTTACATACTCTCCGATTTTGCCACACTTGGCTATAGGTATATAAGGTATAGCGGTGTATTTGTTTCTTAACTTCACATCCCATAACTCTACCGTAAAAAGTACACAATAGTCTAAAGAGATAAGACGGTCTATCAAGCGGGGTGACGGTGCTACAACTTCACGAAAGGGGGATGTAGGGAACAGCTTGCAACACTGTTGCGAAGGGTAGGAGCTTGATATGTCCATACTGGTTACCGTTTCATCTATCACGGTATCAGCATAGTATCTGTTGCAATGTGTATTACCCCCGCGAAATTCTGACCTAAGAAGTCTGAACACCTCATATGATGGAAAGCACTCCATTATTTTGAGGTGTTCAGGCTTCATTGCTTTTTTGCACTCTCTCCGCACAAAGCCTGTTGAGGTAAGCGGCAACGTATAAATAGTGTCGTTGTTCAGTTCCATAATTGCATGGATGGATTCTACCAAGCCCAACACATCATTAACGCAGTATTCAAGCTCCCGCTCTGTAAGCTCTGTCCATGGGAAACGCTGTTTTGTGTAATCAAACTCTTCCCCGCTCAATTTCTGGTGCTGTACGTTGTATCGTTGTGTCATACTGTGTAAGTCAAGATTCGTTAGACGGTAGGAACAGCGGAATTCCAGATTGTCAAGATTTGCCCGGAGTACATGACGGGGTTCTGTCGGGAATATATCTTCATTCTCAAAGTGGAAGATACCCGAAAGGAAGACAATCTCAAAAGACAGATTGTGTACAAATATTACTGTGGTTCTTCCCCCGGTAACAGCCTTCAACAGCTTGACCAGACGCTTAAACTCATCCCATGTTCGACCAACAATCACAGTGTCTTCAATGGCGAATTGCCATATATACATTACTGCTTGCTGTATCTCCGGTATTGTTGTGGTTTCAATATCAAAAGCGCATATTTGACTGTTATATCTCTTATCTCTGTGATAACCTTTCGGGGGTATCGCTTTTGTAAATGCGGGCAAATCACTTATACACAACTTATCAGCGGGTATTGTTTTTATACCATGATTTTTTGGCAAACTGTTCAAGGGCTTTTCTCCAATCCTCCGGGGATGCAGACTCCGCAGAGTTGAACGCATTCATCAATTCTTCGCTGTCTGAATCGTAAAATCTTGTAAACCCTGACTCTTCATAAAACCACTTCAAGAACGCTATCAAATCGGGATAATTGCTTTCATCAACATCAAAACCCGCCTTGTTAAAACGCTCCAAAATCTTTTCACGTTGAAACTTAAGCCCTGTAATAGTAGAACGATCTGATGACAAATATTTATTCACATCGTGTATCTCCCTTAAAAGATTGTCTGTTGTTATAATGTCCTTTTCGGGCAAGAAAGCTACTTTTTCCAACTTCCCGAAAGAATCCCCCGCTTTACGTACAATGTCTTTATATCTTCTGTTAGCCCTTCTTCTTGCTTCCCGGTAATATCTCCTCATATATTTTTCGGAAAAGTTAGCTTTCTTAAGCTCGGAATAAGTCATTTCCTGTATTTTCTTCATATGTCAAAAGCCCTTTCAAATTCAAGTTTTGCCGTTGCGGATTGAAAGAAAACCCGCTTTTGCGCCCATGCGGAATATACAAAAACGAACTTATGCTGAAATGCTTCTTTGTCTATCGGTAACATACTGTACCGCTCTTGCACTTTAACTCCCGCAATCACATAGTATTCAGGCTTGCTCTTGTGTCGGCATATGGTACAATCCCCGATCGAACATAACAGCTTATATTCCTGTAACGGTCTTTGTGCAACGTGTTCGTAGTCTGCTTCAGCAAATTCGTTATCTAATGCCATGCTTTGAAAGTCTTTGTTCTTGATTACCCGATACAATGCGGTGTCTGCCTTGCGTTCTGAAATCGGGCTGTCCTCATACCGAATAATTGCTATATCTCCGTTGTTGACCTCTTTGTATGTCTGGTGTCGCCTTGCCATGGTATCAACTATGTCAGTGCATCCAATAGCGGCAATAATGCGGCTGTTCAGGGTGTTGCTGTTCGATAACATGATAACTTTCAACGGGTTTCTCCCTGCAAGCTCCCGGTTGCGGTTCAGACTCTCCAAAGCGTTAGCAAACGCTAAATCTTCTTCTTTCAGTTTCTTTTCGTGTCGTTCTGGAATAATCTCATCAAATAGCAAAACATCATACTTTTCAGCAGAAAGACCACGCACCGATGCAAAAGTGGAAAGAGCAATACCCAAACCAAAGCATTCACCATCTGCAATTATTCTCCCTTCCTTTGTTTCTACACCGTCATAGAAACCGACCGTGTATTTTGAATTTTTCGTGATTACTACTTTGTAACCACAATCTGTATTGATCTGGTTAAATGGTGACAGTGCGGGAACTGTTACCGCTTCCAGTTGTGACAAGGTTCTCCGCATGTATATAAATGGTATCTTTTCCTCATACAGCCGTTTCAAAACTCCGTAGCTTTTCCCGATACCGCGCCCGCCAATGGCAAGCACAAAAGCCGCCTTATTGTGTACAATCAGACTTGATTCTATCCAACCGTTTTTGTCGTAGAGTTGCATTCTGCTTCTTTGTTCTCCTTTCTGTAGCTTCATCAATGATTTTCTTATGCTTGTTCTCAATCTCTGCTTCACGCTTGCGTAAACATGACCATTTGCAATAGTATTCTGTCGTTATGTACTCATGCTTGAAACGCAGAATCCGTCTGTATGCCCAATCAGCAGAGGCCACGTAAAACAGCTTGCCACAGACCGGACAAGTTGTGTAACCGACAATGTTACCTTGACTCGGATGCCGTGACATTAAATCACCTCTTTTCAATCAGCCATTGTAATATTCCTTCAACACAACCTTTACCAACACAATAACTCCTACACGGTAATGTTTTACAGTCAACACCATAACTGTCATAAAGAATACACAGCATGATAGCATGGTCTTTAGGAGCCATACTTTCTAATAGTTTAAGTATCTCGCCTTTTGTCATTCTCTCACCCCTATCTATCAAACAGATTAACAAAGACTCCAAGCATAAACCCAAGCACTACACCCAGAATAAAATAGATTGAAATATCTGTGCACATATACTCACCCCCTTTCACTTAATATACACCTGACCCGCCCGGAA
>JAEIGA010014967.1_pt1 | contig 11808 bp, 12 predicted proteins | sample 9270691 | NCBI WGS metagenome assembly JAEIGA01 (sample SAMN17057246, study PRJNA624740) | gut metagenome | biome: biome; isolation source: fecal sample | host: Bos grunniens | place: China: Xizang | collected 2019
GATGTAGACAGCACAACAGGAGCAATCACAGTAAGATATGCAATAGAAGATACAGACTTCATCAACGTTGCACTTATCCTTCCACTTATGGACGGCAGCTTTGTAGTGGCAGAGTTACCAAGAGGCTATAATACAGGCGGCTTGAATATCTCAACAAGCAAGTCCGCAACTGGCGGCTTATCTTGTACAATGACAGGCTATAAGACACTTGCAGATAAGACAATACAGCCGATAAACCTGTATAAGATACCAAATCTCAGCGTTGAGCTTAATAAGCATACTGAGACAGTTGCAGTTGGCAGCACTAAGACACTGACAGCAACAACAACCCCTGCAGGCTCAACAGTTATCTGGAGCAGTGGCAATGAAGCAATCGCAACAGTTGCGGCAGGAGTTGTAACAGGTGTTGCAGCAGGCTCAACAGTAATAACTGCAAAGGTACAGGGCGGCGGCTATGATAAGTGCGTTGTCACAGTATCAGCAGGCGTGTAAAAATCGAATAAAAACCGAATAAGCCCCGTTAATTCGGGGCTTTCTTGTTAGGAGGAAATATGCTAAGTTTCAAGAACTTAAAAGGCATGGAGGGTATTGATAAGCTCAATGAGTGTGCTGTTCTTATTGACGAAATATTCGGTGATAAAGAAATATTTAATGATAAAACAGAAGCAACATTTGCGGAGCTTGCAACTCCTATTTATAAAAAGCATACAGATACAGTAAATAAGCTGTTTGAGACACTTGGCAAGATGCCTGAAGGTTCAGCGGCTATACTGTCAAATCTTACCGTATTACTCATTGAAGCTTCTGGAAGTCCCGAGGTAAGCAGTTTTTTTATGGGTACAGTTCCGAACCTGAGACAGTTCATATATGCTACGGTGAATACCAAGGGCGAACAGTAAGTGGATTTATAAGGTACTGCTTAGCCAAAATTAAGCAAAAACAGCAAGATTACAGCTATAAGGTCTATATCACCGATGCTCTAAAAGGTATCATCGAAGTATCAGGCAGATGCAAAGCATCATACAGATGGATTGATCTACTTGACAAGCCTATTGAAGATACCAGAACAACAGCAGAGGTTACAAATGACATTATAGCAGGACTTGAAAAAATCCTCGGGAAGGAGGAAGATGATTGAACGTTTACAAATTAGAAGCTGCTATCGGCTTAAATACTACGGAGTATAAAAAGGGACTTGCAGCCGCAGGCGATAGCATGGCGGCAATGGGCGATAAAATCAAGGCAGGTGCTGCGGCTATCGGTAAAGCAACAGCGGCAGGGCTTGCAGCAGGCTCAGCAGCTGTTACCGCCCTTACAAAGTCGGCTGTATCAGCCTATGCAGACTATGAGCAGCTTGTAGGCGGTGTTGAGAAGCTCTTCGGTGAGAGTTCTGACTTGCTTATGATGTATGCCAAAGATGCAGCGAACACAGCAGGTATGTCTGTAAATGCCTACATGGAGACAGCTACAAGCTTTGCAGCGGCTCTTACAACGTCAGTGCAGGCGGCAGGCGGCAGCATGGACGAGGCTGTTGAATACGCTGATACAGCTATGCGTGATATGTCTGACAATGCCAATACATTTGGCACTGACTTATCAAGTATACAAACAGCATATCAGGGCTTTGCAAAGCAGAACTATACAATGCTTGATAACTTAAAGCTTGGCTATGGCGGCACTAAAGCCGAAATGGAAAGGCTTATAGAAGATGCAAACAAGCTGAGACACGAACAGGGTATCAATAACGACCTGACAATAGAAAGTTATGCCGATATAATCACAGCTATCCACGAAGTGCAGACAGCTATGAAAATCACAGGCACAACGTCCCGAGAAGCATCAAAGACAATATCAGGCAGTATCGGAGCTGTCAAAGCAGCTTGGGCAAATCTCACCATAGAAATTGCAAAAGATGACGGTGATATCAGCGGAGCATTTGAAGTTCTTGGAGAGAATGTCGGTGCAGTAGTTGACAATATGCTCCCGAGAGTTGAGAAAGCACTCGGCGGTATAGGTCAGTTTATAGCGAAATCAGCTCCACAGATAACAAGCGGACTTAAACAGCTTCTGCCGAGAGTTCTGCCGACAATGCTTTCAACAGCAGGTACACTTGTATCAAGTGTCAGCTCTGCCGTTATGCAGTCGTTACCTGAATTAATGGATATCGGGGGCGGCTTGCTTGACAGTTTCGCAGGTAATTCACAGTATATCTTCAAATCAGCTCAGGGGCTGCTATCAAACTTTGCAGATCAGCTTTTAAACGTTGACTACGGCAAGCTTGCAACAAATATGTCCACAGTATTTGTAAATGCTGTAAATTCTGTCACAGACTTTGTAAAAGGCATTGACTACTATAAAGTTGGTGAGAATATAGCTGAATTCTTAAATAACATAGATTGGCAGAATGTAGCTAACAGCATATTTGACCTTATAGCCGCAGGCATAAAAGCACTGCCAGATATAGCAGTATCGTTCTTTGCAAATGCTGATATAGGCAACTTAATGACTATGATAGGCTTGCTTAGCGGTCCGAAGCTCTTAGGCGGCATTACAAACTATATGGGTAGTGCAGAAGGTCAAGAGGCAGGCAAAGCAGGCGGTATGTCGTGGGCAGGTGCGTTCATGGCAGGCGTTAAAGCTTTCGGCTTGGGTTGGGCTATCGGTTCATATCTGAGGGATAACATTGAATTTGGCGGTAAAACGCTCGGTGAATGGGTTGACGCAGGCACTGAGAAGCTCTTCGGAGAGCTGCCCGAAACAGAGGATGATTTTAATACAAGTTTGAATACAGGATATATAAACGTAAATGGTAAACTTACAACAATAGATCCTACACAAAACCCTGAAATGTATAAGAAATATAACCCACAAGCATATGAACGTTGGTATAACGCCTATGGCGGTTATTTTGCAAGAGCAGGCTTAGATGTTCCTAAACCATTTGCAAACGGCGGTAGAGTAACACAGCCAACACTGGCTATTATCGGAGAAAAAGAGCCTGAGACTGTTGTGCCAGATAGTAAGCGTGAAGCTTTCGGCACAACAAACTATATTACAATCAACGTAGACGGCTACAACATAAAGAATGATGAAGAGTTCACAGAGCTATTAAGCAGAAAACTCAGTGAATTATCAGTAAGACAGCAAAGAGCTGTAGGGGGTGCAGGTTGGTAATGATAGACTTTGTATCAGATGAAAAATTCACACTTGACGGCGTTTCAAGCGATACAGTAGGGTTATTTGTTGATTTTTTACCGCCTATGCCCCTTGCCGAACAGAGATACACTGACAGCAATACAGGCGCAGACGAGCAATTAACAACGCCTGACGAGGTATTCAACAATATCACATATCAGATACGTTTCTACACGATCTTGAATGAGGATTATAACGACACGGCGATCAAAGCTTTCTGCTATGGCAAGTCAAGGCTTACACTTTCACGCTTTCCAGACTATTACTTCAAAATCAAAAAGATAAGCCTGCAGGCTGTTGACGGCTCAGGGTATGGCAAGCGCATTGACTACACACTTACACTTACACTTGCACCATTCAGATATACATCTGCAAATGAATGGGTGCAGCTTTCAAGCGGTGATACAATCCTTAACGAGCATTCAAGGTATAGCAAGCCCACATTTGAGATAACAGGCACGGGAGATATAACACTTACTGTAAACAGCTCTACATTCACTGTAAGCGGCTTAACAACAGGGCAGACTATTACTATTGATACAGCACGGCACATCACTTATAGCGGCTCTACGTTGCTCACAGGGCAGACAGACGGTGAATATCCAATGCTTGGCACTGGTGTAAACTCAGTATCATGGACGGGCACGGTGACAGCGATCAAGTATAAAGGCAACTGGAGGGATTACTAATGGCATACAGCGGCAGTGGAACACAGGTAGACCCTTACGTAGTAGACAACTGGGCTGACTTCCTTACAGTTGAAAATCTCAGGTACGGTATATATATTAAATGGGCAGATAAAGCAGACCCATCTCAGAAGGTTGTGCCAGAAATCACTATAAACCCCAACGATTCATGGAAGGCCAAAGAGGTCGATTTTAACGGCTGGGTGTTTGAGCAAATCAACGGAGAAGTTGACTACGTGTATGGTGCAAGCCAATTTATAATCAGGCTTTTAGAGTATGATGAACCAAAAATATACAACTGGTATGTAAAAATCTGGAATATAAAGCACTGTGGTGTCAGGCTGATGTATCAAACAGCGGATATGTATAACTGCTATTTTGAGAGGTTTATCACACGTCCTTTGTCAAGCAACTCAGCGTTTTGGCAGCATGATAAAAGTGCAACGCAAGGTGTACAGGTCTTTGCATCTTGCAGATTTCATAATTCGGTTATCCATACATATACTGAAGAATGCAATATGATAATTCCAGACGGCGAATATTACAACTCTGAATTATATGTGAATTATAAGTACACTGGGAATACGGCTACAAAGGCCAAGCAAAGCGTGTTTTTCTATTGTATGGCAAGATTTTATAATTCTTATGTTGGCGGTGTGGTTGATGTGTCTGAGGGTACAGGCAGCTTTGCCATAACAGACAATGAAACGTCAGGCGGTGTATGGGTTGCAGGGGCTGACTATAAGGACTCTATCTTCAATATCAATTTCTTAGTCAGTGAGAACTGCACGATATCACCTTATAACAATAACACAACATTTTTACCACTTCCTGGCAACATCAAATCATACTTTGTTATCAATAACGGCAACAACTACGATAACATGAGTTCTGTACCTGCGGCAATACGATGTGTGGAGGGCGATATCAAGAACCCCGACAAGCTGTCGGACGACAGTTTCCCTTATATCCATGATGACAGCGAAAGATATTCGCAGTATGTAAACGACAGACAGGCTGAGGACTGGACATGGCGACAGAAATCGAACGTTAATAATGGCATTCCATTCAATCCGTTTTGGTTTTATCCTGTGGCACCAGATCCACAGCCTGCAGAGGACGTTGATGAAAACCCGTATATCATAGTGTTTGATATGCAGACAGCGCAGACGGACTTTGATAATCACGGCTTGGCTATCCTTTGCCCTACATCTTGCAAGATCAATGAAGAGCTTAACGGCGAATATAACTTGGCAATGGTTCACCCGAGAGACCCCGAAGGTAAATGGCAGTACTTGCTTGAATGGAATATCATCAAGGCTTTGGGGCAGCTTTTTGTTATTCAGAAAGTTGATGAAGTGCAAACAGGCGGCTCAGCTTATGTACAAGTCTATGCAGAGCATATCACGTATACTCTGAATGACAAATGGATTTTTCCACCTGTTACAATCGCAGGCTATCAAGGACAGACCTTGATTGACAGCATTATGGCTCAGGCTACGGATATGGGCGGTGATTGGCAGACGCAGTATAACTTTGATATCACAACGGATATGGACGCCGACGAAAGTTTCCGCGACTGGTACGATATGCCAGACGGTGTAACGCCGTATGAGATGCTCTTAGGCTCTAATGGCTTTATATCCCGTATAGGCGGTGAAATGTACCGTGATAACTTTGATATACGTATCAACGAGCGAATGTATCAGGCACAAGATAATGCATTTGAAATGGCTGTGGGGTATAATCTCACGGGCATAACAAGAACTGTTGATTTAACGACGTTCTGTACATACTTTAGGGGCTATGACGTATCGGACCCAGAGACGGCATATCAGGCATGGTTTGCGGTATCATGGAACCCGGCAACACTGCCAAGAGCATACCCCCGAAACGTTGTAAGGTCACAGAACTTTAGCTACGAATACCCCGAATTCGCAGAAGGACAACTGGAACGTGACACAATGACTTTCTTCAACCAGAACTGTTCGCCGCTGATATCGTACGAACTGAATGTCAAGGACTTGCACCGAAATCCCGATTACAAAGAGTTTGAAAACAATTACCGTTATAAAGTCGGAGATCGTGGCAGAGTGTGGGACGAACGTCTTAAGTCATGGATTGATTTGGAGATAACAAGAACTGAAAAAGATGCTATCACAGGCGACTGCACAAGGGTTGTTATCGGAACACAGAGAAGTTTCACCAGACCTAATGGCTACACTCCTATTGTGCCGAGAGCAATCGTTATACCTGATACACATATTATCCTCGAGGGCATACCCCCATTATATTTTAATTCAAACGGTGATGATCTGTTTGACTGGACGATATACGGAGCGGCAGGCGGCGTTGGCAATCCAATAAACCTGTTTACTGGCGGTTTACAGAGAATGATGTATAATCCCGGAACAGGGCAACCTTCACCTATGAATTCGTGGATATCAGGAAACGATGCAATACCAGTCAAGCCCAACACAGAGTATACTTTCAGCGCATTGCGATATCCAGAAGAAAACATGGGTTTATTCACACTTGAATATGATGAAAACATGACGTTTTTATCATACGGGTATACAGCAAAAACGGCAGAGAATACTTGCAGAACGTGGACTACGGGTTCTACCACAAAGTATATCAGGGTTGAAGTCACAGGCACAGCAAGCAGCTATGAGACTACGGATTTTGTTGACTTCAACATAAATCAGGGAAGTGAACAACTGCCTTACGTAGGGCACAATATGTGCATAATACCCGTAACGATATCAGACGGCACAAATAGTCAGACTATTGAGTTCACGCATTATGGCAAGCTTTACGAAAACGATAGCATATCTCTTGAAGGAACACAAACAGCAATCCCAACATACACAGGGAACAACACGCTCACGGTTGATACAGATGTATTACCGAGAGTTAAGATAAGTTATCTGGAGGAAAGTTGAAATGGATAGTTCAATCATTGTAGCAATCATAACAGGCATAGTAACCATTATATCCGTTATTGTTAGCGTAAAAACAAGTAATAAAGAAATCACACATAAGCTCGAAACACATCAAGCAGTTACCGACACGAAGCTCGACAACCTTGCAACAGAGGTGCATAAGCACAATTCTTTTGCAGAGAGAGTTCCCGTAATGGAAGAAAAACTGTCAAGCTTTCAACGCAGATTGGAGGTAGTTGAGCGTGAAACTCAGAGAACGCATAGCTAAATTGATTGACGTTAAATCTATTGTTACCTTTGCACTGACAGGAACATTCGTGTTCTTGTCGGTGCAGGGTAAAATTGAACCTCAGATATTTATGAGCATATATACTATGATTATGGGCTTCTATTTTGGAGTTCAGTCAGAAAAGCACAAAGGAGGAAATGAAAAATGAGTACAGAAATTAAAGCGGTCACACACACTGAAAAGGTTATCGCAGGCGAAGTAGATGCTGTAACACACCTTGAACAGGTTATTGCTAAGTATGGCGGTGGCGGTGGCGGCGGTGGATTTACACCAACTGACGCACAGCTTGCAGCCATGAACAGCGGCATTACACAGGAGAGACTTGAAACCGATGAAACCAATATTTCAACGGTTCAGCAGCTCACAACACTGATTAGTTCAGAAACACATATAGTGAATATACCAATAACGTGGACAGCAGGCTATGTGGCACTTGACGGCACAGTATATGCATCAAATACATATTGTTATGGTAGCATTGCCGTCAACGAAGGTGAAATAGTGACATTATATAGGGATAATTCGGGAGTATTGATAGAAACGGCACGTTTTATTTGTTGCAAAAAGAATGGTGTTGCTATTCCAGAAAAAGGTGCAACTGGGGAACTGCCATTTGTTGTGCCAGAAGGTGTCGATGAAATTGTATTATCAGTTAATATTGGATATAAAGATTATAATTCATATGCTTCAATTCCGCGTACTACATATGGTGAAAGAATACCTAATATCTCATTTCCAGATGCAAATATGCTCATTTCAAATCTGGGTTTTGGATTGGCTAAAGCCGAAAAAGCAAACATGAGTGACGGGGAAAAATTAATAATCGAAAAAAATTCGATAAAAAATAACTGTGTAATAAAATTTTACACAAAAATAACATCCTTTGGTTCTGTTATTATAGGGCATAATGATACAGGAACATATCAAGAATCATTTGAAATAGATGACACTAATGTGTATTACATTGTAGGTAATAATCGTACTCCTGTTGCACACAATTTAACAATTGCCGAATATTTGTCAGTAGTAGTGGAAATGAAAAATGATAGTTCGTATACTATAACAATTGATACACTTGGCGGCAGGTTTGAAAGAACAACAAACAGCGGATTTCAGGGAACGAAAGGCGATATTTTTGCAATTTCAAACGAAAGTACACTATATAATGTATCACTAACATGGAACGCAAATTATCAAAGAAACAAATGGGTTTTTGGTGATAGTTATATCAGCATGAGTTCTAATAAACGTTGGGCGTATTATATAATAAATGCAGGATATAATAATACACTTTGGAATGGCTATCCCGGCGAGGGAGCAAGCGATGCGTATGCAGATTTTATTACTGCATTATCACATGGTTTGCCCAAATATGTTATATGGTGCATAGGCATGAATAATGGAGACACATCAACCGCTATTAATTCTACGTGGAAAAAATATACAGAATTAGTAATAGATAAATGTCAAGAAAAGGGCATTAACCTTATCTTGTCAACTACGCCTAATACACCAACTGTCAACAATGTTTTTAAAAATGCATATGTAAAGGCAAGTGGATTTAGATATATTGATTTTGCCGAAGCCGTAGGAGCAGAAGAAGTTAATTCAACATGGATAACTGGTTGCTTAGACACAGACAACGTTCATCCAACAGAAAACGGCGCACGTCTTTTGTATTCAAGAGCTTTGCAAGATTTTCCAGAATTTATGCAAGATTAATGTTGAATAGATAAAATTATATATTTATTCACTGAAAGGAGTGATATAATGAAAAAAATCATAGATATTTCTGAGTGGCAGGGCAGAATTACCGATACTCAGTGGGCTGATATCAAGGCAAAGACAGACGGCGTGATTATCCGCTTCGGATATCGTGGTTATGGTAATGGAGCGTTAAAGCTTGACAGTGAGTTTACACACAACTTAGCGGCTTGTAAGCGGCTCGGTATACCATACGGCTTTTACTTCTTTACGCAGGCTGTAAACGCAGCAGAAGCGCAGACAGAAGTAAATATGATTGCTCAGTATGCAGATATCAAGGCGGCTGAGCTTGGTGTGTGGTGTGACAGCGAGACGAGCAACAACGGTCAAGGACGTGGTGACGTGTTAGGCAAGGCAGAGCGCACAGTGGCAAATAAAGCTTTTATTGATGCCGTCAACGCAAGGGGCGGTCATGGCGGCTTATACTGCGGCTTCTACTGGCTCAGAGATAACCTCATAGCATCTGAGTTTAGCTCATATCCATTCTGGTGTGCTTGTTATCTTTCAAACTGCCTTTACAGCGGCGATAACCTGTATTTGTGGCAGTTCTCGTCTCAGAACGCATTTGATATAGCAGGCTTTGGCAAATCGCTTGATTGCTCATGGCAGTATAAGGGCTTCGGCACTTCGTCAGCTCCGAAAAAATCAGTTGAAGAGCTTGCACAAGAAGTTCTCGAAGGCAAGTGGGGCAACGGTGCGGAGCGTGTGAAACGTCTTACCGAAGCAGGCTACAATTACAACGCCGTGCAGAACCGTGTTAATCAGATCATAGCTGAACGCAACAAACCGCAGTATATCACTTACACAGTGAAGCGTGGAGACACTCTTTCGGCTATTGCAGCTCGTTACGGCACGACAGTTTCAAAAATTGTAAAGGATAATAATATAAAAAATCCTAACCTTATTTATCCAAATCAAATTATCAAAATATACAAATAATCATACTCTCCATTGTACTAAATTACTATGAACAGATTTACTAATATATCTAACTCAGATTTAGCATTTATCATAGACGAATGGGTAAAAGGCGAACGAGACAGGCGAATTATGAAGCGCAGACTTATTGACTGTATCTGCCTTGAACCACTTGCAGAAGAATTTGACTTGACCGTTGACCGAGTAAAACAGATCGTTTACAAATGGCAGCGGCTTATATCCCTCAAAATAACTTAATATTACACAAAAACTCCCTGTTGGCTTACTGGCTGACAGGGAGCTTTTTTTGTATCATAAAGTTAGGTGATATATATGTACGTGAAATTCTGCAACAATCCCCGAAACAATTACAGAGCAGGTGACTGCGTTATCCGTGCCATATCTGCCGCAACAGGCGATACATGGGAGAAAATATATACCGAATTATCGGCAGAGGGCTATTATGTAGGCGAATGGGGCAACAGTAACGGAGTATGGGACAGCTACCTCAGAGGCAGAGGCTTTAAGCGGTATATCTGTCCGAATGACTGCCCGAGCTGCTATTCGGTGGCTGATTTTGCCGCAGATCACCCACAAGGCGTTTATATTCTCGGGACTGGACACCACGCCGTTACTGTAAAGGACGGCAACTGGCTCGACAGTTGGGACAGTGGTTCGGAAATCCCGATTTACTACTATACAAAGGAGTGATATCATGCCTTACTATGGTTATAGCCCATATCAGATGCAACAGCCGCAGGCAAGCTTCATAAGAGTTCAGAGTGAGATGCAGGCAAGGGAATGGAATGTTGCTCCAGGTAGTTCAGTAACTTTCATTGATGACAATGCCCCTTATTGTTATTCAAAATCAATGGGCATGTCTCAGTTTGAACCGCCTGTATTTAAAAAATTTCGATTAGTTGAAGAAACACCCTCCCAGAACGTCCAGAACGCACAGGAAAGCGGCTCTAACGTATCAGCCGCTAACTTATCCGACTATATAACAAAGGCTGAATTTGAGCCATTTAAAACAATTATAGAAAATTTAAAATCAGAAATTGAAATTTTAAAAAGTAAAGGAGAGATTTTAAATGAATCCACTAAATCAGAATCAGCCGCAGAATCCTAAGGAGCAGGCAATAGCATTGATGAAACAACAGGGCATTGCTATCCCTCAGGGTATGGAGAACAACCCACAAGGCATTATACAGCACCTTATGCAGTCAGGGCGTATACCTCAGAACCGCTTGACTATGGCACAGAATATGATGCAGAGAATGTTTAGGCGATAAGCCTTGACATAAATTTACCGTTCAAACATAAGGATTTGAACGCTTACCGAGTTAATTTCTCGGAGAAAGGAGGAGCTTATGGCTCTTACAGATGAAAACAGCATGGTTATGCCAGTTCAGCCTATGTATGGTGGCGGCAATAACAACGGCGGCTTCGGCTTTGGCGGAGATTGGGCTTGGATTTTGCTTTTACTCGTTCTTGGGAACGGTTGGGGCGGCTTCGGAATGGGCGGCGGCTTCGGCGGTGCTATGATGGGCGCAGGCATGATGGACGGCTTCGGGCTGTATCCTTGGCTTAACAACAGCCAGAACATCAATGACGGTTTCAGAGATCAGATGCTGAACAACAATGTTACATCAATTCGTGACGGAGTGCAGAATCTGTCAACACAGCTCTGCCAGTGCTGCGGTGATATGCGCTATGATATGGCTAATTCTGCTAATGGTATTCAGAACAGTATCTTCGGTGCGCAGGTAGCTATCGGGCAGCAGCTTAATTCAAATGAGCTTGCTTCGCTGAATAGAAGCTTTGCAGAGCAGACAGCAAATATGCAGGGCTTTAACAACGTCCAGTCTCAGCTTGCTCAGTGTTGTTGTGATAATCGCCTTGCAACAAATGACCTTAAATACACAGTAGCAACTGAAAACTGCGCAGATCGTTATGAAGCGGCTCAGAACACAAGAGATATCATTGACAGCCAGACCAGAGGTACACAGGC